>Ga0075431_100003399_pt1 | contig 15428 bp, 17 predicted proteins | sample RhiMetdeltSRZDD5_FD_75297 | JGI IMG/M metagenome (GOLD analysis project Ga0075431, IMG submission 75297) | Populus rhizosphere microbial communities from Tennessee, USA - Rhizosphere MetaG P. deltoides SRZDD5 | ecosystem: Host-associated > Plants > Roots > Rhizosphere > Soil | place: USA... | reverse complement strand
GCCGACAAGAAGGCCGACATCTTCGACGAGGACCTGCAGGCGCTGGTGGCGCAGGAAGCCGGGCGCTCGAGCGAAGAGCACTGGAAGCTCGTCACGATGAGCCAGGCGAGCGGCATGGGCGAAAGGCCTTTTGCAAAAGTCACTTTGATGGAAGCTGGAAGTGAGAAAAAATCCGAATCCCAGGGCGACGGACCGGTCGACGCCACCTTCAAGGCGATCGAGAGCCTGGCGAAGAGCGGCGCCGAGCTGCTGCTCTATTCGGTCAATGCGGTGACCACCGGCACCGAGTCGCAGGGCGAGGTCACGGTGCGCCTCTCGAAGGGCGGCCGCATCGTGAATGGCGTCGGCGCCGACACCGACATCGTGGTCGCCTCGGCCAAGGCCTACATCAGCGCGCTGAACAAGCTCGAAAGCAAGGTGGAGCGGCTGAATCCGCAGCACCAGCTGTAGCATCACAAGAAAAGGGAGGCATGCATGGCGACCGAACAGCGCGGCGAGCTGCACCGGCGACTGAACCGCTTCTCGGAGGTCGTCGGCAGCCTGCTGGTGGACGGCTTCCACTACCTCGCGCTGTTCGCGATCGGCGGCGCGATCGTGTGGTCGGCGGTCTTCGCCTTCATCGGCATGGTGGGCAAGGGCCACGCCTCGATCGAGGACATCCTGCTGCTCTTCATCTACCTCGAGCTCGGCGCGATGGTGGGGATCTACTTCAAGACCAACCACATGCCGGTGCGCTTCCTGATCTACGTCGCGATCACCGCGCTCACCCGCCTGATGATCGGCGACATCCAGGCGCACCATCGCGCGGACTGGGGCGTCGTCATGGTGTCGGGCGCGATCCTGCTGCTGGCATTCGCCAACCTGGTGGTCCGCTACGGGTCCGCCCGCTTTCCGTCCGCGTCGACCGACGATCGCCGCTAAGGCGGCTTTGGGAGCAAAATGAAGGCGCTCGATGGGGGTGGACATGGTTCGCCAGGGGATACTTGCGCTCGCGCTTCTCGCGGCGCTGCCAGCGGCCGCGCAGATGTACAAGTGCGTCGACGAGCGCGGGGTCACGCACTACTCGGACAAGCCGCGCCCGGGATGCAAGGGCGGTGAGGTCGACATCCGGCCGATTCCGCCTATTTCGGGCAGCATTGCCCCCGGCAATCGCGACCTGGCCAAGCAAGAAGCTGAGTTCAGCCGCCGCCAGATCGAGCGCGAGGAGACCGAGGCGAAGGCAAAGGAGGCGCGCGAGGAGCGCTGCGCGCGGCTGCGGCAGGAACAGAACTGGCTTTCCTTTGCCGGGCCCCTCTCGCACATTGATGCGCAGGGGAGGCGCGACTACATCGACGACGCGACGCGCGACGCACGCATGGCGAAGGTAAAGGAACAGCTCCGGCTCTGCCCTTGATGCGTCGCTCGTGGCTGTTCGTTCCCGGCGCCGACCCGGCCGCGCACGCGGCCGCTGCGCGCAGCGGCGCCGACGTGATCGTGCTCGAGCTGGAGGACTTCACGCCGCCGAAACTGCGCCCGCGCGCGCGCGAGCTCTCGCGCGAGGTGTTCGACCGCTGGCGCACGGCCGGCGCGGCCGCCGCCGTGCGCATCAACCCGCTCGAGACCTGCGGCAACGAGGATCTGCTCGGTGTGCTCGCCGGCCGGCCCGACATCATCATGATGTCCAAAGTGGCATCCGTGCAGCAGGTCGTCGCGCTCGAGAAAGCCACCGGCGGCGCGGTCGAGCTGGTGCCCAACGTGGAAACCGCGGCCGGGTTGCTCAATGCCTTCGAGATTGGAAAGGCGAGCCCGCGCGTGAGCGCGCTGCTGCTGGCGAGCGAGGACATGGTCGCCGACCTCGGCACCGCGCGCAGCCGCAAGGGCGAGGAGCTCGCTTACGTGCGCGCTCGCTTCCTCGTCGAGTGCCGCGCGGCGGGCGTCGAGGCCATCGATTGCCCGTACACCTTCAGCGACGTGAAGGGCGCCATGGCCGACGCGCGCTACGCCAGGCGCCTGGGCTACCGGATGAAAAGCCTGGTCGATCCTGCGCACGCGCGGGCGATCAACGCAGCGTTCACACCGAGCAAGGCCGAGCTTGCCCGGGCGAAAAAAATCGTCGTCGCGTTCGAGAAGGCGCGCGCCGCGGGCAAGGACCGCGCGAAGGTCGGCGGCGCGCTGATCGAGGTGCCGATCTACGCCGCGGCCAAGCGGCTGCTCGGCGAGGGCTAGCGGAACTCGGCCTTAATGCCGTGGCTCGCTTCGATCGCCCGGTTGCACAGCTCGTAGTCGGTGGCGGTGGGCGTGCGCTGCTTGCCGCCGGAGAACATGAGGTCGCCCGGGTCGCGCGAGTGCCGCACGCCGACCACGTGGCCGAATTCGTGGGCGATCGCGCGCTGCAGCCGCCACGCGGGCACCGAGATGTCGCGGTTGAGCGAAACGCCGATCCCCGTGCCCGCCATCGCGATCGCGTGCTCGCGCGCCAGCGCCTCCGAGTCACCCGGAAGCGACAGGCTGTTGTCCCAGGTCGACCAGTAGACCTGGTAGTCGGCGCGGTTGCGTTGCCATGCCGCCGCGTCGGCGGGGCATACTCCGAGGTACTGGTAATGGATGTTGCAGCCCGTGTTCCACAGCGCAAGGGACTCGCGGATCGCCGACTCCATTTCGCGCAGCGACACGTCGGCGCGCGCATTCCTGGGGTCATAGCAGACCGTCAGCGTCGGCGCGTTCGGCGATTTGCGAAACACGGCGGGGCGAACATTTCGCTCGAAAGACGGCGCCGCGTTCGATGGTTGCGGTTTCTGAGCGGGCGCGGGCACCACGGAGATCGAACCCCTGACGGCGCCGTGCGGTTTGGCGCCGAGCGATTCGCAGCTGCTGTCGGTATAGATGACGCGCCCTTCGGCGCTGACACAACGGTTCATCGCCGCGGCCGGGAGCGCATATGCGGCGAGCGCTACGCCCGCGGCGCAGATGTGCGCTTTCACCGTCCGCTCCATCGCACATACGCCACCGCGGCGCAGAAATACGTAAGGCTCAGCACGACCTCCACGATAGCCAGTTTCTGGGATGCGCCGCTATCGCTCCAGGCGCGGGTTACGCCTTCGGCGAAGTAGGCGAGGATGAGCATGCTCGACCACTGGTAGGTGTAAGGCTTGCCTCGCCAGATTCCGCCGAGCGGCAATGCCAGGGCCAGCGCCTTCAGCGCCAGGAGCGTCCCACCGGGCCGTAACGGGGCCAGCCACAGTTCCCACGCGACGCAAAGCCCGATAAGCGCCGCCAGGCTGCCGAGCGCGACGAGCCTCAGCCCGTTGAGCACGAGTACTCGAAGTCGAGCACGCGCCCGCGCGACAAGGTCACGCGAATTGAATCCTTCTCGCCGTTCAACTCGAGCTCGCCTTCGCTCGGCAGCGCCTTGGGCTGCAGCCCCTTGAGCGCGGTGCGCGCCGAAGTCCCGACGCGCAGCGGCCCGGCGATCTTCCAGCTCGGCGCGCTCACCACGGCGCGCGAAACCACGTAGTGGCCCGGCTTGTCCGGGCTCGTCAGCACGACGAGCTCGAGGCCGTTGAAGCGCAACTCGCGCTGCACGGCGCTGTCTTCGGTCTTCACGACTCGCTCGCGCCGCAGGTGACCCATGGTGCGCAGCGCCTTGTACGAGTTGGGCAGCTTGAGGCGGTAAGGCCCGCTTGTGCAGCTCGGCTCCGAGCTCTTGTTCTGCGCCTGGCTGGGGTGCGGCGCCGTTGCGATCACCGTGAGAAGCAGAAGCCGTGCGAGCTTCATTGACGCAACTGGAGCGCGAGCTCCGCCAGGCGTTTGCCTTGCGCGATGCAGAGCGTGCGCTCGGCATCGGTAATGGGCTGGTCGTCGGCGACGCCGGCGAAGTGGCTTGCGCCATACGGCGTGCCGCCGGCGCGCGTCGCGTTCATTTCCGGCAGCGTGTAGGGCAGTCCCATGACCAGCATGCCGTGATGAAGGAGCGGCAGCATCATCGAGACGAGGGTGGTCTCCTGCCCGCCGTGCAGGCTCGCGGTGGACGTGAAGACGCACGCGGGCTTGCCGGCGAGCGCGCCGCGCTGCCACAGGAGCGAAGTGCCGTCGAGGAAGGCCTTGAGCGGCGCGGCCATGTTGCCGAAGCGCGTCGGGCTGCCGAGCGCGAGGCCGGCGCATTCTTCGAGATCCCGCAGCTCGGCGTAGGGCGGGCCTTCTTCGGCGGCGGACTTTTCATTCGAGATCCTGGGAACCGTGCGCACGCGCGCGGCAGCGCCCGGAACGCGCTCGATGCCGGAGGCGACGAGCTCCGCCATGCGCTTCACGGAACCGCCGACGCTGTAGTAGAGGACGAGGAGCTCGGCCATCGCTATATCATTAAGGATAATGGAGAAGAACATCTGGCGCGGCTATTACGATTTCGGCCTCGCCGTGTTCTGGCGCTTCTACGAGGAACGCGCGCTGCAGACCGCCGGCAGCCTCACTTACACCACGCTGCTCTCGCTCGTGCCGCTGTTCACCGTGGCGCTCGCGATCTCGACCGCATTCCCGGTGTTCGACCAGACCATGGGCCAGCTGCAGGAGTTCGTGCTGGAGACCTTCCTGCCCGACGCGCAGGGCATCGATACCATCGCGGAACAGATCACCTCGTTTACACAGAACGCCGGCCGCCTGACCGCGATCGGCATGGGGGTGTTCCTGGTGACCGCGGTGATGCTGATGACCACGATCGACGTGTCCCTCAACCGCCTGTTTCGGGTGCAGCGCCAGCGGCCGATGCTGCAGCAGGTGCTGATGTACTGGGCGGTGATCACGCTCGGGCCGGTGCTGATCGGCGGCAGCCTGTCGATGACTTCGTTCGCGGTCGGCGCGTCGTTCGGGTGGCTCCACCTCGGCTATGTCGGCAACTGGGTGCTTGGCGTGCTGCCTTTCGTCTTTACTTGTCTCGCGCTGACGCTGCTCTACGGCGTGGTGCCGTACCGCGCGGTCAAGCCGCGCGATGCGCTGGTCGGCGGCATCATCGCCGGTATCGCGTTCGAGCTCGCGAAGCGCGGCTTTGCCGTCTATCTCACCCGCTTCCCGACCTATACCCTGATCTACGGCGCGTTCGCGACAATTCCGATCTTCCTCGTCTGGCTCTACATGTCCTGGGTGGTGGTGCTCGCTGGCGCGACGCTCACCGCGATGCTACCGGCGTACCGCTTCGCCGAAGGCCGGCTGATTCCCGGGCGCGATTTCATGGACGCGCTCAACGTGCTCTCGGTGCTGGCGCGCGTGCAGGAAAAGGGTGGGGCGATGCGCCTGTCGCAGATCAGCAACCAGGTGCGCACCATGCCGCACCGCTGCGAGGCGGCGCTCGAGCGCGCGGCGCGGCTCGGCTGGACCGCACGCACCGACAAGGATAGCTGGGTGCTGACGCGCGATGCCGAAGCGCTGCGCGTGGCCGATGTCTACCGCGCGTTCGCGTTCGACGCGGACACCTGGGGCATTACCGAGGGGGATCTCAAGCTCAGCCTGCGCGACTACGCCACGAGGGACAAGAAATGATTTCCATCCCGCGCGCCGAGCGCTTGATCGTCGCGCTCGACGTACCGAGCGCAGCCGAGGCGCGCGCGCTCGCCGAGCGGCTCGGCGACGCGGTGCGCTTCTACAAGATCGGGCTCGAGCTCTTCACCGCCGAGGGCTACTTCGAGCTCCTCGCCTGGCTCACGGCGCGGGGCTGCAAGGTGTTCGCCGACCTCAAGCTCTACGACATCCCGGAAACCGTGCGCCGCGCGGTCGCCAACCTGCGCGGCCGCGGCGCCGCTTTCCTCACCGTGCACGGCCACCGCTCGGTGATGGAGGCGGCGGCGCGCGAGAAGGGCGCGATGAAGATTCTGGCGGTCACCGTGCTGACCAGCTTCGATCAGCGCGATCTGCAAGAATTCGAAACCAGGAAAACCGTCGAGGACCTGGTGCTTTCGCGCGCGCGCGGCGCGGCGGAGAGCGGCTGCGACGGCGTGATCGCCTCGGGGCTCGAGGCGAAAGCGCTCAAGGCCGAATTCCAGCAACGCCTGCTGGTCGTCACCCCCGGCATCCGACCGGCCGCGGGCGGCGGCGACGACCAGAAGCGCACCGTCGACGTGGCGCAAGCCTTCGCGTACGGCGCGGACTACATCGTGGTGGGGCGGCCGATTCGCGACGCGAAAGACCCGCGCGCGGCAGCCGAAAACATCCAGCGCACCATCGCCTCGGTTTTTACTGAATAAGCTTTTCCAGCAGGCGATGCAGATGCTCGTGATGCGGCAGCATCACGCCCTGGAACAGGGTGTCGCCGCCGCGCCGGACCAGGATGGTGGGGAAGTTCTCGACCTCGATGTCCTCGATCGCCTCGGCGTCATCCTCGATGTCGACCCAGCGGAACTCGGCGCGCGGGAAGCGCTCGGCCATGGCGAGAAACCCTGTGCGGTAGGCGACGCAGGTGTCGCACCACGCGGCGCAAAGGCAGGCGACCAGATATTCGCGATTAGACTCCATGCGTGGCCGATTCTATTCACGCCCTGACCGGAATGGCAGGGCTGCTCGCGCTCGCCTGGCTGTTGAGCGAGAACCGGCGCTTGATTCCCTGGCGCGCAGTCGCAACCGGCATTGCGCTGCTTTTCCTGCTGGCAGCGGTTTTCCTCAAGGTGCCGCTGGTCAAGGACGCGTTCCTCAAGCTGAACGACGTGCTGATCGTGCTCGAGCGCGCGACGCAGGCGGGCACCAGCCTGGTGTTCGGCTATCTCGGCGGCGGCGATGCGCCGTTCACGGTCTCGAACCCGGCGTCCAATTTCGTGCTCGCGTTCCGGGCGCTGCCGCTGGTGCTCGTGATCAGCGCGCTCTCGGCGCTGCTCTTCTACTGGCGCGTGCTGCCTGCGATCGTGCGCGCGCTCTCGTTCGTGCTGGAGAAGGCGATGCGCGTGGGCGGCGTGGTCGGCCTCTCGGCCGCGGCCAACGTGTTCGTCGGCATGGTCGAGGCGCCGCTTTTCGTGCGCCCGTATCTGGCGCGCGTGTCGCGCGGCGAGCTCTTCGCCATCATGGCGGGCGGCATGGCGTCGATCGCCGGCACCGTGCTCTTCCTCTACGGCAGCATCCTCGGCCGCACGCAGCCCGACGCGGTCGCGCATCTCCTGATCGCCTCGATTCTGTCTGCGCCGGCCGCGCTCGTGATCGCGTTCCTGATGGTGCCGCCGGAGACCACCACCGGCTCCCGGATCGTTCTTGAGTCGGAAGCGACCGGCAGCATGGACGCGCTGACGCGCGGCACGCTGGAAGGCGCCCAGCTGCTGCTGAACATCGTCGCGATGCTGGTCGTGTTCGTGGCGCTGGTGGCGCTCGTCAACCTCGTGATCGCGCCCTACACGCTGCAGGGCGCGCTCGGCTGGCTGCTTGCGCCGCTGGCGTGGCTCGCAGGGATCCCGTGGAGCGAGGCGCGCGCCGCCGGCGCGCTCCTCGGCACGAAGACCGTAATTAACGAGTTCGTGGCCTACCTGGAGCTTGCGCAGCTGGGCGATCTGTCGGAGCGAAGCCGCGTGCTGATGACCTATGCGCTTTGCGGCTTCGCGAACCTCGGCAGCCTCGGGATTATGATCGGCGGCCTCGGCACGATGTCGCCGGAACGCCGCGGGGAAGTAGTGGACCTCGGGATAAGGTCGATCGTTGCCGGCACGCTCGCGACTTGTCTAACCGCGGCCGCCGTCGCCGTCATCTTGTAGTTGGCTCACTACAGCAGGTTCATGCGTTTGGGGATAGTCGCCCCGTCGGGCTGGGCAATAGCATCATTTCGAAATGAAGCCCGAGGTTGCCGAGAAGCTGAGCGAAGCGCGCGATTTCTACGCGCTGACCAAGGCCGTGCTTTCGATGTGCGAGCCGTTCGGCCCGGTGCACGCCTTCCGGCTGACCCACAACCGCGGCGCGGCGCGCGTCGCGTGCATTATCGAGCTCGAATCGCCGAAGCAGCAGCCGGCCCTGGCGCGTGCGCTTGGCGCGAGAACACTGAACGGCGCGGCCTGCCTGGAAATCCCGGTCGACAAGGACTTCAAAGCGACGATCGCGGCGACCTGACGCCGTGCGTCTGTAGGCAGACGGCCCCGGCACCCCTACCGGGGTCTTTTTCTTGACCAAGCGCCATGCGCGTGCTCTTCGTAACCCCCGAATGCGCGCCGCTCGCCAAGGCGGGCGGGCTCGGCGACGTCAGCGCTGCTTTGCCGGTGGCATTGCGGGCGCTCGGCGTAAAGGTGGACATCCTGCTGCCTGGGTATCCGGAAGCTCTGCGACAGACGCACGGCGCGACTGAGGTCGCGAGGGCCAGCGAGCTTGGCTTCGAGCACCGGGTGCTGAGACGAGATTCGCTTCTTCTGCTGGATTGCGCGCCGCTCTACCAGCGCGAAGGCAGCCCTTACCAGGATCCGGGCGGGCAGGACTGGCCCGACAACGCGCTGCGCTTCGGGCTGCTATCGAAGGCGGCGGCGCGGCTCGCGGCGGATTACGACGTCGTGCATTGCAACGACTGGCCGACGGCGTTGACTCCAATGCTGTGCGGCAAGCCCAGTCTGCTCACGATTCACAATCTCGCGTTCCAGGGGAACTTCGAGCCAGCCTGGATCGCGCGCCTCGGTTTGCCGCAGGAGCTGCTCTCGATCGACAAGCTCGAGTTCCACGGCCGGATGTCCTTCCTGAAGGGCGGCCTGATGCACGCCGCCGCGCTCAACACCGTAAGCCCGACCTACGCGCGCGAGATCCAGGCCGCCGAGCTTGGCTGCGGGCTCGACGGGGTGCTGCGCATGCGCAGCGCCGCGCTGAGCGGAATCCTGAACGGTATCGACACCGAGGTGTGGGACCCGGCGAACGATCCGCACCTTGCGGAGCGCTATGACGTTTCGTGCCTCGAACAGAAGGCTTTGAACAAGCAAGCGTTGCAGCGTCGTCTGAATCTCGACGTTACGGAGCAATTGCCGCTGCTCGGCTTCGTCGGCAGGCTTACCGAGCAGAAAGGCGCGGATCTCATCGCCGCCGCAGGGGCCGAGCTCGCGGCGCTGCCGGCGCAGCTCGCGCTGCTCGGACGGGGCGCGCGCGAGCTCGAGGGCGCCCTCGCCGCGGTCGCCGCGCGCCATCCCGGGCGCGTGGCGGTAGCGAACGGCTTCGACGAGGAGCTCGCGCACCTGATCGAAGGCGGCGCGGACATGTTCCTGATGCCGTCGCGCTTCGAGCCCTGCGGGCTCAATCAGATGTACAGCCAGCGCTATGGAACTCCGCCAGTGGCGCGCGCCACTGGGGGGTTGGTGGATACGATCGAAGACGGCGCGACCGGATTCCTATTCGAACGCGCGGAGCCCGGGGCGCTTGCCGCCGCGGTGCGCAGAGCCGTGGCGGCGTGGCGCGAGCCGAGCCGCTGGCGCGCGCTTCAGCGCGCCGGAATGGGCCGCGATTTCAGCTGGCGGGAAGCCGCTCGCCAGTACGCTCGACTCTACTCGGGGCTTGCCAGGGCGCCGGCCTCGTGACCGGCTGGATCCGGGCGAGGAGCGCGGCGTCGAGCTCGCCGCGGATCGGCCAGCGGCGGTTGTGGAGGTTGAAGCGCGGCGCGGCGCCCATGGTGTCCTGCTGGGCCGCGGCGAGCGCGGCGAGCGTGCCGACGTCGCGCCAGTAGGCGGGCTCTTCGTGCTCCAGCACGCCGGGAACGAGGTTCTCGGCGAAATCATACGCGTAGACGCGGTGCGTGGCGCAGAGGCGCGGAAGCAGGTCGCGCCCGAAGTCGGTCTCGCCGGCGCGGCGCGCCTCGAGCAGCGCCTGCTCGAGGACGTCGGGATCGAACAGATAGTTGCCCATCGAGGCGTACGCGCGCGTGGGATCTTTGGGAAGCGGCGTCGGGTGCTTGGGTTTCTCGCGGAAGTCGGTCACCCGGCCCTCCGGCGCGGTGCCGACGATGCCGAAGCTGGATGCCTGGCGCAGCGGCACCGCGACCGCCGACACCGTGACGTCGGCGCGGCGCTCGCGGTGGAACGCGACCATCTGTCGTACGTCCATGCGGTACACGTGGTCCGCGGCGAAGACCGCGACGACGTCGGGCGAATGCGAGTGGAGCAGGTCGAGGGACTGGTACACCGCGTCCGCCGTACCCTTGAACTGCCCGCCCAGGGTATTCGAGCGCGGCAGCAGGACCTTGATCGAGCCTTCGCCGTCGGCGAACCACGGCGACCATGCGGTAGAGATATGTTTTATCAGCGAGTCCGGCTTGTACTGCGCGAGCACGTAGACGGTCGAGATGCGCGAATTGAGCAGGTTGCTGAGCACGAAATCCACGAGGCGGTAGCCGCTCGCAAACGGCACCGCGGGCTTGGCATGTTCGGCGGTGAGCGGATAGAGCCGCGTGCCTTCGCCGCCTGCCAGAACCATCGCCACGATATTCACGCTGATGGACCTTTCTTCGTCACGAGTGTTGTTTCTTGGATGAGGCGAGATGATATTGACCGGTAGCTAAAGCCACTATCGGCTGGACGTGTATCTCGATGTAGTCAGCGCGAGATCAGGTGTAGTCGGCGTTCGACAGGAAATTCCGGAGCCCGCGATAGTGCGGACTCGCCGGTCGTCCTAGCATTTGTCCGCCTGCCCAATCCCAACAAGATCCTGACAACTGCATTCGTCGCCGCCGGCGCGCTGGCGCTCGCTGCGGCGCCGCCGCACGCGGTGGCGCCGGATCTCGGTCCCGCGTCCATTTGCGTACCGAGCGAAGAGGCGAGCGCCGAGCCCGCCGTCGAGGCGCTCGACGCGACGCAGCAGGCGCTCGCGCATCACCTGTCGCGCCGATTCTTCGTCGCCGGAACCGCCACCGAGCGCATGGTCGTGGCCGCGCACCGCGCCGCGCTCGAGGTCGGGCTCGACCCGCTGCTCGTGCTGGCGGTGATCTCGATCGAGTCGCGGTTCAACCCGATCGCCGAGAGCGTCATGGGGGCCAAGGGGCTGATGCAGATCATTCCCAAGTACCACCGCGACAAGCTGCGCGCGGCGGGCGGGGAGGACATGGTGTTCGACCCGGTCAGCAACATCCACATCGGCACGCGCATCCTTCAGGAGTACGTGCACCGGACCGGCACCCTGGAGGCCGGCCTGCAGCAGTACAACGGCGCCTGGCGCGACAACTCGGCGCAATACGCCCACAAGGTGATGGCGGAACGCCTGCGGCTCGAGCAGCTGCTGCGGGAGCGCAACCTGCCCCTCGCTGTAGCCGTCAGCAATCAGGGCAGCTGAGTGCTGAAAGCGTTCTTCCTTTTTCTGGCGCTTCTGGCGCCCGCCGGGGCTGCCGCGCTGGAGAACCGCGTGAGCAGCTCTGACGCGGCCGAGATCCGCGCCGTAATCCACCGCCAGATCGACGCTTTCCGCCGCGACGATGCCCGCGGCGCCTTCGCGCTGGTCTCGCCGGGGGTGCAGCAGGCGTACGGCACGCCCGAGCGCTTCCTCGACGCGGTGCGCGCGGCCTACCAAGCGGTCTATCGGCCCGCCAGCGTCGCGTTCCTCGATCTCCTGGTCATGGGCGGCGACGTGGTGCAGCCGGTGCAGGTCACCGACCGTGCGGGGTCGGTCTGGGTAGCGTATTACGCGATGCAGCGGCAGAAGGACGGCAGCTGGCGCACCAACGGCTGCCACCTGGTGCAGCCGGCGCGAACGATTTCTGCATAATCCGGGCGCAGTGGATGCGCCCGCACGAGCCCTCGTAGCGCCGCGCGCCGCCTGGCGCGGCCGGCCCTATCCGCTCGGCGCCACCTGGGACGGCGCCGGGGTGAACTTCGCGCTTTTCTCCAAGCACGCCGAGCGCGTAGAGCTCTGCCTTTTCGATCCCCGCGGCCGGCGCGAGATCGAGCGCGTGCCGCTCAGTGAGCGCAGCGACTACGTCTGGCACTGCTACCTGCCTGAGGCGCGCCCGGGGCTCATCTACGGGTACCGCCTGCACGGGCCGCACGATGCCGACCGCGGTCACCGCTTCGACCACAACAAGATCCTGCTCGACCCCTATGCGCGCATGATCCGGCGCGGCCGCTGCCAGGTGGTCGACCCGGCGTTCACCTGGGGCGACGACCGCGCGCCGCGCACGCCCTGGCAAAACACCGTGATCTACGAGCTGCACGTGAAGGGCTTTACGCAGCTCCATCCCGAAGTGCCGCCGCAGCTGCGCGGAACCTACGCCGGCCTCGCCACCGAGCCGGTCATTGCCCACCTGAAGAAGCTCGGCGTCACCGCGGTCGAGCTCCTGCCGATCCACACCATCGTCGACGAGCGGCGCCTCCTGCACCACGGCCTGCGCAACTATTGGGGCTACAACTCGATCGGCTTCTTCGCGCCGGAAATGCGCTATTCGGCGAGCGGCACGCTGGGCGAATTCAAGACCATGGTGAAAACCCTGCACGCCGCGGGCATCGAGGTGATCCTCGACGTGGTCTACAACCATACCGGCGAAGGTGACCATACCGGGCCGACGCTCAGCTTCCGCGGCATCGACAACGCGATCTACTACCGCCTCGATCCGGATCATCCGCGCCGCTACCTCAACCCCACCGGCACGGGGAATAGCCTCAACAGCGCGCACCGCGTGGTGCTTGCGCTCATCATGGACAGCCTGCGCTACTGGGTCGAGGAGATGCACGTCGACGGCTTCCGCTTCGATCTCGCCACGACGCTCGCGCGCAACACGCACGGCGCCTATGACCGCAACGTCGCGTTTCTCGCCGCGGTGCGCCAGGACCCGGTGATCTCGCGCGTGAAGCTCATCGCCGAGCCGTGGGACCTCGGCGAAGGCGGCTACCAGCTCGGCAATTTCCCGCCCGGCTGGGCGGAATGGAACGACAAGTACCGCGACGCGCTGCGCTCGTACTGGCGCGGCGACGAAGGCGTGATCGGCGCGCTCGCCTCGCGCCTCTCGGGCTCGCGCGACCTTTTCGGGCAAAGCGGACGCGCGCCCACCGCGAGCATCAACTTCATCACGACGCACGACGGCTTTACCCTCCAGGACCTGGTGAGCTACGAGAAAAAGCGCAACGAGGCCAATCACGAGGGCAACCGCGACGGCTCCGACAACAACCGCAGCTGGAACTGCGGCGAGGAAGGGCCCAGCGAAAACCGGGAAGTCGTTGACCTCAGAAAGAAGCAGAAGCGGAACCTGCTCGCGACGCTACTTTTCTCGCAAGGCGTGCCGCTCCTCACCGCCGGCGACGAGCTCGGCCGCACGCAGCACGGGAACAACAACGCCTACTGCCACGACAGCGAACTGTCGTGGATCGACTGGGAGCATGCGGACCAGCAATTGCTGTCCTTCGCGCACACGGTGCTCGGGCTGAGGAAAAAGCATCCGCTTTTCCGCCGGCGTACCTACCCCAAGCCCGAGGACACGACCTGGCTCGCGCCCGAGGGCCGCGAGATGGCGGAAAGCGACTGGAAGCTGCCGTTCGCGCGCTGCTTCGGCATGCTGATGGTGGGGCGGCGCCTCGCCGAGCGCGACGAGCGCGGCGCGCCGATCGACGACGACGATCTGCTGCTACTGCTGAACGCGCATCACGATGCGATCGCCTTCAGCCTGCCGGAGGCGGCCTGGACGGTGCTGCTCGACACGGCCCGGCCGGGCGCGAGCGTAGAGGGGACGACCTATTCGCTGCAGGCGCGGTCGCTGGCGCTACTGGCTACACCCAGGCGCAGAGACCCAGCTCGAATGGGTGCGTGAGCAGCTCGTTCCGCGGGTAGACGCGGATGCGGTAGTCGAGCCGTCCGGCGAGGCCGGGCTTGAGCTCGACCCTGAAGCGCTGTTCCCCGTCGGCCGCGGGCCCTGCGTCTGCGAGTTCATGGGTATGCTGCACCGGCGTGCCCTCGCGCGCGCCACGGGCGAGCAACAGCTCGACGCAGACGTCGGTCGGCGCGAGGCCGTTCAGCTTGACGCCGACCTCCACCGGGATCGACTCGCCGAACTGGATGCGCGTCTTCGGCATGTCGAGCCGGCGCGCCGACACGCCGGGCCACGACCGCTGGACCTTGGCTTTCCACGCGGCGAGCGCCTTCGCCGGCTCGTAGCCGTTCTGCGCGTACCGATGGCCCTGGCGCGAGGCCGGGATGTAGTACTTGGAGACGTACTCGCCGAGCATGCGCGAGGCGTCGTAGCGCGGCAGGAGCGAAGCCATCGAGCGCTTCGCCATGCGGATCCAGCCCGGCGAGTAGCCGCCCTCGGTCCGATCGTAGTAGAGCGGAATCACGCGGTCCTGCAGGATCTCGTAGAGCGTGCGCGCCTCTTCGCGATCGCGCCGGTGCGGATCGAGATCGGGCGAGGCGGGCTTGATCGCCCAGCCGTTTTCGCCGTCGTAGCCCTCGTCCCACCAGCCGTCGAGGATGGAAAGATTCACCACGCCATTCATGCCTGCCTTCATGCCCGAAGTCCCCGAGGCTTCGAGCGGATGGACCGGGTTGTTGAGCCAGACGTCCACGCCCGAGACCAGGCGACGCGCGATGTGCAGATCGTATCCCTCGAGGAACAGGATGCGCCCGGCGAATTCCTCCTGGCGCGACATGTGCGCGAGCGTGCGGATCAACTCCTGGCCGGGCTCGTCGGCCGGGTGCGCTTTGCCGGCGAAGAGGAACAGCACCTGGCGGGTTTTCTCCGCCAGCAGGCGCCGCAGGTTGTCGAGGTCGTTGAACAGCAGCGTCGCGCGCTTGTAGGTGGCGAAGCGCCGGCCGAAGCCGACGGTGAGCACGTTCGGGTTTGCCGGATCGGCGAACTTGACCAGTCGCTCGAGGTGCGACTCGCTGCCGTGGTTGCGCGTATGCTGCAACGCCATGCGGTAGCGGATCATGTGGAACAGGCGCGCCTTAATGTCCTGGCGCACGCTCCAGAAGATGTGGTCGGGGATGCCGCGGATCTTTTCCCAGATCCCGGGATGGCCGAGGCGGTGCATCCAGCCTACGCCGAGGAAGCGGTCGAGCACCTCGCCCCACTCGGGCGCGAGGAAGGTGGCGACGTGCACGCCGTTCGTCACGTAGCCGACCGGGTTCTCGTCCGGCGCGACGTGCGGCCAGTAATCCTTCAGCAGCCGCGCCGAGACGCCGCCGTGGATGCGCGACACGCCGTTCTGGTAGCGCGAGCCGCGGATCGCGAGCGCCGTCATATTGAAGTCGCCGCCCGCCGGCGGCCGGCCGAGCGCGGCGAGGTTGGTCTCGCCGAAGCTCGCTTTCAGGTAGGGCAGCACCGAGGCTTCCGGGAAGTGATCGTGCCCCGCGGGCACGGGGGTGTGCGTGGTGAACACGGTGTTCGCCGCGACGGCTTCGACCGCAGAGTCGGCGTCGAGCCCTTCCTGCATCAGGCCGCGCACGCGCTCGAGCACGAGGAACGCCGCGTGACCCTCGTTGATGTGCCACACGGTGGGCTTGTGCCCGATCGCGGCGAGCGCGCGCGCGCCGGCCACGCCGAGGATGAACTCCTG
>Ga0075431_100003398_pt1 | contig 15429 bp, 14 predicted proteins | sample RhiMetdeltSRZDD5_FD_75297 | JGI IMG/M metagenome (GOLD analysis project Ga0075431, IMG submission 75297) | Populus rhizosphere microbial communities from Tennessee, USA - Rhizosphere MetaG P. deltoides SRZDD5 | ecosystem: Host-associated > Plants > Roots > Rhizosphere > Soil | place: USA... | reverse complement strand
CGGACGCGTCCCCTCGAACGCCTTTCCGGTGGCGAACGCGGACGCATCGGACTCGCTCGCCAGCTCGTCGCGCCAGCCGACGTTTTGCTTCTCGATGAGCCGACCAATCATCTCGACCTCGAGACCACGGACTGGCTGGATCGGTATCTCAAATCGTCTGGTGAGACAGCGCTGGTCATCAGCCACGACCGCGCGTTTCTCGACGGCCTCGTCGATCACGTGCTGCATTTTGAAGGGGGCACGGCCACGGGGTACAAGGGAACCTTTGCCCAGTTCGTGAGGCAGCGCGAGGAGCGACACCTCGCCCAGCAGCGCTCGTTCGAGCAACAGCGCCGCTTCATCGAGAAGGAGGAAGACTTCATCCGGCGAAACATCGCCGGTCAGAACACCGCGCAGGCGAGAGGACGACGCACGCGATTGGCGCGGTTGCCACGCCTCTCGCCTCCTCCCGATGCCGAAGCCACGATGGCACTGCGCCTCGATGCCGGACAGCGTGGAGGCGACCAGGTTCTCGTTGCCGACCGCGTCACGCTGCGAACGGACGAGCGCGTGTTGATCGCGGAGTTCAGCGCTCGGGTATCGCGAGGAGACGTCGTAGGCTTCGTCGGGCCGAACGGCGCGGGCAAGTCGACACTGCTGCGTGCGATCGTCGGAGAACACGGGGCTGCACGTGGGTCCTTGCGACTCGGCGCGTCCATTGTCGTCGCTCACTATCGGCAGGACATGTCGCAGGTTCCGACGAACAAGACGATCTACGAAATCATCCAGGAGCTCCGCCCCCGGTGGGAGCGCGGCGCGATCCAGGGGCACCTCGGCCGGTTCGGCTTTTCGGGGGATGAGGTTCAGCGCAACGCGGGGACACTGTCAGGAGGCGAACGCGCGCGCGTGGCGCTGGCGATGATCGTTCTCGCGCGCGCGAACCTCCTCCTGCTCGATGAGCCGACCAATCACCTCGATGTGGAGTCGATCGAGGCGCTCGAAGACGCGCTCGAGGCGTACGATGGGACCGTCATCCTCGTCAGTCACGATCGAGCGCTGCTGCGTGCGACGGCGACCCGGACATGGGTGCTGCACGGCGAGCGCATTACCGACTACGACGGCACATTTGCCGAATGGGAAGAGGTGAGTGCGGAGCGAGCGCACGCCGCGGCGGTCGCTGCCGAGGAGGAGGAATCGCTTCGTCGTGCGCGAGAGCGAAAGCAGACACGTCGTCCCGCGTCGCCATCGCGCGACGACCGTGCCGCACGCCGGGCCGCCCAGCGGGAGCTCGAACGTACCGAGGCGGATGTCGCGCGTCTCGAGGCGCGGGTCGCCGAGCTGACGGATGCCCTCGAGGACCCTGACCTGTACACGACACCGGCCGGCGTCGATCGCGCCCAGACGTTAGGCGCCGAGCTCGACACCACGCGGACCGCGCTGGATGAGATGATGGCGCGGTGGGAGCGGGCGGTCGCGATCGTGGAAGCTGCCGGGCCGCTGTCGGAGGTCGATCGCTAGCCGAAGCGCGGGCCGAGCAGGAACACGATGAGGGCGATGACGACCACCGCGATGGCATCGAGCAGCAAGCCGGCGCGGACCATTTGTCGGACAGTAATGGTGCCCGATCCGAACACGATGATGTTGGGCGCGGTGGCGGTGGGAAGCGCGAAGCCGGCGGATGCGACCAGTGTCGTCAGCAGCATGAGCGTCAGCCTTGGCTGGCCGACGGCATCGGCCAACGAAGCGACAATCGGCATCGCCATCGCCGCGACGGTCGTGTTCGAGGCCAACTCGGTGAGCAGCAGGATGATGAGCGCAACGCCGAAGAAGATTCCGATCGTCGGCCATCCCGCGAACCCCGTCATGAGGTTCCCCAGCCACGCGGCGACACCCTTGGTCTCCATCGCGGTCGCGAAGGAAAAGCCGCCGCCGTAAATCAGCAGGACCTCCCACGGAATTCGTCGCGCCTCTGTCCAGGTGAGAACGGGTCGCCGCGTTCCATCGGGTGCACGAGCGATGATGATGAACATGGCGAGCGCCCCGATGAGCCCGACCGATGCGTCGTTCAAGCCTGCGACCAGGTCGGTGAGGCCCGGGATGCGAAACGCGCCAAAGTCCTTTGGCTCGCGCGCGATCCAGGCGATCGCGGTTAGCCCGAAGATCCACAACGCAACTCGCTCCCCGCCCCTCAGCGGACCGAGTGCCGCCCGCCGGGCGCGCAGCACCTCACGGGCGTCGTCGGTGAACGTGACGCGCCCCGGGAAGATCGCCATGAGCAGCAGCCAGCACAGCGGCAGGAGCACCGCCACCGCCGGAAGGCCTATCGCCATGAAGCTGACGAAATCGATCTGTACGCCGGCGAGATCGCGGGCGGCGCCGGCGAAGATCAGGTTCGGCGGCGTGCCGATCAGCGTGCCCATGCCGCCAATCGAGGCGGCGTAGGCAACGCCGAGCATGAGGGCAGTGCGAAGGTTGTCGGCGTCCTTCGTCGCGCCGAAGAGCGCACCGACCGCGAGCGCGATCGGGTACATCATCGCCGTGGTGGCGGTGTTCGAAATCCAGAGGGAGATGAATGCGGTCGAGAGCATGACGCCGAACACCACACGGCGCCCGCCAGCGGTGCCAACACCCCCGACGATCGCGTAGGCGACGCGCGCATGCGCGTTCCAGTGCTCGAGCGCCGCCGCCAGCATGAAGCCGGCGAGAAACAGGAAGATGAACTCGTTCGCGTACGGGGTCGCCGCCTCACGAGGCGACGCGACGCCGAGCAGCGGGAAGAGAACGAGGGGGAGGAGCGCGGTCGCCCCAAGTGGAACGGGACCGGTCAGCCACCACACGGTCATCCACGCGGCGACGCCGAGGACGCGAGCCCCGTCGGCGGTAAGTCCCGGCGGCGTGAGCCATGTGATGAGCAATAAGGCGAGCGGACCGGCCACGAGCGCGATGTGACGACCGGCGCCCGGGCGGTCGAGGAGGACCTCGGTCTCCGGGCGCTCAGCGGTCACGCGCGGGGCGGTTGCTACACGGCGATGTCGCTCGCCTCACGCTCGTGACGGAAATCGCTCGCCGCGGTCGTGAACGCCTCGAACAGCCGTGGCGCCCGCGGATCCGTCTCGGTGAGCGCTTCAGGGTGCCACTGCACGGCGAGCACGAACTGATCGCCAACGCCTTCGATCGCCTCGATCAACCCATCCGGTGCCGTCGCCGACACGACGAACGCGCTCGGCAGGTCCCGAATGCCCTGGTGGTGCATGCTGTTGACGTGATGCTCGCCAACTCCGACGATCTCGGCGAGGCGAGTGCCGGGCAGGACCCTCACCGTGTGAGCGAGGTGATCGCGCCGGAATCCGTCGCGGAATGGAAAGTAGTCGTGCTTGATCGACTCCGGCCGCTGCGATTCGAGATCCTGCCACAGCGTCCCACCCCCGGCGAGGTTGAGGAGCTGCAGTCCTCGACACACGCCGAATATCGGCATGCGATCGCGGATCGCCCATTCGGTGAAGAGCAACTCGACACGATCTCGTGCGAGATCGGACCCGTCGCAATTCGGGTGGCGCGGCTCGCCGTAAGCGGCGGGGTCGATGTCCGCCCCGCCGGGCAGGAAGAGGCCGTCGAGCTCGTGGTAGATGGCGCGGAGCGTCTCGGGCTCATCGGGCAGGAGCGGGATCAGCCACGGCACGGCACCGGCGGCGGTCAACGCATGCACGTAGCGCTGGCTCATGGCCCAGGAGGGTGGAAAATCGGCGGGAATCCCACCGAGGCTCTGGATGACCTGCGTGGGGATCCCTATGACCGGTCGCTTTGACATGCGTGACGGATGAGAGGCGGGGTGTGCGGAAAGATACACGACCCTAGGCAGGAAGTTCGCCAGTCACGTCTGACGCGTGACGAGTCCCCGGGTCAAATCCGCGCGGCTCTCTCGAGCCCTCGGCACGGTCCGCCGGCGGGACATCGCGACGCTCGGCCGCTGGCGCCGGTGTCACGCCCTCCTCCGTTTCCCGGATCAACAGGTCCACGACCGCTTCGAGGCTTCCGGTCCGCTGATATGTGGCGAGCTGCCGGTCGGCACTCGTCCCCTCATCGAGAATGCGGAACGCGTACTCGACCTCCTTTCGACTGCCGAGGTCATCGAGGACGTCATCGATGAACCATTCGAGCATTTCGCGGATGAGCGTGCGCGCCGGCAAATCGACTTGCTTGCCGAAGTCGATCAGCTTGCCGTCCAGTCCGAAGCGCACCGCGCGCCACTTGTTCTCCTCGATGAGGGTCTGCGGATACACGCGGAACGTCAGATTGTCGCGCCGCAGCTTCCACAATTTGGCGACGACCGCCTGCAGAATCGCGGCGATACACACCGCCTCGTCGATGCGTGTGCACACATCGCAGATCCGGAACTCGAGCGTCGGGAACCTGTGATGCGGCCGAACGTCCCACCAGATCTTCGAGCCGTCTGGAATGCTGTTGGTGCGCACGAGGGACTCGAGCAGCGACTCGTAGCTGGCGTACGAGTCAATGACCGGTGGCACGCCGGTGCGCGGGAAGTTCTTGAAGACGACGCTGCGATACGACTTGAGGCCGGTGTTGCGTCCCATCCAGAACGGCGAGCTGGTCGACAGGCAGAGCACGTGAGGAAGGAGATAGCGCGATACGTTCATCGCGTCGATGAGAAAATCGCGATCCTCGATGCCGACGTGGACGTGCGTGCCGAAGATGAGCAACTGCTGCGCGAGGTCGGCGAGGTCCTGCTTGACGCCGAGGTAGCGCTCGAGCGGCGTGATTTCCTGGGTGATCCAGGACGAAAAGGGGTGCGTGCCGGCGGCGACGATGCGGAGATCCTTTCGGGCCGCCAGCTCCATCACCATTCGACGCAGCCGAACGAGCTCGCCACGGGCCTCGGCAGGCGTGCGACAGACCTTCGTCCCGATCTCGACCATCGACTGGTGCAGCTCCGGTTTCACCTCTTCGAGCACGAGGTGATCACCGTTGAGGATCTCGGTGATGTACGAGCGCAGCTCCCGGGTGCGCGGGTCGATGATCTGATATTCCTCCTCGATGCCTAACGTCAGCGAGGGCGGCTTCATGGGCACGGGCGGCTACCGTTTTTCCACGAGCCAGGTCGGCACCGATGAGCCGCCGCCGGCCGTGACGTTGAGGAGTGCGGCCGTGGACAGCCGCGTGAGACAACCATCGATGAACTGACCGTAGACGGCGTACGGTGCGGTGTCGAGCATGCGGTCCGCCACGAGAAGGCGGCCGTCGACGAGACTCGGGTACGGCTCGCTGGGAAGTGCGACGCGTTCCTGGACGATGTACGCTTCGCGAAGGGCTCCGTGCAACGCCTCCGTCCAGGCAGCGTCGTCCACCTCCCAGCCGAGCACGATCCCCTTCCCGCCGTACTCGTCGTTGGGCTTGAGCACGAGCTGATCCTTGTGCTCGGCGACGAACGGGATGAGGTCGATGGTATCGCCACCGAACGTGGTGCGACGCTCTTCGACCACCCGAGTCCAGGGGACGTTCGCCGCGATGACCTGCCGCTGCTGCGGGGGAAAGAGCCCGGCATTTCGCTCGTCGCTGAGCACCGCCAGGCTCGCCTTCTTGTGGAGGATCTTGCACGCAAAGGGATTCACCATGCAGACCGCGCGCTCCCGAACGGCGCGCACGACGGCATGCTCGACGCCGCAGCGCTCGATCAGCTCGTTGATCAGGACGCGCTTGTAGATGAGATCGACGGGAGTGCCATCGAGCGTCAGCGTCCCGGCCCGAAGCTCGGCGGAGCGGGGATCGGCGACGATGCACGGCACGCCCTGGCGCGCCGCATACTCCTGGAACAGCGTGAACTCGCGGCGAGTCGGCACGTCGAGCCAATCGAGAACGGCCACCCGCGGAATCTCGCGGGTGCCCGACCACGCCTCGTACGCCGTGAGCAGGGCGTGGAGGATGTTGTGCCGCGCGGGCAGCGGGCGCACGTCCCAGCGCCGCACGAATGCTCGCACCGCGGGAAGCGCGTAGAAGACCTCGGTGAGGACGTCGTTGAAGGACGGCCCCGCCGGGGTCTCGGCGTTGTACTCGGTGAACCGGAGTCCATCCTCACCGGCGAAGAAGGCATCGAGTCGGGAGACCGGGCTGGGCCACGGGAATCCCGGGTTCTCCAGGACCAGCGCCTCTTCCCAGCCCGTTAGGCGAAACTGGGCGCGGACCGACCGGTCGGCGACCGCGGCCTGATGAGCGGTCGCGAAGGCGCCGAGCAGCGCCGCACCGCGCTGCTGGAGTATCCGGTACTGAGCCGGCGACATGAACCGCGGACGCAGGACCGTGCATAACGGTCGGTCGCCAAAATAGAGATCGCGTCGGCGGATCTGCGCATCGAGGACCGTCTGGGAGTCGGCGGCGACGTCATCCGTAAGGATCTCGTGGTACGAGTCGATCGCTTCGCGGACGATCTCGTCCGCGGCCGCGGCCGGCGCGCGAGCGGTCGCAACGGCGCTCACGGCGACTCCTGCGTCGGCTGGCCTGGGCGCCTGGTCGCAAGCGCGGGGCTGATGGCCGGCTTCACCGCTGGTCGCGTGGGAGCGCGAGGGATGTCGACTGGTCGCTCTGGCGCCGCGGCATCGAGCTCGCGGCGGCCGAGGAGAAACTCACCGCGCCGGGGCTCGCGGGACGGGTGAGCGGTCTTCGCCAGGCGGATCGCGAGATCGGCCATTCGTGACACGGCCCAGTCGAAGTAGTGCGGCGTCAGCGAGTACACATCCATGTCCGGCGCCGGGTTCATGAAATCGATCGCGTAGGGAACCCCATCTCGAATGGCCCACTCCATCGAATTCATGTCGTAGCCCAGCGCCCGGACGAGCGTGAGCGAATCATCGACGATTCGCCGCCCCAACTCCGGGGAGAGGTGCTCGTGCTCGACGAGGTATTTTCGCTCGCGTGGATCGTACTTCATGGGCAGCACATCGCGCTGGCCGATGACCAGGCAGCGCACGAACTGCTCCCACTCGATGAACTCCTGCACGATCATCGTCAGGCGCCCGGACTGATCGTAGTGATGAAGCAGCTCCTCCAACGACCGGCAGACGTATACGTCGCGCCACCCGCCCCCATGGGCGTCCTTGAGAATGCACGGCATTCCGACGTAGTCGACGATTGCTTTCCAGTCGAGCGGATACTGGAGATTGCGCAGGCTTTCCTCGTGGACAATCCCGGACACGTACTCCTTGTTGGGAAGCGCAACGGTCCGTGGACTCGCCACCCCGAGCCGTGTCGCGAGCGAGGCCCCGAAGAGCTTGTCGTCCGCCGACCACATGAACGGATTGTTGACGACCGTAGCTCCCTGGAGCGAGGCGTACTTCAGGTACGTGCGATAGTAGGGCACTTCATGGGAGATTCGGTCGATGATGACCGAATACGGGACCGGCTCATCCATGCGCGTGCCGCCGAGGGTGACGAACTCCGCCTCGACCCCGACATCGCGGCGGCGGATCTCATCGATGAACGCCGGGGGGAACGACCACTCACGGCCGACGAGGAGGCCAATCTTCGACATGGGAATACCCCTTGGGGCTGCGTGCCGCGTTCAGTCTCAGTCGTGCCCGCCGATGTACTTCGCGAGCATCCGGTGCCAGTATGGCCAGTCGTGGGCCCACCCGTCCCAGATTCTCAGTGCGTGCCAGATGTCCTTCGAGGACAGCGCGCTCGAGAGCCACTCGTTGTTCGGGCGCATCGGGTCGTCGCGCCCAATGGCAATGATAATGTCGATCTTCCGCAGCGCCGCCAGACGTGCCGGGTCATGTTCGTTCTGCAGGTAGTCGGTCGGGGAGTTGAAGTAAATGGTCTCGTCCGACCAGCCGCCCGTCTGCTCCTTGATGTCATAGAGCCCACTCATTCCCAGCATTCGTCCAACGAGTGACGGGTGGCGAAAGGCGAAATTCGCGGCATGGTACGCTCCGAAGCTCGCGCCCGTCGTGATGAGAAACGGGTTGGGATTCTGATGCTGGGTGAGCGGCAGCACCTCGTGCAGGAGGTACGATTCGTACTGCAGGTGGCGGCGGGCGCGGGCGGCAGGATGAAGGGTGCGGGCGTACCAGCTCTCTTCGTCGACGCTGTCGACGCACCACAGCTGGACCCATCCGCGCTCGAGATGGTCGCCGACCGCGGCGATCATCCCTCGGTCCTCCCATTCGTAGAATCGGCCCATCGACGTGGGGAAGACGAGAACTCGCGCCCCCGCGTGCCCGAACTGAAGCAGCTCCATGTCGCGATGAAGCGATGGACTGAACCAGCGGTGATGAGCGCGGTGCATCACGGAGCGGCGGACGCCGACCGATGGAACCCGAACGACGGAGCGCGAACGCGAATGCGTCCTCTAGCCGTTTCGCGGCGGGAAGAGAAAGCGCAGCACCCCCTCCACCCTCGCGGCCCAGGACAGCTCGTTATGGCCGCCGCCCTCGGCTTCGAGATACGCGAGATCCCGGCCAACGACCCAGCCCTTGCGTACGAGCGCGTCACGGAGCAGCCGGGCATCGCGCGTGACATCCTCTCCTTCGTCGGTGCCCGCGTCGAGCCAGATGCGAAGCGGCAGCCTGGATCCGAGCGCGTCCACCTCCTTGATGATCTGACGATCATGCCACCACACCGAGGGCGACAGCGCGGCCAACCTGTTGAACACGGTCGGATAGTGCAAGCCGAGATGGAGCGTGAGCAGGCCGCCGAGTGATGACCCGCCGAGTCCCGTGTTCGCGGCACTTCGAAGGGTCCGGTAACGACGGTCGATGAACGGCTTGATCTCCTGGACCAGCATTCGCCCGTATGCATCGGCCTTTCCGCCCATGTTCTTGTCAGGGTCGCGCGTCGGGGTGTATTCATCGATCCGACGCTCGCCCGCGTTGTAAATCCCGACGATGATGATCGGCTCGATCGTGCCCGCCTGGATGAGACGTTGCGCCGTCTCATCGACGGACCATTCCTGGCCGGTCGCCGACGTCGAGCGATCGAACAGGTTTTGCCCATCGTGGAGGTACAAGACCGGGAAACGACGGACACGGTCGTCGCGATAGCCCGGCGGGCGGTACACGAGCAGCGTGTGCTCGCTCGGAAGAAAGCGGGAACGAAACCGCGGGTGACGGCGGAAATCCCCCGTGAGCGTGTGCCGCGGCGCGGTCTCGGCCGGCACGTCCTCCTGCCGCAACTCCTCACGACGCGCGAGCATCGCTTCGTCAGAACTCGCCAACGAATCCGATCTCGGGCTCGATCGTCTGGCCAAAGCGCTCACGCACCGCACGCTGCGCGATGCCGATGAGCGCACGCACGTCGCTCGCCGTGGCCCGTCCGAGATTCACGATGATGTTGGCGTGGATGTGAGAGATCTGCGCGTCACCCACCCGATGTCCCTTGAGCCCGCATTGATCGATCAACCGGCCCGCGCCGACGCCCTCGATCTTCTTGAAGATCGACCCGGCGCTCGGGTGAAACTGCAGCCACGGATGCTTGCCCCCGCGCCAGCTGAGATTCTCCTGAAGGATTCGCTGCATCACGTTTTCGTCACCCGGCTGCAGCTGAAAGGTCACGGCGAGCACGACGTCGTTTCGGTGGTGGAGGATGCTCGTGTCGTAACCGAACTGCATGTAGTCCTTGGTGACCGTTTCGCGATGCCCGTCGTGCGTGAGCAGCTCGCATGACTCGAACACTTCCTCGATGAACATCGTGCGCTCGCGCGCCGGGGCTGGCGAGAGGAAATGCAGATTCTGCCAGACAGCGCCACCGACCGTGCTCGGGATCCCGATGTAGTGCTCCAGTCCGGAAAGACCGCGGCGCACGGCCTCGGGAATGAGGTCGCCGATCACCGCACCACTTTCAGCCCGTAGCCGCCCGTCGGTATCGAAGGCGAACGCACGGGCCCGGTTGTGAATGACCAGACCGCGAAATCCGCGATCGCCTACCAGAACGTTGGCGCCGAGGCCGAGGACGAAGTGCGGAACGTTGGTCTCGCGCGCGGCGAGAATGGCGCGGGCAAGGTCGTCGGCCGTGTACGCCGCGAAGAAAAGGTCTGCCGGACCGCCGATGCGAAACGTGGTCAGCGGACCGAGCGGCACATCGCGCTCGAGGTGGGTGGGGTCGAGGCGAGCGACGAGCGCATCGATTCCAACGTCGCGTGTGGTCTTCGTCATGTGGCGGAAAGGAAACCGCGAGCGAGGATGCCGGCCAGGGAACGACGCGTCATTCCGCGAGCGCGCGCTCGAGGGCACGAACGAGCGTCGAATCGTTCGCGCGAACCGGTCCGACGTGCCGCCACCGCAGGATGCCAGCGCGGTCGATCAGGAACGTTGCCGGGACGCCAATCGCGAAGAACACTGACTGGATGCGTTCATCGGGATCGAGCCAGAGCGGATACGTCATGCGAAAGTCGGTCGCGAACTCGCGGATCGTATCCTCCTCGCCCCGGGCGTCCACGCTCACACCGACCAGGTGCAGGCCGCGACTCGCATAACGTTCGTGCAGGGCCTGGAGAACGGGAATCTCCTCCCGGCAGGGGTGACACCATGTCGCCCACACGTTGAGAAGGAGAACCCGCCCCCGAGCATCGGCGAGTGCGACGGAGTCCCCCGAGAGCGTGACCGCACGGTATTCGGGGACGGGCCTTCCGACCTCCGGAGCCCGAGTGGATGGCGTATCGCCGGTGGAGCAGGCAAAGGACACGAGCGCGGCCGAGTATGCCGTCCAACGAAGCACGCTCGGTCTCACGACGGCCGCTTGACGGATGCGCGCGCGACACGAACTCGCGCCGGGTTGCCCGGCTCCGTCCAGGCGAAGATGACGGCGTCGCCAGCGGACGCCATTCGCGGGAAGCCGCTTGCGCGAGCGCCGCTCGATTGTGCGATGGTCAGCGACGTACCCGGCTCCCCGCTCGCGGCGACGCGACGCGCACGAACCTCAGCCTGTTGCCCGGAGGTGAACTCCATCCAGCTCACGACCGTCGTTCCGTCGCGATCGAGGAGGACATCCACGCGGCCAACCGGATTGCCATCATCGATTCTGATGGGTGGGCCGAAGGTCGCGCCTCCGTCATCCGACTGCGCGAGATAGACGCGGCTCGTGTCGCCCGCGCTCGTGAACCAGGCAACGACGACGCGGCGTCCATCGGCCGCGATTGCCGGGCCGTTCACGGGGCAGGCGTCGATCTTCCAGCTGTCGCGGTGGACGAGCGCGCCGCGCGTCCACCCCGAATCCGACCAGCGAATGACGCCAATGTCGCGAATCTCTTCATCGAGCCGGTCGCGATAGACGACCACCGGGCCTCCGGACGCAATCGCGAGCGACGTCTGGCAGCAGTCGCAGACCTTCTCGTCGAGGACGCGCTCCGGTGCGGCCGTGCCGCTCGGCGAGACGCTCGTCATCACGAGCATCATGTTGGGCGATCGCCCCTTTTCGGCGCCGGCGAAATTGCGGCCATCGAGCCAGATCGCGCCTAACGAATCGCGGAAGGGAAAGAGGGAGACGAACCCGTGCTCGGTCGCGGTGCCGTCCCGGTGTGGAACGACCGGGCCGCTCCACGTCGTCCCGCCATCGAGCGATTGTGCGATGCGCACCTCGTAGGCGTATTTCGAGGTGCCGCTGCGCTGAAGCCAATGGGCGGCCAGGTGATCATCGGAGAGGGCGATGACCGAGGGGAAGTCCGCCCAGTTGACGAAGAAATCGGGACTCTGAGCGATCGTCTTCGCGGTAGACCAGCCCGAGCCGTCGAACGTCGCGAACCGAAGCGCGTGGGCCGTATCGCCAATCGGCTCCAGCCATGACAGGAGGACACGACCGTTGGGAAGCGTCGCGAGATTCGGCTCGCCGCTGCCCGAGGCCGCCGGCGACGCGACGGTGTCGATCTGATCGAACGCGACCCGGTCGAGCTCGGCGGATGCGCAGGCGGTGGATAACAGCAGCGAAACGCCGAAGGCGTAGCTGCCAGGGCGGCGGGTCATGCGGGCTCCTCGAGAGCGGTCGAGCGCTGAACGATCGTGGAATTGGGCTGCAGCGGCGACATCGATGATATCGGTCGCACGCGTCAGTTCCCAGCCCAGCCAGCGCCATCGCCTTGCGTTGGGTAGGGGGCGGCCGTTAGTCACCGCCGTGGCCGACGGTCACCGCATGCCCAAGGGCGTTCACGGGCCGCCGGCCGCGGTTCGGCGCATCCGGCTTCTCACCAGCTTACATAGGTCCTTACATACGTCCAAGTTTGATCGTCCGACCGTATGGACATCCCGAGATTGGAGATTGCATGAATATCGTCAGTCGCTCGTGCGTTGCCCTGATGGCGGGACTGGCGGCTTGCGGTGGTGGGGGTGATGGCGGAACGCAGCCTCCACCCCCGGCCGTGTTCACGTCCCTGGTGGTCTCGCCCGCCAACCCGAACATGGTGGACGGGGACACGATCCAGATGACGGCGACTCCGCGCGATCAGAACGGAGCCGCAATGACGGGGCTTCCGGCCGCCACGTTCCAACTCGTAACCGGAACGGCGGTCTCGGTGTCCGGTGCCGGACGGGTGATCGCGCAGCAAGCGGGTGCAGCGACGATCCGCGCGTCCGTCACCTCCGGCGGCACGACGAAGGAGGCAACGGCGAACGCCACGGTGACGGCGCTCGCTGCGACGGCCGCCGTGGCGGCGACGACTGGAAACGCGTTCACTCCGGACACGGTCAAGATCGCGACGAACGGTCAGGTAACCTGGAACTTCGGGACGACGGCCCACAACGTGACCTTTCAGAGTCCACCGGCGCCTGTCGCGAACCTCGGCACGCAGTCGAGCAGCTCGGAAGCGCGGGTCTTCGCCACCGAGGGGCGGTATCCCTACCTGTGTACGATCCACGGCGGCATGAACGGTGTGGTAATCGTACGTTCACCGTAAGCCTCATCGTCATCGGGGTCACAGCGGGCACGCGCCATGCGCGTGCCCGTTTGCCATCCGGCGACCTTGTGAATAAGTTCACGAGTCCCGCGACAGTACGCGGATGGTCACTGAACGATTCGCCCGACAGCACGACTGGAGGCTTCACGGTATGCGGTTCTACGCATTGACAGCTGCGAGCTTTCTCATCCTCGGCGCCTGCGCCGGCGGCGATAACGCCGGAAGCACGACCGATACGGCTGCTCCGGCAGCCACGACCACGCCACCACCAGGGGGCGGGGCTCAGGCAACGACGGGAGCGCCCATCACGGGCACCACGCACGAGGTGCGGATGCTCCTGGATGGACAGACGTACAAGTTCGACCCGGCCGACTTGACCATCAAGCAGGGTGATGGAGTGCGGTGGATCATGGTGTCGGGCGGTCCTCACAACGTGGCGTTCGACCCGGCCAAGGTTCCCGATGACGTGGAGTCCGTGATCAGCGCGAACATGCCGAACCAAATGATGCCGCTTTCCAGTCCCTACCTGACGCAGCCGAACGAGAACTACACGATCTCGTTCGCGGGCGTGAAGCCCGGCACCTACGATTATGTGTGCACGCCACACGTCATGATGGGGATGACAGGCAAGATCACGGTGCAGTGACGCAGGTCCGCTTTTCCGATTGCGTTTCGAGGGGAGCCAAGTGGCTCCCCTCGTTGGTTTTGCACCGCACCGACCCGGTTCTCGGCGCCTGCCCGGACGTCGCGGCAACGTTCCTGCACAGGGAACGGGTAGACGCGGCATGGAGTCTCGAATGATTGGGTCGTGGAACGATCTGGCGAACTTCTTTTGGTGGGTAGTGACCGGTCGGGAGAGTCGGCCGCGTCTCGAGCTCAGCCTCCGCCCGTCACGGTCGGCCTTCGCCGCCGTCATCTGGGCGTGGGCGAGCTTCGTGGTACTCATGGGGGCCCTCGTGTTCACGGGCGATGTCAACAACCCGGTGCCTACCTGGGTCTTCATCGTGCTGGGCGCGATCGCCATGCTGTGGGCGCCCACGCAATACGCAGCGAGCGCCGACACCCGCCATCTTCGGCGGCTCGGCCTCATCGCCCTTGCGATTGGTGCCCCGGTCTGGATTCTCCCGATGCCCCCCGACGCGGCTCTTTCGGTCGCGCACCGGTTCGCGCTCTGGTCTTTGTTCGGGATTGCGACTGCTCTCGCCGCACCGCTGCTCGCCTTTCCGCTCCGCTTGATGCGTGCAGCGCCGTCGGAGCGGCGTTCGCTCCAGGACTGACGTCAGGCACCGTAGCGTACGGCGCCGCTCCCGAACCTGTCTCGCGCCGTGGAGCTCTGGCTCGGAGTCGTCACCTTCGTAGCCGGCGGTGTGCTGTGGCGCGTGGCCAGCCGTGAGCGCGCGCTCGTGGCGCCGTGGCTGCCGCGCCTCGGATTGGGCATTGCCGTGCTCGGCCTCGGAACGCTCGCCATTACCCGCGAGGGAGTGGGATGGAACGTCGTTTCGATCGCCGCGAGTCTCGTCGCGATCGGTGTGATCATCTCCGTCCTCCTCGAGATCCTGCGGCGGTGAAGCGGAGATTCGTGCGAGCCTTGCCCTCCCGCCCTCGCGCGCCGATTATCGCAACCGTCACAGCCCCTCGCGTCCTCTTCGACATGAGTCTCGCCTGATGGCGGGTCCGGACTCTCCAACCGGGACGGGCCCGGTCGATCCGTCAGGCCCTCCTCACGAATCGTTAGGTGCGGATGTCGCCGACCCGGTGAGCCTCTTCATGGGCGAGCCGGTCGCCCCGGCGTCGGTCGGCATCTGGCTCGGCCGGCGAGCCCGGAACGCCGTCCGGCGCACGGTCTTGCTCGGGGTGACGGGCGGCCTCGTGTTCGTCGGGATGCTGGTGACGTTGATCGTCATTCCCCACCGGGCTCGTCGCGCCGCGGCCGCCATCATGCCGCGCCCCACCGAGCGCCCGGACACCGCACGCCTCCTCGCGACCAACGCCCTGGCCAGGCAGCGCCTGGCGCTCGCCGAAGCGGAGCTGGCCACCACCCGGGCGCGCGCGGCACGGCGCGCACAGCCGCCGCCGCCCGACACGCTGCCGACAGCCGTCCGGATGCGGCGCGACTCGGTTCAGGCGGCGATCGCGCGGCTCACCGTGCTGTTGGAGCGCGCCGAGGCGGCCCCACTGTTCGCCTCGTATCGCGCGTTAGGCGCTTCCCCCCAGCTGCAGGGCGACCCGCGGGTGACGGTGTTGCTCGACTCGTTGGCGGAGATCGAGCGGCAGCGCGACGCCTTCGGTGCGAGCGGCGGCGTCGACCCCCTCTTCGTGGCGTTGACGTCTCGCGCGGGCGAGCTGGGCCGTGCCCTTCAGCAGATCGGTGCCGTTCGACGCGCGGCGATGCGCGAGGAAGTCGAGCGTTTGCGCCCAGCGGCACGGCCGGCGATCTCCCTGCCTCCGGTGGACACGATGCCGGCGGTAGCGGCGCGCGATACCGCTCGTGAGGCGCTGCGTCGCGCGAGCAACGCGCTCACGAGCGCACGAGAGCGGAACCGGCAACTCGATGCACGCCA
>Ga0075431_100003395_pt1 | contig 15438 bp, 15 predicted proteins | sample RhiMetdeltSRZDD5_FD_75297 | JGI IMG/M metagenome (GOLD analysis project Ga0075431, IMG submission 75297) | Populus rhizosphere microbial communities from Tennessee, USA - Rhizosphere MetaG P. deltoides SRZDD5 | ecosystem: Host-associated > Plants > Roots > Rhizosphere > Soil | place: USA... | reverse complement strand
CATTCCCGCTTCGTGCGTTTGGCGCTCGGCGAGTACGGCATCACTGCGCGGACGGTCGAGGAGCGCGTTTGGGAGCGCCGCGAAGAGTTCCTCATCCTCAATCCTGCCTGCACCACTCCGGTGGCGGTGGAGGAGGGTCGTCCGGCGGTGCCCGGCGCGTCGATCATCGCCGAATATCTGGACGAGACGCGGGGAGCCGATCTTGGCGAACTGCGCCTGCTGCCGCGCGAACCGGGACCCCGGGTCGAAGTTCGCCGGCTGATGAGCTGGTTCAACGACAAATTTTTTGCCGAGGTCAGCGGCCCGCTCACCATGGAACGCCTATATAAGCGCCAGATGCCGGCGAGCGCAGGCGGCGGATCCCCCGATACCGAGGTGATCCGAGCGGCGCGCCACAACATGCGGTATCATTTGGCGTATATCGGCTGGCTGGTGCGCACACGCGATTGGCTTGCAGGCGCACGGATGAGTTATGCCGACCTCGCTGCAGCCGCGCACCTCTCGGCGGCCGACTATCTGGGCGACGTGCCATGGAACGAAGACGACGCCGCGAAGACGTGGTACGCGCAGGTCAAGTCGCGTCCGTCGTTCCGTCCCATCCTAGCCGAGACGCTGGCGGGCATCCCGCCGTCGAAGACCTACGCGGATCTCGACTTCTAAGCGATCCTTCGGCGCTCAAAGCGGCGCTCGCGAGCGCCGCTCATCAATACGGCTTCGACATCGTCGGCATCACGCGGCCGGACTCGATTCCGCAGGCGTTGGAGCGGCTGCGGCAGTTCCTGGCCGAAGGCGCCCACGGCGACATGGATTGGATGGACGCAACTGCGGCACGGCGCGGCAATCCGCGCACGCTGTGGCCTCAGGTAGGTTCCGTCATCATGCTTGGCGTCAACTACGGTCAAGACAGCGATCCGCTGGCGATCTTGCGCAGACGCGACCGGGGTGCCATTTCGGTTTACGCGCGAGGCGACGACTATCACGACATCATCAAGCCGAGGCTCAAGGCGCTGGCGCGGTGGCTGACCGCGCAAGCCGGCGGCGACGCGAAGGTCTTCGTCGATACCGCAGCGGTCATGGAGAAGCCGCTCGCCGCCGCCGCCGGCATCGGCTGGCAGGGCAAGCACACCAATCTGGTTTCGCGCCAATTCGGATCGTGGCTGTTTCTCGGTGCGATCTTCACGACGCTCGAGCTGCCGCCGGACGCACCGGAGATCGACCATTGCGGCAGCTGCCACGCCTGCCTTGATATCTGCCCGACCGCCGCATTCCCCGCGCCCTATCGACTCGATGCGCGCCGTTGCATCTCCTATCTCACGATCGAGCACAAGGGTCCGATTCCGCGTGAACTACGCGCACCGATCGGCAATCGCATCTTCGGCTGCGATGATTGTCTGGCGGTATGCCCGTGGAACAAATTCGCGCAGGCTGGCCGCGAGAACAAGCTCGCCGCGCGCCCTGAATCAACGGCCCCACGCCTTGCTGATCTCGCCCGTCTTGACGATGCCGCGTTCCGGCAACTGTTTTCGAAGTCGCCGCTCAAGCGCACGGGCCGCACTCGGTTCGTGCGCAACGTGCTGATCGCGATGGGCAATTCCGGGGATGCGGCGCTTGCACCCGAGGCCATCCGGCTGTTGGACGATCCTTCGCCGCTGGTGCGTGGCGCAGCCGTGTGGGCGTTGAGCCGGCTGCTATCCGCCGAACGCTTCGCCGTGCTGGCGATGGATCGGCGCGCGCGCGAGAGCGAGCCTCTGGTCGCAGAGGAATGGACGGTAGCGCTCGAGGCGGCGGCCGCCTGATGAACGCGCTCGTTTGTCTTGGGCTTGGTTACTGCGCCCAGCACTATGTCGGCGAATTTGGTTCGCGCTTCGACCGCGTCGTGGGAACGACGCGCAACGCGGACCGTGCGGCTGCGCTCGGGCGAGAGCGCCTCGGCGGCAAGCCGGTCGAGATGTTGGTGTTCGATGGTGCATCACCCTCAAACGAGCTCAAGGCCGCGATTTCAGAGGCCGATGCGCTGCTCGTATCGGCAGCGCCGGCGGACGGCCGCGATCCCGTGCTCGCGGGGCTCGAAGAAGAGATCGTACAAGCGCCGCGGCTTAAGTCCGTGGTCTATCTGTCGAGCCTCGGCGTGTACGGGGATAGCGGCGGCGCGTGGATCGACGAGAGCGCGCCGACCATTCCGGCGCTCGCGCGCCGCGGTGGCACGCGCATCGAGGCCGAGCACGATTGGCGGACGCTCGGAGCGCGACGTAACCTCCCGGTCGCAATCCTGCGGCTCGGCGGCATCTATGGTCCGGGACGCAACGGAATGGTGCGCCTTCTGCGCGGCAGCGTGCATCGCATCGCCAAGCCCGGCCACGTCTCGAATCGCGTGCACGTCTACGACATTGCGCAGGCGATCGATGCGGCTTTCGTGCGTAACGCCGAGGGTGTGTTCAATGTTGTCGACGACGAACCTGCATCGCCGAGCGATCAGATCGCGTTTGCGGCGCGCCTGATCGGCATCGAACCGCCGCCGGAGATCCCATACGAGGACGCTGGCAAATTGGCCTCTCCCATGGCGCTGAGCTTCTACGACGGTTGCATTCGGGCACGCAACGACAAGCTCAAGAAGGCGCTCGGGGTGCAGCTGCGCTATCCGACCTACCGGGATGGCCTGCACGCGCTCTACGAAGCCGGCGATCATCGCTGCCCCGCCGAGCCGGCGGCGCCCGCCTAGAGCTTGGCCGAAAATCCGGGGAGGGGCTGCAGCAAGCGCGGCGGCGATGTCCTATTACCTGCATAGTTCGTTCGTATCCGAAGCATGCCGTTTGAAAAACCCGACAAAATGCAGCTCGCGGTCGCCGGAGGCTGCGATGACCATCACCGTCTTCATCCGTTACCAACTCGATCCGTTTCAATGCGATGCCTTTGAAGAATACGCGCGACGTTGGCTCTCCATCATTCCGAAGTGTGGGGGAAATCTCCTCGGCTATTGGATGCCGCATGAAGGTACCAACAACATTGCCTACGGTTTGATCTCGTTCGATAGCCTCGCCGCCTACGAGGCCTATCGCGCGCGGCTCAAGGCCGATACTGAAGGCGCCGCCAACTTCCGTTTTGCGCAAGAGCGACGTTTCATCTTGAATGAGGAACGGACCTTCCTCAGGCCGGTGACCTGAACCGCCGCTTCTGTTGAAATGGTAGGCGCTGGCGGTGCCTCGGCGAGTGGTTTCCAGCGAGACAAAAAAAGCTTCGCACGAGAAAACAGGCCGAACGCAGCCGCTCCCTCCCCGAGGTGTCCAATGATCGCAGTGATCTTCGAAGTCTGGCCAAAGCCTGGCCACAAGCAACGCTATCTGGACCTCGCTGCCGAGCTGCGGCCGCTGCTCGACAAGATCGATGGTTTCATCTCGATCGAACGGTTCGAGAGCATCTACGAGCCCGGTAAGATGCTGTCGCTTTCGTTCTTCCGCGATGAAGCGGCGGTGAGCGCATGGAGAAATCTCGAAGCCCATCGTCGCGCGCAGGCCGTCGGCCGCGGCGAGTTATTCGCGGACTATCGATTGCGGATTGCCGGCGTGATCAGGGACTACGGCATGTCCGATCGCAAGCAGGTCCCCGCCGACAGCCGTTCCAAGCACGGTTAGCGGCCTTCTACGACTCCGCCACGGCCGCGATGAGCCGCTCGATGTCCTCCGGGCGCGACAGGCGATGGTCGCCGTCCTTTATCAGCGTCAGCACGACGTCGTCGCGGGCAAAGCGAGAAGTCAGCTCGACCGTGTGCTGCCATGGAACGTCGGGATCCTGCACGCCCTGAAGAATCCGCACCGGACAACCGGTCTCGATCATGCCGTCGAGCAGGAGGTGTTTGCGCCCCTCTTCGATAAGGCCGCGGGTGATCGGATAGGGCTCTTCGGAATACTGCGAAGGCCGCGCCCAAACGCCGGCTTGCTCGATCTTGAGCTTGACCTCCGGCGGAAACCGTTTCCACATCAACTCTTCCGTGAAATCGACTGCGGGCGCGACCAGCACAAGCCGCGCGGCGCCGGGATCACTTTGCCTGCGGCGCATCAGTTCGCGGATCAGCAGCAGCGCCAGCCACCCTCCCATCGAGGAGCCGATCACGACCTGGGGGCCCCTGCAAAACGTGTCGAACACGGCAACGCTCTCATCGAGCCATCGGCCGATGCTGCCGTCGGTGAAATTGCCGCCCGACTCGCCGTGGCCGGAATAGTCGAAGCGGGTCATCGCCCGGCCATTCTCCTGCGCCCATCGATCGAGCGCCTCGGCCTTGGTACCCCGCATATCGGACTTGAAGCCGCCCAGCCAAAACAGGCCGGGGGAGCCTCCCTCGCGCCGCCGCACGGCAATTTTGCGGGCCGCCATATTCGTTCCAACAGTCAGGAATTTCAGGCAAAGATCGCTCATTTGCGGAGCCTGGCCTTAGGAGGCACATGTGCGCGGGGCGCTGGGCGTGTTCCGCCGCATCCTGCCATTGAATACAAGCACACCCGAGTCGCCAACAACCCAGAGCCGGCCGAGGAACTGAGTCCGTGACTGACATTGATCGGCAGGTTCAGCGGCGGACCTTGGCCGGCGCCACCGTGCTGCAGATCGTGCCGGCTCTGCGCGAGGAGCCGGTCGCCCGCACAGCCCTCGATGTCGCCGCCGCGCTACGGCAAGCCGGCGCGCGCGCTCTCGTTGCAGGCGAGGATGGCCCGCTGGTTGCGGAGCTTACGGCATCCCGCGGCGAATGGATTCCGCTCGTCAACGCGACCGTCAATCCGTTCCTGCTCAGGAAAAGCGCCCGCACACTGGAACGCCTGATTACCTCCGAGCGGATCGATATCGTGCACGCGCAAAGCGGCGGCGGAGCCTGGATTGCCAACATGGCGGCAGCGCGGATCGCCGTATGGATCGTCACGACACTGCCCGACGTGCCGCCGGTTTCCAGACTGCATGCGTATTGGGCCGCCGCTCTCGCACGCTGCGATTGGGTGATCACGCCTTCAAACTTCGCTGCCGCTCCGATCCTGGCGCGCCACAATATTCCGCGCGAGCGCCTCACTATCGTTCCGCGCAGCATCGACATCGCCGCATTCGATCCTGCGGCCGTGGATGCCGCGCGGGTCGAAGCCTTGCGCAAGGCGTGGCGAATTCCGCCAGCGGCGCGCATTTTGCTCGTTCCCGGGCGCGTCGCCCCTTGGAACGGCCAACTTATTGTGCCCGAGGTCGCTCGCATCATGCTCGACAGCGGTATGCGCGGCTTTGTGTTCGTGTTGGTTGGCGAACATCGCAGCCATCGCAAATATGCGGGCGCCATTGTGGATGAGACGAAGGTCAAAGGCGTGCAGGCGCAGGTGCGGCTGACCGGACACTGCCGTGACATGCCTGCCGCGCTTACCGCCGCCGAGACCGTGGTGGTGCCTGCAACCGAGCCGCCGGTCCTCGGCCGCGTGGTTGCGCAAGCACAAGCAATGGGGCGACCGGTCGTCACGTCGGATGTCGGCATCCTGCCGGAACACGTCGTCGCGCCGCCGGAAATGCCGGAGGACGTGCGCACGGGATGGGTGGTCAAGGCCGGCGACGCACAAGAATTTGCCAGCGCAGTGATCGAGGCGTTCGCCCTCGATGATGACGCCTACCGTACGATGTCCGCGCGCGCACGCCACTTCGCCGAATACATGTTTTCTCCGCACAGCGCCGCGGCCACAACGCACGCCGTCTACAGCGCGCTGCTGGAACGCGACCTCTAGAAGTGGCAGAGGCGCTCGGGGCGGCCGCGAACCGAGGGAAAGCCGTTGACTTATGCGCGGTTTGTCCTGATCCTTCGTGGGCCTGCGGTAGCAGGACTGTTGTAACAACATGAGGAGAGCAGAGCCATTCGTCGCCCAATGAGACCCGCGCAGCCCGCCCCGAAGGACGGCCCGCGCATCAATGAGGAGATCCGTGTTCGCGAAGTCCAACTGATCGACCAAACCGGCCACAATCATGGGCCCGTTGAAATCCAGATCGCTTTGGACAAGGCCCAGGAGGCCGGGCTAGATCTCGTCGAGATCGCCCCCAATTCGTCCCCGCCGGTCTGCAAAATTCTCGATTACGGCAAATACAAATACCAGGCGCAGAAGAAAGCGGCGGAAGCCCGCAAGAAACAGAAGGTCGTCGAGGTCAAAGAGATTAAGCTTCGGCCGATGATCGACGACCACGATTACGACGTGAAGATGCGCTCGATGCAGCGCTTTTTCGAAGAGGGCGACAAGGTGAAAGTCACGCTGCGCTTCCGCGGGCGCGAGATGGCGCACCAGGAACTCGGCTACCAGCTGCTCAATCGCGTGAAGGACGACACCTCCAAAGTCGCCAAGGTCGAGCAGGAACCCCGCTTCGAGGGCCGCCAGGTGGTGATGGTGCTGGCTCCGAGGTGACAGCTCGGCCGCGCGCTGCGAGGAGGGTGCCGTCCGCCTGCACAAGCCCTGATCGCCGCGGGCTAGCAGCCGGCTCCCGCATGCCTCGCGGCGGCCATTCGGCCGATAAATCCGAGTTTTGGTTGTATTTCGCGGCGGGCTCTGCCATAACGCGGCCCTTCCGCCGCCCGGCCGAAAGGGCTGCCGTGGCGACGGCGAATATCAGCACGCTCGAGCGAGCAAAAACCGGCTGGCCGGGGCGTTTTCCACGCCTGCCGCCGCAAAGGAGAGCCAAATGCCCAAGCTCAAGACCAAATCCGGCGCAAAAAAGCGCTTCAAAGTGACCGCGGGCGGGAAGGTGCTCTACCAGCAATCTCGCAAGCGTCACGGCATGATCAAGCGCACCAACAAGCAGATCCGCCAACTGCGCGGCACCGCCGTAGTGTTCAAGACCGACGGCGAGAAGATCAAAAAATTCTTTTTGCCCAACGGGTGACACCTGTGGGCCGCCGCAGCGGCCAGCCGCACCCAATCGTTGCACGCAATCAGGAGGTCAGCCATGGCACGCGTCAAGCGCGGCGTTACCGGGCACGCCAAGCACAAAAAAGTGTTGAAAGCCGCCAAGGGCTATTACGGCCGACGCAAGAACACCATTCGCATCGCAAAGCAGGCGGTCGAGAAGGCGAACCAATATGCGTACCGTGACCGCAAGCGCCGCAAACGCACTTTCCGGGCACTGTGGATCCAGCGCCTCAATGCGGCAGTGCGTCCCTTCGGGCTCACTTACAGCCGATTCATCGGCGGCCTCGGCAGAGCCGGGCTGGTGGTTGACCGCAAGGTGTTGTCGGACCTTGCGATCCGCGAGCCCGCAGCCTTTGCGGCGATCGTCGAGAAGGCCAAAGCCGCGATTACAGTGTGAGAATCAGAGGACGCAGGGCGCACACGGCAGATAAATGTCCGTCCTTCGAACGCGACGATGATCGATCTGGGCTATGTGCAATGCATGGCGCGCTACAATCGCTGGCAAAACGACAACGTCTATGGCGTGGCTGATGCGCTCCCGGACACCGAGCGGCGACGCGATCGCGGGGCGTTTTTTGGTTCCATCCATGCAACGCTGAGCCACCTGCTCTGGGCGGATCGCATCTGGATGAACCGACTTGCCGGCACGCCGCCCCCCGGGGGCGGCATTCCTGAATCCGTGTCGCTTTACGGCGATTGGGACGAGTTGAAGCGCGAGCGCAAAGCCTTCGACGCGGTCGTGATCGAATGGGCGGACCGGCTCGACGCGGCATCTCTCGCCGGCGATCTCGCCTATTACTCCGGCGCGATGAAGGCGCACCTGCGCAAGCCGAAATGGGTCTTGGTCACGCATATGTTCAATCACCAAACGCATCATCGCGGCCAGGTGCATTGCATGCTGACGCAGGCGGGCGGCAAGCCCGGCGATACCGACCTGCCGTTCATGCCGGCGTAACGACCGGGCGGACTCCCCGGGGACGAGACCATGCACGATCTCAAAGCCCAACTTCTGCGCGGCTTTTGGTACGTCGCGCTTGTGGGCACGGACGTGCGACCGGGTCGGCTCGTGCACAAGACGCTGCTCGGCGAGCCGCTGCTCATCGGCCGGGGCCGCGACGGACGCGTGTTTGCGCTGCGCGACATTTGCCCGCACCGCGGCGTCCCCCTGCATTACGGTCGCTTCGACGGCGAGACGATCAGGTGCTGCTATCACGGCTGGCGCTTCGACATGAGCGGCATCTGCGTCGAGATTCCATCGCTGCGAGAAGGCCAGGAGATGGATCTCGGCAAGATCCGCTGCGGTGCCTATGCCTGCATCGAGCGGCAGGGCCTGGTGTGGGTCTATTTCCCGGCGGCGAACGAAGCGATGCCGCCGGCAGAGCCACCGCGCATGCCGATCTTTTCCGACGACATGGCGCCTGCGGCCGCGATCATGCTGCCATTCCCCTGCTCGACCGACCACGCCGCATTCGGTCTCATGGATCCGACGCATGCCGGATTCGTACACACGTCGTGGTGGTTCAAGCATCAGCCGACGAAGCTGCGGCCCAAGGAAAAGCACTTCGAGCCGATCGAGCTCGGCTGGCGGATGGTGCGCCATCCGCTGCCGCCGCAAAACCTGGTCTACAAGCTGCTCGGGCGTCATGTCGAAACCGAGATTTCCTATAAGCTTCCCGGGCTGCGCATCGAGGAGGTGCATGGCGACCGCCACGCCGTCGTCGGACTGACCGCGATTACGCCGATCACCGACGAGGCAACCGAAGTGCACCAGATCTTCTGGGCTTCGCCCGGCTGGGTGGCACCGCTCGCGCCGCTGTTCAAACCGTTCATGCACACCTTTCTCGATCAAGATCGCCAAGTCGTGGTCAAGCAACGCGAGGGCCTTTTGCACCGACCCAGGCTGATGCTCATTAATGATGCCGATACCCAAGCGCGCTGGTGGATGCGCGTGAAGGATGAATGGATCGCGGCGCAGGGAGAAGGGCGCGTGTTCGTCAACCCGCTCGAACCCAAGACATTGCGCTGGCGCAGTTGAGGAGACCGATGACCGACCTTCGCACGCTCGAGAGCGAACTGCTCGCCGCCGCCGCAAATGCAAGCGATGAGGCGGAGCTGGAAGGGGTGCGGGTTGCGGCGCTGGGTCGCAACGGCTCGATCACTGCGCTGTTGCGAGCGCTCGGCACGATGGCGCCGGACGAGCGCAAGCAGCAGGGGCCGCTCATCAACGGTCTGAAGGACCGCATTGTCGCCGCGATCGCCGCGCGTAGGGACGCGCTGAGTGAACTCGCGCTCGATCAGCGTCTCAATACCGAGACCGTGGACGTCACACTGCCGGTGCGCGAACCGCCGGCTGAGGTCGGACGCATCCATCCCATCAGCCAGGTCGTAGACGAACTGACCGCGATCTTCGCCGACATGGGCTTCGCCATCGCGGAAGGGCCCGACATCGAGACCGACGAATACAACTTCACCAAGCTCAACTTCCCCGAAGGCCATCCATCGCGGCAGATGCAAGACACGTTCTATTTCAATCCGAAGCCGGACGGCTCCCAGCTCCTGCTGCGCACGCATACGTCGCCGGTGCAGATCAGGACGATGCTGGCGCAAAAGCCGCCGATCCGCGTCATTATCCCCGGCCGCACCTACCGCAGCGACAGCGATCAGACCCACACACCGATGTTCCATCAGGTCGAGGGGCTCGTCATCGACAAGAGCTCACACCTCGGCCATTTGAAATGGATACTGCAGGAGTTCTGCAAGGCGTTCTTCGAGGTGGATCAGGTCAAGATGCGCTTCCGCCCCTCGTTCTTTCCATTCACCGAGCCCTCGCTTGAGGTCGACATCCAGTGCCGGCGCGACAAAGGCGAGGTCAGGTTTGGCGAGGGCGACGACTGGATGGAGATTCTTGGCTGCGGCATGGTGCATCCGAACGTGCTGCGCAATTGCGGGCTCGATCCAGACGAGTACCAAGGCTTCGCCTGGGGTCTGGGGATCGATCGCATCGCCATGCTCAAATATGGCATGCCGGATTTACGCGCATTTTTCGAGGCCGACGTGCGCTGGCTCTCCCATTACGGCTTTCGTCCGCTCGACTTTCCCACGCTGGCCGGAGGATTGAGCGGCTGATCGCGCCCGCTGCAGATGATCGTTATAAGTCAATTGCTCTCGATTGCCGCTCGAAACAACAGTCCCTCATTCATGCTTGCTGAGCCTCCCCGGCGCACAGGGGAAAAGATAGGTCCCGGGTCCGCATAATGATGAAATTGACCCTCGCTTGGCTGAAGGAGCACCTCGACACCGAGGCGCCGCTGGCAGCCATTGTGGACCGGCTCACCATGATCGGACTTGAAGTCGAGAGCGTCGCCGAGCGCGGTAAGATGCTCGCGCCGTTCACCATCGCCCGCGTGATCTCGGCCGAACAGCATCCAAACGCCGACCGCCTGCGCGTGTGCATGGTGGATACCGGATCGGGCGATCCGGTGCAGGTCGTCTGCGGCGCGCCCAACGCGCGCGCCGGCATGAAAGGGGTGTTCGTGCCGCCCGGGGCCTTCATCCCGGGCAAGAACATGACGCTGGGCATCGGCAAGATCCGCGGCGTCGACAGCCGCGGGATGCTGGTGTCCGAGTTCGAGCTTCAGATCTCCGACGACCACGAAGGCATCATCGAGCTTCCCGCCGATGCGCCGGTCGGAGCGAATTACGCACAGTGGGCCGGGCTCGACGATCCCGTGATCGAGATCAATCTCACCCCCAACCGCGGCGACTGCGCCGGCGTCAATGGCATTGCGCGCGATCTCGCCGCCGCCGACATGGGCAAGCTGCGGGACAAAAGCGTCCGGCCGGTGAGAGCGGATCACCCATGCCCGGTGAAGGTGACGCTCGACTTCGGCTCGACGCCACCGCTGTGTCCAGCTTTTGCCCTGCGGCTCGTGCGCGGCGTGAAGAACGGCCCGTCCCCGCCATGGCTGCAACGCCGGCTGGCCGCGATCGGTCTGCGCCCTATCAATGCGCTGGTCGATATCACCAATTTCATCACTTACGATCGCGGCCGGCCGCTGCACGTGTTCGATGCGGCGAAAGTGCACGGCAATCTGACGGTTCGGCGCGCGCGCGAAGGTGAGAGCCTGCTCGCGCTCGACGGCAAGCGCTACGACCTCGATTCGAGCATGTGCGTCATTGCCGACGATCGCGGCGTCGAATCGCTGGCCGGCATCATGGGGGGCGAGAGCACCGGCTGTTCGGGAGCCACGACCGACGTGCTGATCGAGTCCGCGCTGTGGGACCCCATGAACGTCGCGCAGACCGGCCGCAAGCTCGGCGTCCAATCAGATGCACGCTACCGTTTCGAGCGCGGAGTCGATCCCGCCTTCATGCTGCCGGGGCTCGAGCTTGCGACCGGGATGGTGCTTGACCTGTGCGGCGGCAAACCGTCGGAAGTTTCGGTCGCGGGGACGGCGGACGTGCCGGAGCGTGTCATCGATTTTCCGCCCGACGAACTGCCGCGGCTCACCGGCCTGCACGTTGAGATGCGCGAGATCGAGCGCGTGCTCGACCGCCTCGGATTTGCGGCGGCCGGCGGCGGCAAGAGCCTGAAAGTCAGCGTCCCTTCGTGGCGAGGCGACGTCGAGGGCAAGGCCGATCTGGTCGAGGAGATCGTGCGCATTCTCGGCGTCGACCGCATTCCGGCGACGCCGTTCGACCGCGGCGAGGCTCCGCGCAAACCGGTGCTCACACCGATGCAGCTACGCACCCGCAAAGCCAAGCGCGCGCTCGCTGCGCGCGGCCTGCTCGAGGCCGTCATCTGGTCGTTCGTGGCAAAGCAGCAGGCTGAGTTGTTCGGCGGCGGAAAACCCGAGCTAGCGCTCGCCAATCCCATCGCGTCGGACCTCTCCGACATGCGGCCGAGCCTGATCCCGGGGCTCGTTGCTGCCGCGCAGAACAACGCCGACCGCGGTTTTCCCAACACGGCGTTGTTCGAGGTCGGACAGGTCTTCCGCGGCGATCGCCCGCAGGATCAACTCACCGCCGCCAGCGGCGTGCGCCGCGCGCTCGCCAAAGCAAACGGCATCGGCCGCCATTGGTCGGCCGCGACCGCCGAAGTCGACGCATTCGACGCCAAAGCCGACGCGCTCGCGGTGCTCGCCGCCGCCGGCGCGCCGGCGCCGGCGCTGCAGGTCGTGCCGGGTGGGCCGCCGTGGTTTCATCCGGGACGCTCGGGGACGATCCAGATCGGCCCGCAGAACGTGCTCGGGCATTTCGGCGAGCTGCACCCACGCGCACTCGAAGCGCTCGACGCCGAAGGCCCACTGGTCGCCTTCGAGGTGATCCTGGACAAAATCCCGGAGCCGAGGGCGAAGGCAACCCGCGCACGGCCGGTCTTGGAGCTTTCCCCGTTCCAACCGGTGGAGCGCGATTTCGCCTTCGTGGTCGACCGCTCGGTCAACGCGGCCGACGTATTGCGCGCGGTGCAAAGCGTTGATCGCAAGCTCATCACCAATGTCGCGGTGTTCGACGTTTACGAGGGCGCGGGCATAGAGCCCGGCAAGAAGTCGATTGCCATTGCGATCACGTTGCAGCCGCGGGAAAAGACCATGACCGACGCCGAGATCGACGCCGTCGCCGCGAAGATCGTCGCCGAAGTCGCCAAGCGAACAGGCGGCGTGTTGCGGGCCTGACCGCACTCACGTGCGCTTGCTGGGACCGCCGAGCAGCTTCACCACCGCATCCGCCGCGCGCTCACCGGATTCCCAGGCGCCGTTGACGGTGCCCCAGCGCGTCTCGTGAGTGGCTTCGCCGGCCAAGAAAATGCGGTTGCTGATCGGCTCGGCCAAGACTTTGCGCGCGGATTGCGCGCCGGGTGCGGCAGCAGAGGCGGCACCGAGCACCCACGGCTCGTTGTTCCAGCGCGTGGCATGCCGGCGCTTGACGGCATTTTTAATGTCCGCGCCATAAAGACCGCCCAGCCAGGAGATCGCAAAGTCGATCATCGCCGCCTCGCCCTTGGCGGAGAGGTCGCGCCCGAAATTGCCCCCGACGTCGAGCACGCAAATCGTCGAACCCGACATGTTGCCGAGAATCGCCGCGGTCTGCCTGCTCTCGCTTTTCTCGAATACCAGTTCGTCGGAACGCAACCCGAGCGGATTGCCGGCCAATTCCAGCGCCACGTGATCGCGACTACCGAGCTTGAGCTTTGTGGCGGCCTCAAGATGCCGTTTCGGCAGATCGGGCGCAAGTTTGAGCTTTCCGCCGGTGAGCACATTGGTCGAGACGGTGAGGATGACCAGGCCCGTCTTGAACTGACCCTTCGTCGTTTCGACCTCGATACGCGCGCGGCTCCACCATTCGATCGTCTTGACCGGCGTCGCCACAAGAACGGGCAGGGGAGCTGCGAGCCTCGCCAGCAGCGTACCGAAGCCCTGGCGGCAGAACGCATTGTTGTCGCGCTCGCCCGAGCGCGAAAGATCGGCGGTCGATACGTCCGCAAGCTCCTTGCTGCAGCCGTAGGGGCCCAGCACGAATTCGATTGTCGACCGCCATTCGCCGAGATCCTTGGGCAGCGCCTGGGTGCAGGCGACGTCGCTCTTGCGCGCGACATCGGCAATGGCGGTATTGGCGCGCACGAGGCTGGCGAGAAAATCCTCCATCTCGCCTTCGCGGGCGTAGCGCCGTCCGATGCGCATGCGCTGGCCGGGCGGCGCCGGATAGACGTCGAGCCCGACCTGCATGGCCAGCTTCGCCAACGGATTGATATCGGCAGCAAAGATCCAGTGGGCGCCGCGATCGTAGGGCACCCCGAATGTCTTGCTATCGGTGATGCAGCGCCCGCCGACCTCGTCCGCGGCCTCGAGCACGACAAATCGTTTGCCCGCCGCGGCAAGTCGCCGCCCGGCCGCAATGCCGGCCGCCCCGGCGCCGACGACGACGGCATCGACCCAGCCGGAGCGCGGCACCTCCGGGACAGGCACCGGGCGCGGTGCCCCAAACGCGGGCCCCGCCGCCACTGCCACGGCGGAGGAGGCAAGGAACGATCGGCGGGTCAAACGTCGCATGGGCGCGGCTACGTATTGCGCGTTACTATCATGGAACGCGTGCCCCGCACGTCTAAAATATTCTTCATCGTCGTCGCGCCTGCGGTATCGCAATAGCGATGCCGCATTCAAGCGGCGTTCCTATGGACCACCCGGTTCTTGGTTCGCCATGCCGCGCTCGCGCAGCCGGAAGGAAGAGGATGGGAACGATGATTGATGCGGGCATCAAAGCGCTCGTTCAGATGTTCTCGCCGCCGTTCCGCGGGGTGCTGCTGAAATCCGCGGGCCTCGCGCTCGCCGTCATCGTGCTTCTGGCCATCGTGCTTCACCGACTGCTGGTATGGCTTGCAAGCGCTGGCGCGCATTGGGCCGAGACCATGTTCGGCATCAGCGCCCCCGCGCCGATCTCGATCCTCCTCTGGGTCTTGTCCATTGCCGCCGGGATTGGGGTGATCGTCGGCTCGGTGTTCTTGATGCCGGCCGTCACGGCGCTGGTCGGCAGCTTCTTCGTCGATGAGATCGCGCTCGAAGTGGAACGCGAGCACTACCCCGCCGAGCCCGTCGGAACGCCGCTGCCGCTGCCGCTCGCACTCGCCGAAGGAACGAAGACGGCTTTGCTCGCGGTCTTGGTCTACATCATCGCGGTGCCGTTTCTGCTGTTCGCCGGCGCTGGCGTGATCATTTTTTTCCTGGCCAGCGCCTATCTGCTCGGACGCGAATATTTCGAGTTGGCGGCCATGCGCCATCGGCCGGTCGCCCAAGCCAAACAACTGCGTCGGGACCACCAGAACACCGTCTTTCTCGCCGGCATCTTGATTGCGGCATTCGTATCGATCCCCATCGTCAATCTGGCCACACCATTATTCGCGATGGCTCTCATGGTGCACGTCCATCACCGCATAACGAATCCGAAACGCGGGACCTAGCTCGAGATAACCGCACGCATCGATTCTCTTTTATCCGCCCAGCTTCGTCACAGCGACCCGTACCGTGCCGTCGATTTCCGCAACTACGCGCAACGTTTTAGCGTCGAACTCGATGCCGACGAGACGCAGATCAGTGACGGCGGGGTCGACGCGAACACCGTCGGCGCTCTTGCGAAAATCCGAGATTGCGGCCTCGATGCTCTTGCGCGCATTCGTTGCGAGCGGCACCAGATCGACAACCGCGTTCTCCGCCAACGCCTGTTGCAAATATGGCACCGCGGCCCGTGCCGCCGCCCCCAGCAAGCCGAAGGCGGCTTCGGATTTGACGTCGAGCACGATGTCGGTGAGCCGCAGCACCTGATGGGGACGATCGAGCACCGGCCGACCCCATACGTGGACCGTCGCTTCGGCGCCGAGACCGAACCAGCTCTTGTTTTCATTGGCTTTCACACGCAGCGAGAGCAGCAACCGGTCACCCGATGCCGCCAGACTGGCGCCCTGGATAGTGGCGGTGAACGCGCTGCTCTTGTCTTCGGGAAAACTCTTTCCCTTGAGTCGTGCTTCGAGCAGCCGATTCAC
>Ga0075431_100003392_pt1 | contig 15441 bp, 10 predicted proteins | sample RhiMetdeltSRZDD5_FD_75297 | JGI IMG/M metagenome (GOLD analysis project Ga0075431, IMG submission 75297) | Populus rhizosphere microbial communities from Tennessee, USA - Rhizosphere MetaG P. deltoides SRZDD5 | ecosystem: Host-associated > Plants > Roots > Rhizosphere > Soil | place: USA... | reverse complement strand
GAAGACCTGTCCACCAAACTGCGCGTTGTAGCGCTGCTGATCGATCGAAAAGGAGCCATCGCCGACGATGGCGATGCCGCGGTCGGTGGCGGCGATCAGATCGTCCCACGAGAGATTCTGCTCACCGGGGAGCAGCGACACGTTCGGCATACGCTGGAACTGAACATCCGCCCACGATTGCGCATACGAGCAACCGTGCGAGCGTGGCTCACGCCCCTGGCGCGAATACCACCAGTCGAGCCAGAGCGCCTGCTCGCGCGTGGTCTGATAGTCGTTGAAGATGCCGTTCTTAATGATGAGAAACTCGTCGGGGCGGACACCTTCGTCGTCCCACCCACACGCGGAGAGCGAGCCGGGCTGCGAGCGGTCGCCCTGGATGTTCATGAACTCGGGGCCATACTTGAGCGTGCCGAGCATTTTGTCGGGGGGCGCGACGAAGGACGTCCCCGCGTAGTTCGCCTCGTACCCCATCGCGCGATCGAGCTCGGTCGGGTGCGCGATCGACTCGTGAATCGTGAGCCAGAGATGGGACGGGTGCAGCACGAGATCGTAGCGGCCGACCTCCACTGGCTTCGCCGACAGCTTGCGCACCGCCTCGTCCGCCCATTTCGGCGCATTCTCGACGAGCTTGGCATCGAGCACGTGCTCGTAGCCTTTCCCCATCGGTTGCACGTCGTTCGACTGGCGAGTCTGGAAGTCGCTGTTGTCGGACGCGACGGCCGTGATGTTGAGCGAGGGCTGCGCGCGGTAGATCGTCTGCACGACGTACGTGCCATCGGTCGTCGCGAGCGTCTTCTCTTCTCGCAGGAAAAACATCTGCGAGTTGACGAAGCGCGCGCCGGCGACGCCGAGCGCGGCCGCATTGGCGGCGAGCAGCAGCTCGACCTTCTCCTCGATTGGCACGTCGAACGGGTCGATGCGCGCCGGGCCGCGCCACGTGCCGTCGGGTGTGGGCGTGACCGGCGCGAGGGTGACGGGGCGAACGAGCGTCGTGCGGTTCGCGCGCGCCTGGGCAACCGCCTGGCGCGCGATGCGCGACACTTCATCGCGAGTGAGCTCACGACTCGCGGCAAAACCCCACGCGCCGTCGACGAGCACGCGCACGCCGAAGCCAAAGGTCTCGTTGTCGACGAGATTCTGGACCCGGCGTTCACGCGTCGAGATCGCCTGATTGCGATTGCGGCTGATGCGCACGTCGGCGTAGCTCGCCCCCGCGGATTTCGCGGCGTCGAGCGCGAGCATGGCCAGATCCTTGAATGTCGGGTCACCGCCGGTGGCGGCGGGCGTTGCAGCAGGTGCGGGGGAAGGAGTGGGAGCCGGCGCGCACCCGGCGATTCCCAACGCGGCACTCGCGGCGGCCGCTTGCGTTATGAATTCGCGTCTCGTTTGCGGCACTCAGCACCCTCGCGCTCACGCATTCGGGAATCCGTTGTCGGACGCAGCAGGCATCCATGCTGGTGACGACGCGCATCGCGTGCGCAAACTTCGTCTTCGGCGCGAATATAGAAATGGCATCAGACACACGCAATAGCGCGCGAACGATTTCTTACACGATCGAAACCACGAATGCGGATGCGTCGTCACGCATGATCGATACACGCGGATCGCACGTGGTCGTGATCGGCGGAGGGTTCAGCGGTGTCGCGGCGGCGACATCGCTGCGCGCCGGCGGATTCGAGGTGACCATTCTCGAGCGCCATGCGATGCTCGGCGGACGCGCGCGCAGCGAGACCCGCGATGGGGTGGTGATCGACACGGGCGCACAGCTCATTGCATCCACCTTCACTCATGCGACACGAATGCTCGCACAGGCTCGACTCGAGCCGACCATTGCCCGCGACGTCTTCGTCCGCGATGGAGCGCGTCTTCCCCTTCAGTTCGGATCGATCGCCTCGATGATGCGATTCGCGGGACTCGGCGCGACCGACAAGCTGCGCCTCGGTACGAAGCTGCTGCCGCTGCTCGCGCGCCATCGGGGCGCCCTGCGAGCCGACGCACCCGGCGGGCTCGAAGACCTCGACAATCTCTCGGCGCGAGAATTCGTGGAGAAGACGGTGAGCACTCGTGCGGCGGACGTCCTCGTTGAGCCACCGCTCAATACCTTCTACGGCGCGCGTGGCCGTGAAACCAGTCTCGCCTTCTTCCTCACCCTCGGCCGCTACGGAAGCGACGCGAAGCTGCTCGCGAGCCGGGCGGGATGGTCCGCGGCGCTGGCTGCAGCCGCGTCCGACGTTCGAGTCGAGTACGAGGTCGTCGTCGAGCATCTGCAGATGACGTCGGACGCTGTCATTGCCCGCGACGCTGCGGGGCGTACGTGGCGCGCGGATGCGGCCGTGATAGCGACGGGACCTCGGTCGGCGGGCGAGCTGCTTGGCACCACAGGCGGGGACGCCGCGGAGCTGCGCCAATGGCTCACCTCGATCACCACGCGACCGACGTGGACCGTGATGGTGGCGCTCAACCGCGCGGTGAACGGTGAGGCGTTCGGCGTACTCGCCGATCCAACGGAGGCCGGCATGGTGAGCGCGTGCGCCCTACCCGCCTTGCGCTGGCCCGAGCATGGGCCATCGAAAGGGGTCGTGCTCGCGTGGCCCACGCCGCACGCGGTGGAACAGCTTCGCGATCGGTCGCCGACCGAGCTCGTGAGCTCCATGATGCCGGAGATCGAGCGTCTGGTGCCGGAAGTCCGAGGCGCGATCGAGCGCGCGCGTGTATTTCGCTTCGCGGAGGGAACGCCGCTCGTGGCCCCGGGCTTCATCGCGCATCGCGCAGAGGGACGTCGGCTGGCCGACGCGTTGCCTGCCCCGATCGCCCTGGCGGGAGACTACCTCACGATGCCGATTCTCGAGGGAGCCGTCATCAGCGGCGAACGGGCGGCCGAGCGAATCGTTAGGTACCTCGGCCGCTCGTGAGGCGGGTTGTTATCGCCGCGGAGGCCGCGCACCGCTGTCGGCGGCGGCGGGCGGCGGTGTTGCGGGCATGGTGTCGGGAGCCGGTTGAGGCGGAGCCGCCGGCACGCGCCGTACCGGCACCTCGAACGTCGCGACGACGGTGTCGCCGTCGCTCACGCTGACGTGGTGCTGGAAGGGCATGAACATGTCCCCCGCGCCACGAACGGTGACGACGTGGTTGCCCTCGCTGACCCGAATGATCTGCGGAGCAGACCCGTGCGATTGCCCATCGATAATGATCGGCGCCGTTCCGCCGGCGACCGTAACGCGAATCCATCCACCGCGGGCACCGGGGACGCGGAATGTTCCCCCGTCTGTCCCGGATCCAGGCGTCTCGCCGGCCACGAGCGGGGCGCGCTCGAACTCCAGCGGAGTGGTGAGCGCGGTATCCCTGACGGCGGTGGCATCGAGTGCGGCGAGCGAATCCGCAGTCAGCGATTCGGGCGCAGCGGTGCTCGCGACCGGTGGCTGGGCGGCGGCGCCAGGCGCAGTAATGCGCTCCGCTTCCTGGCGCAGGAGCGCGGTGGCGTGCACCAGTCCGCCCCAAAACTCGAGCGCCTGGGCACGAACCGGCGGCACGCCGTACACGATTCCGGCGAGGGCGGCCACGACAACCGTCGTTTTCCAGGGGAAGCGGCGACGCGCCGGTTTCGGTACATAACGAGGCCCGCGCGCCGTGTTGGGCGAGGGAGCAGCCGGACGGCTTCCCGCCAGCGCCTCGACGAATCCGGTGACGGTGGAAAACCGCTCGGACGACAGCTTCGCCAGCGCGCGACGCAACGCCTCATCCGTGCTCGCGGGCAGTGCCGGACGAATCGACGTGATGTCCGGCATCTCCGCGGAGAGATGCAGCGTCAGCAGGTCTTCCACGCGCGCCGTCTCGAACGGCCGGACGCCGGACAACATCTCGTAGGCGACGACCGCGAGCGCGTACTGGTCGGCTCGCCCATCGAGCTCCTCTCCGCGCCACTGTTCCGGCGACATGTACGCGGGCGAGCCGATAATGCCCGTCCCGGTCATGTTGCCGGACGTGTTGCCGAGCGCCTTCGCGATGCCGAAGTCGGCGACCATCGCGTGGCCCGACTCCCCGAGCAGGATGTTGGCGGGCTTGATGTCGCGGTGCACCACGCCCTGCCGGTGCGCGTGATCGAGTGCCGCCGCGACGTCGCGCAGGACTCGGATACAGTACTCGAACTCGAGCGGCTTCTTCCCGGCGAGAATGGTCTCGAGCGTCCCACCGCGCACCAGCCGCATCGTGTAATAGGCCACCGACTCGCGATGACCGACGGCGAAGATCGGAACGATGTTCGGATGATCGAGCTTCGCGGCCAGCTTCGCCTCACGCTCGAACCGCGCGTACGCCTCGGGAGCAAACACGGGGTCGAGCGCGAGCACCTTGAGAGCGACCTCGCGATCGAGCGCGCGCTCGCGCGCACGGAAGACGATCCCCATGCCGCCGCGGCCGAGCAGCTCCATCAGCTCGAAGGAGTCACCGATCGACTCCTGGAGGCGTGTCCGCAGCTTCTCGGTCTGATCGCCGCTGAACGTCGTCGTGTCCGGCGACGGGCCGGACAACGGAGTACCGCACTTCGCGCAGACAGTGAGCGAAGCGGAGAGCGACGCCCCGCATCGCGGGCACGTCACCGACAGCGTTACACGCGACGTGACGGCGCTCGCAGGGCGAGCGGGAGTATCGGACACTGAGAGCCTGTTGGCGTGCGGTCGTCAGGATGACTGTGGCGACCGTACAAGAGTCACGTTCGGCGCGTGAGGTTGAACGAGCGTGAGCGCGCCCTATATATAAGGAAGGTCGATCGCCCGAACTTATCCCGAATCTGCATGCCGACTCTCATCATCGACGGCACCGATGTCACCGTTCGTGACGGCGCGACGATCCTCGACGCGGCGCGGCATCTCGGCATCGACATACCGACGTTATGCTGGTACCCGAAGCTCCCCACGGTCGGGAATTGCCGCATCTGCCTCGTCTCGGTCGAGGGCAGTCCGAAGCTGCTTCCGGCGTGCGCCACGCTGGCCGCCGAGGGCATGAAGGTGACGACGGAGTCGCATGCCGCGGTCGAGAACCGGCGGGGCGTGCTGGGGATGCTGCTCGAACGGTACCCCGCGGATCGCATCGAGGAGCACGGCGCGCGAAATGAGTTCGAGCAGATGGTGACGCGCTACGGTGTGGCGACGCCAAACCGGTCAGGCCTGCCGCTTCGCGCCGGCGACGAGCGCGAAGGCGATCCCATGATTCAACACGACATGTCCACGTGCATCCTGTGCACGCGCTGCGTGCGGGCATGCGCGGACATTCAGGTCGTGGGCGTCCTCGACGTGGCGTATCGCGGCGATCACGCGGAGATCATCGTCGGGGCCGACGGCAACCCCGAGCACGCCGGATGCACCTGGTGTGGAGAGTGCGTTCGCGTCTGTCCCACGGGCGCGATTCACGACGTGCTTCCGTTGGCGAAATTCGCGCGTGGCGCCATGGAAATGCCCGCGCGCTCGGTCCGCAGCGTGTGTCCGTACTGTGGCGTCGGATGTCAGATCGACCTCGAGGTGCGCGGGACGGACGTGGTACGCGTCACCAGCCCGTGGATCGAGGAAGACACGCCCAACATGGGCTCCACCTGCGTGAAAGGGCGCTTCGGCACCGACTTCATCCTGCATCGCGATCGCCTGACGACGCCGCTGATACGAAAGGGGTGGGTCAAGCGCGACGGCCGGTGGCACTTCGAGCCCAACGCGTCGCACGTTCAGCGGTGGGGACGACGCGGCGGTCCGTGGCGCCAGATCGAGGAAGAGGGGCAGACACACAAGAGCCGGCCCAAATTCAATCCGTTGCGCCGCCTCCCCACGGTCGACGGGCCGCTCGGCGACCCTCGTGACCGCGTCGCGACTCCCGCCGACTGGTACGAGCCCTTCCGCGAGGGCACGTGGGACGAAGCGATGGAGATCGTGGCACAGGAGCTCACGCGTCTTCGGGACTCGCGTGGTCCCGATTCGCTCGCCGTGTTCTGCTCCGCCAAATGCTCGAACGAGGAAAACTACGTTCTCCAGCGCATCTTCCGCGCGGGGATCGGCACCAACAACGTGGATCACTGCACGCGGCTCTGTCACGCATCCTCGGTGAGCGCGATGCAGCGCGCGATGAACACGAGCGCCGCGTCGGGCTCGATGCGCGAAGTCGAGCACGAGTCGGACGTGATCTTCCTGCTCGGCGCGAACACGACCGAATCGCACCCCGTCTTTGGCGCGGCGATCAAGCGCGCGCAGCGTCGCGGCGCGAAGCTGATTGTCGCGGATCCACGCCGGATCGAGCTTGCGCAGCGCGCGGACATGCATCTCCAGATGCTCCCCGGCACCGATGTCGCGCTGCTCAACGCGATGCTGCACCACATCATCGAGCTCGATCTCCACGACACGACGTTCATTCGCGAGCGCACGCACGGGTTCGACGACGTGGCACGCGCGGTCGAGCCGTACTCACCGGAGCGCGCGTCGGCGATCTGCGGAGTGCCGGCGCATCTCATCCGTCGAGCGGCCGAGCTGTATGCGCGTGGGCCACGATCTTCGACGCTGTGGGCGATGGGTCTCACGCAGCATCGCACGGGAACGGACATCGTGACGTCGCTGCTCAATCTCATCCTCGCGACCGGCATGATCGGCCGCTGGGGTGCGGCGATGCTCCCGATCCGCGGGCAGAACAACGTGCAGGGAGCGAGCGACGTGGGCGCGATCCCGATGGTGTACACGGACTACCAACCCGTGTCCGATCCCGGGATCCGGCGTCGCTTCGCACAGGCATGGGGCGTTCCCGAGGAGACGCTCTCGCTCGTTCCCGGCCTCAAGGTCACGCAGGTCGTCACCGACGGAAGCCCGGTTCGCGGGATGTACATCATGGGCGAGAATCCCATCATCTCGGACCCGGACGTCGCGCACGCCGAGGATTGGTTTCACGGGCTCGAGTTTCTCGCGGTGCACGATCTCTTCCTGACCGAGACCGCCCGCTACGCAGACGTCGTGCTCCCGGGGGCGTCCTTCGCCGAGAAGGACGGCACGTACGTGAACACGGAGCGACGCGTGCAGCTCGCTCGTCAGGCGGTCCCGCCTCCGGGCACCGCGCGACGCGACCTGGACATTCTGCTCGACCTGTCCAACCGGATCGGGCTTGCGACGCCGTTCACGACGGCGGCCGAGGTGATGGACGAGATCGCGACGGTCACGCCATCGTGGCGCGGCATCACCCACGCTCGCCTCGATGAGTCCGGCGGACTCCAGTATCCGGTCGCCGATCGCACGCATCCGGGAACGGCGTTTCTTTTCGGCGACCGCTTCCCCACCGCCGATGGCAAGGCGACGCTCGTGCCCGTGGAATTCCTGCCGCCCGCCGAGCTACCGGATGAGGAGTTCCCCTTCTGGATGAATACGGGCCGTCAGCTCTATCACTGGCACACCGGCACGATGACGCGTCGCTCGCAGGGGCTCGATTCGCGCGAGCCCGTGCCGACGGTCGAGCTCTCGCCGGCTGATGCGGCCGAGCTGGGCGTGCGGGACGGGGACGCGGTTCGCATCAGCTCGCGGCGAAGCACGATCGAGATCGCGGTGCGCCTGTCACCACGTGTCGCGCGTCATCAGGTCTTCGTCCCGATGCACTATCGTGAGGCGGCGGCGAACCTGCTGACGAACCCGGCGCTCGATCCCTACGCGCACATCCCCGAGTTCAAGGTGTGTGCGGTGCGCATCGAGCCGGTGATCCCGCGCGGGCAGCGGACCTTTCGCGCGGAGCGCATCGAGCCGCTCGTTCCCGCCGACTGATGGATCTCGGGCTCGCGGACAAGGTCGCGCTGGTGACCGGTGCGTCCAGCGGTCTCGGACTCGCCATCGCCGAGGCGCTCGCACGCGAAGGGGCGTCGGTCGCGATGGTGGCGCGACGCAAGGATGTGCTCGAGCGTGCCGCCGGCTCCATCACCACGTCGTCGAGGCGGCGCGCCCTCCCGATCGTGGGTGATGTCTCGAAGCCTGACGACATCGAGCGCATCGTGCGGGAAACCGAGTCGACGCTCGGGGCCATCGACATTCTGGTGGCGAACGCGGGCGGGCCGCCGTCGACGACGTTCGAGACGACGACGGACGATCAGTACCGCCTCGCGATCGAGCTGAATCTGCTCGCTTCGATCCGTCTCGCGCACGCGTGCGTTCCGGGGATGCGCGCGCGTCGCTGGGGGCGCGTCGTGTTTCTCTCCTCGATGGCCGCGAAGCAGCCGCTCCCCGGGCTGCTCCTGTCGAACACGGCACGCGCGGGATTGCTCGGCTTCGCGAAGACGCTGGCGATCGAGGTCGCGCGCGACGGTGTTCTGGTGAACACGGTGCTGCCCGGACACTTCGATACGGCCCGAGCGCTCGAGCTGGCAGAGACGCGTGCATCACGCGAAGGGAAGACCGTGGACGCCGTGATGGCGGATCGGGCACGTGCGATTCCAGTGGGCCGCACGGGGCGACCGGAGGAGTTCGCGGCGGTGGTCGCCTTCCTCGTGTCCGAGCGGGCGAGCTTTGTGACCGGGGCGGCGATCCAGGTCGATGGGGGGCAGATCGCGTCGCTCGTCTGACAGAGGAATGCGGAATACGGAATGCGGAGAGTTGTGATTGGACGGGCGCCGAGTGGCTGGTCGACGCCCTTTTTCCATACACAACTCTCCGCATTCCGTATTCCGCACTCATCTCCGGGGTAGCATCCCGCCAGAGACAATGCGAGCTTTACTCGCGCTCGCCGCAGCCCCTGCGGCCCTCCCACCGACTCGACGCAGGAGCTGTCGCGCGTGAAGGCACTCGTGAAGGAGACCGCGGGTCCCGGCTTCAAGTTGAAGGACGTTGCCGAGCCGAAAATCCGCGACGACGAGGTGCTCATTCGCGTGCGGCGCGCCGGAGTGTGCGGCACCGACGTGCACATCTACGAGTGGGATGACTGGGCGCGCAGTCGTGTCAAGCCGCCCATTGTCGTCGGCCACGAGTTCGCCGGCGAAGTCGTCGCCGTGGGCTCGCTCGTGCGGGACGTTCGGGAAGGCGATCGCGTCACCGCCGAAGGCCACATCGTCGATGGGCGCTGCCTCCTCTGTCGAACGGGCAATGCGCACGTGTGTCCGTTCACGACGATCATCGGGGTCGACCGCGACGGGTGCTTCGCCGAGTACATTGCCATGCCCGCCGTGAATGTGTGGCACCTCGATGACAACGTCTCGTTCGACATTGGCGGCATTCACGATCCAATGGGGAACGCGTTTCACACCGCACTCACGGCCGACATTCCGGGATCGACGGTATTGGTCACGGGATGCGGGCCCATCGGGCTGTTCGCGATCGGCATCTGCAACGCGGCCGGCGCCTCGCGCATCATCGCGAGCGACATCAATGACACGCGCCTTGCGCTCGCCCGGCGCATGGGCGCCGACGACACGGTGAAACCACCGGAGGCGGAACGGGTCGTGAAGGAACACACCGCCGGCCTTGGCGTCGACGTCGTGCTCGAGATGTCCGGCGTCCCGTCGGCGATTCACCAGGCATTCGCCCTGGTTCGCGTCGGGGGGCGCGTGCAGATGCTCGGCATCCCCGCGAAGCCGATGGAAGTGAATTTCGCGACCGAGGTGATCTTCAAGGGGCTGACGATCTACGGGGTCATCGGGCGCCGGATGTACGACACGTGGCATCAGATGACGCGCTTTCTCCGCTCGGGCGACTTCGATCCATCGCCGGTCATCACGCACCGCTTTCCCCTGGAGGCGGCCGACGAGGCGATTCGCGCGATCAAGAGCGGTGAGGCAGGCAAGGTGATCTTCGAGATAGGGTAGGGCGAATGCGGAGTGCGGAATGCGGAGTCCAGATGCTTTGGCCTCAAGTCCGCGTCCGCTCCGCTGTATCATTCGGCCGCCGCGACTGCGCATTCGGGGTTCCATGCCGCTCATCCGCATTCCGCATTCCGCATTCTGATCATGAGCCTCAACGCCGGCTTCACCAGCACGCTCGAGCGCGCGATCGACCAGCTCCGCGCCGACCGCGTCTACAAGCGCCTGAACTTTCTCGATTCGCCGCAGGCGGCGCGCGTCCAGATGGAAGGGCGCGGAGAGGTGCTCATTCTCTCGTCGAACAACTATCTCGGTCTCGCCGACGAGCCCTCGGTGATCGACGCGGGGCACGAGGCACTCGACAAATTCGGGGCAGGCACGGCGAGCGTGCGGTTCATCTGCGGGACGTTCACCATCCACCGGCAGCTCGAGCAGGCGCTCGCGCAGTTCGTCGGCACGGAGGCGTCACTCACCTACGTCTCCTGCTGGAACGCCAACGAAGGGCTGACCGCGACGCTGGTCGAAGAGGGTGACTTCGTCATCTCGGATGCGCTCAATCACGCCTCGATCATCGACTCCATCCGGCTGGCGAAGGCGATCACCAAGTGCACCACGGCGGTCTACCGGCATTCCGACATGGACGACCTGCGGGCGAAGCTCGCGGCCAATCGGGGCGCGCGCCGCAAGCTGATCTGGACCGATGGCGTGTTCTCCATGGAAGGCGACGTTGCGCGGCTGCCGGACATCCTCGAGCTCGCGCGTGAGTTCGACGCGATCGTCGCGGTGGATGACTCGCACGCGTCCGGCGTGCTCGGCGAGACCGGGCGAGGCACGGCCGAGCATCACGGCGTGTTCGGCGAGGTGGACATCATCACCTCGACCCTGGGCAAGGCGTTAGGCGGCGCGGCGGGCGGATTCACCGCCGGACCGGCATCGCTCGCCGACTATCTGACGCAGCGCTCGCGTCCCCAGCTCTTCTCGAACGCCCTTCCTCCGACGGTGGCCGCCAGCTCGCTGGCCGCGGTGCGGTTCGTCGAGCTGCATCCGGAGCGTGTACACCGGCTGCACGACAACGCGCGCTACTTCCGCTCCGCGATCACCGAAGCGGGCTTCGCGCCGCTCGAGGGCGACACGCCGATCATCCCCATCATCGTCGGGGAGACGTCGCTCGCCATCAGGATCAGCGAGATGATGCTCGACGAGGGGATCTTCGTGACGGGCTTCGGCTACCCTGTGGTGCCGCAAGGCCACGCGCGGATTCGTTGCCAGGTGAGCGCGGCGCACACGCGCGAGGACCTCGACTTCGCCGTCAAGACGTTCGTGAAGGTCGGGCGGAAGGTGGGGCTGCTGAAATGAACGCGGGATGAGGACGGCGCATTCGGCTCATTCCGGGTTTCAGACCTTGCACGTGACCTCGATGACGAGTCGCCGCCAGCTCTCCACGTCATCGCCGTGCACCTTGTCGACGTAGGCACTGCATCGACCGCCCTCGAGCATCCACGGGACGAGCCACCGTGAGATGTCGGGGGGGAGATGGCCAATCACGTCGCCACCGGGAGCGTGCACCCACACCCAGGGATCGTCGGTACCTGGCGGATCGGGGACGAGAATGAGGCGATCCCCGGCGTGCAGTCGGTGAACGACCTCCGTCCGCTGACCGAAGACCGTTCCGTGAACGGGCGTGCGGAAGTGATCGTTATGCGGGGGGTATGGCGGTAAACCTACCACGCTCTCTCCGTCGCGCTCGTCATTGCGCGCCGCGGTCCTGCGGCTACGCTCGCGGTCAAGTGTGCAGCGGATGGGCTCGCGCACCCCATGAAGATACGACGACTCATCCGCTCGCGCCGCTTCTGATCGGGGCGTGCGTCGTTCGCGCGCCCTGCCCCGGCGAACCGCGTGGAGCCACCGTCGTCCAGCTCCCCCGATCCGAGGGCGCGCGGGCGGCTCCGGCGCATCCGTCCGGCGCCCCGGTAGGCGCTCCCAACGGGCGGATTCCGTGACCGAATGGACGCCATCCTCGTCACAGACATGAGCCTGCGCGCCAAGCGGTCGGGTACGGCGGATGCCGCCCTCCCGCTGCTCGCGCGGCATCCGGCGCTGCACGTATTCCGCAGGACATTTCCTTCCGAACGAGGTCTCACAATGCGTACGGTCCGCTGGCTGTCCCTCGGCCTCGCGCTCGCCACGGTGCTCCCGTCGGCCGCGATGGCGCAGGAAGGACGCCACTTCAAGAACGCCTGGTTCTGGGGCGCGAAAGCAGGTTTCACATCGTTCTCGACCGATCGCGTGAGTAACGCCGTCGCCCCGGCGATCGGTGTGGAATGGCTGATCACGCGCGAGCGTGGCGGTCTGTACGTCGCGGCCGAGCAGATGTTCTTCGATGAGCAAGCGACGATCTTCACGCAGGCGTACGGGCCGCACCTCATGCGCATTCAGAACATGCGCCGCGTGACCGTCGCCGGCCTCGCGTTCCCGTTCAACATCGGGACGCTCCGTCCCTACGGCGGCGTTGGACTGGCGATGAACTTCATCCAGACGGTCTCGCCGATCGATCCCTACGGCTCGTTCGATCAGGAGACGATCGTCTCCCGGGAAGCGACGGAGACGAAGGACCGCGCGGCGTTCATCGTGATCGGCGGTGTCCAGCTGCAATACATGCGATTCTCCGCCTTCGGCCAGGCGTCGATCATGCCGGCGCAAGCCGGGTTCATGATGAACGCGCGGCCGGTGTATCACCTCGAGGGTGGAATCCGCTGGAACGTCGGGTCGTCCATCGATCGCCCGCGCTGAGAGACGAGTTCGGAATGCGGAATACGGATTGACGGTGAGATCGTACGCGACAGAGGGCTCCGAGTGACGACTCGGGGCCCTCTGTCTTTGTTGGTTCCATGATCCGGATTCCGCCTTCCGTATTCGGAATGCGCTACCCCCGCGTCCGTCGTACCGATACGAACTCCGACTCCCGAACGAACCAGCGCAGCGGCCAGTCGGCGGCCTTCGAAACCCCGATGCGCGGCGCGGTGACGACTTCATCATCGCCATACGGCTTGCCGCGGGTGATGAGCAGCGGCGGACGCTGGAGCGTAAGCCCGTTGTGCTGCGGACCAATCCCAAGCGCGGCGCACAGCTTCCCGGGACCGCTCGTTAGGTCGCGATCCGACCTGGCCTTCGTTCGGCGCCGCCGCATGAGCGCCACGCCGTCGATCGGCTCGAGCGCGCGCACCAGGACGGCGCTCGGATGCCCGTGCTCCCTCGTCACGGCGTTGAAGCACCAGTGCATGCCGTAGATGAAGTAGACGTAGGCGGTGCCGGGCGCGCCGTAGAGCCAGCGGGTTCGCTCGGTGAGTCCCGCGCCGGCGGCATGGCATGCGGGATCGTGCTCTCCGAGATACGCCTCGGTCTCGACGATCCTTCCCGACGCGAGCCCATCGGGAGTGCGACAGGTCAGCACCGCGCCGAGCAGCTCCCGCGAAACGATCTCCGTTTCGCGGTTGAAGAACGACGCGGGAAGCGCCTCCCCGAGACGAGAACGCCGCGCGGGCGGCGCGGCGTTTCGTGTCACCCCTCGCCTCCCGTCGCGGCAGGCTTCTTCGCACGGGGGCGTGAGGAGCGACCGCGTTTTGCCTTCGCCCGCGCTGGTGCCGGCGAGGGGGCCGCGCCATTTGCCTCGGCCTTCGCCTTGCTCGCGGTCTTCCGACCGCGACCGCGACGCCGCGGCTTCGTCTCCTCGACGGGCTCCTCCGGAGCCGCCTCGGGCACGATGCTCTCGGGTGGAGCACCGAGGGCCGCACGGGGCTCCCGGATTGGCGGCTCTTCCTCGACGGCGGGCTCACCAAAGTCCACGACGCCGAGCGACAGCAGCTCGGGGGGCAGGTCGATCGCCCCGCTCGCCCTACCTCCTCGCGCCCGAATGCCACGACGAATCGACGTCGCGGCCGCGGCCGCGCGACTCGCCTGGCTTTCCGTCGGCGGCGGCGGGGCAGCAGCCTGGAGCTGGTCGGCGATCGGGGCAACGTCGGCGGCCGGCGCAACCTCCCAGTCATCGCCGCGCTTCCGCAGATCGACGACGTTGGCGTCGTGCGCATCACGGAGGATGCGAACGAACATGCGCTCGTTGAGCGATTCGCTGTCGCGGCCCAACAGGTCGCGTGCCTTGCGACGCACGTCACTGGCGAGCACGGGGGTGTCGGCACCTCCCGTCAGGATTTCGACGGCCTTGCGAACGAGATCGAATGCCTCATCCCGCGTCAGGCGGACGCCGGCGACGCCGATGCCATCGCGCGCGATATCGACCGTCTCGGCCACGACGGGGCGCGGCGCCTCGACGACCGCTTCAGTCGCGGCTGCCTCGGGACGCGGCTCCTCGGTGCGCGGTTCCTCGGTGCGCGGCTCCCGCTCGCGATCTCTCCCGCGGCCACCGCGGCGGCCGCGGCCGCGCTCCTCACGACCACGCCCACGGCCGCGCTCCTCCCGAGCGCGGGGCTCGGCCGGCGCGGCGGGACGAGCGCCATCCCCATCGGGGACGTCCACCTCGAGCTGACCGTTCTCCAGCTTCGTGACCTTCAACAGGCCGCGCTCCGCCGCCTCCTGCGTGAACCGCGAGAACTTCGAGTGGCCGAGCGTCTTCTCGTCGAAGTTGGCGTCGAGCTCCTGCATGACCTGCTTGAGTCGGTCGGAGCGCATGACGTCGCCGTTCCGCTTCATGCGCTGGATGGCTTCCGTCACCAGCTCCCAGGGATCCTTCTTGACGACCTCTTCCTCACCCGTCTTCACCAGACCGGCGAGCGCGTTGTAGCTGTAGTACTCATCGCAGTTCATAACGAGCAGATCGCTCGACGACTCGCGAATGCCGACCCCGATCACGTACTTGCCGTACTCCTTGAGCTTCGTGACGAGCGAGGCGAAGTCGGAATCGCCCGAGAGCAGGATGTACGTGCCGATCTCGGGACGGGTGAACACCAGCTCCATGGCATCGACGGAGAGGCGGATGTCGGTCGCGTTCTTCTTGGACGACCCGTACGCCGGGGCCATGATCATGTCGATCGACGATTCGGCGAGCGGGACGATGTACTGCGGATAGCGGCGCCAGTCGGCATACGCACGCTGAACGGCGACTTTCCCCTTGATGATATCCGAGGACAGCAGGTTGCGGAGCTCGTTGCCGAGGTCCGAGCGAATGCCCATCGTGACGTTGTCGAAATCGATGAGCAGTGCCGCGTTAGGCGCGTGGGGAGCGTAGGTGGGGTGAAGCGGCGGTGCCGCGGACAGGGTGTGGGCCTGCGGGCCGCGATGAATGGGTGTGGCCGCCACGCGCACAGGCGTGGGGGTCCGGGAGTGTCGTGGCTTCATGTCATCGTCACGTTGTGGCTGTCGATCGCGCGCGACCTCGCGCGCAATCCCCCGTCTGCTTCACCGCTCCGGTCCGGTCCACGGAGAGGCGTCAATCAAGCGTACGAGGTGAGGGTGTTCTGACGATGCGTGCGCCGATCCGCTCACCCACCTGACGTGGGGGACACCGACCGCGCAGACATCGTGTACTACAGGTGCGGCCAGGGTCGATCGTCGCAGGCGTTGCCTGACGACCGGCAGTGGACGCGACCGGAACAGTGTAATGTAGTGGTGGAGCGGGTCAGGGGCCAAGGGCCAGG
>Ga0075431_100003390_pt1 | contig 15444 bp, 12 predicted proteins | sample RhiMetdeltSRZDD5_FD_75297 | JGI IMG/M metagenome (GOLD analysis project Ga0075431, IMG submission 75297) | Populus rhizosphere microbial communities from Tennessee, USA - Rhizosphere MetaG P. deltoides SRZDD5 | ecosystem: Host-associated > Plants > Roots > Rhizosphere > Soil | place: USA... | reverse complement strand
CGAGGTCGCTACGTTTCAGATCTGCAAGTATTTTCAAAACAGCTGACCTCGGGAAATCACTAACAACAAGAGGCACGGGGTCATTAGCCATCGAACAGTAATGTGCATACGCTTTCAATGCGCCGGCTGTATTCTTTTTGGGAGCAGTGTTACCGAGCAATAAAATGAATTGCTCAGGTAACCCATATCGATTTCTGAAGTCTTCCAGCCGTGCCGCATCGAAATTGCTGTTGAATCTTTCACTTACGGCATTGTGAATTACCACAATTTTCTCCGGATCTGTTTTACATACGTCGGCAATCACCGTTTTTTCATATTCTGATACCGTAATGATCTTCTTTGCTTTTTTTATCGCGCGAGGCACTACCAGCTTCCTGTATAAGTTGCCGAAGTTTTGATATGCCGATCCCTCAAAATTTACTTCCTCGAGATAAATAACGTCATGCACCGTTACGATCATCGACACGGCGCAGGAATAAGGTGCAGTATTTGCCGTACAGTGTAACAGATGAGGCCTTGTTTTTTTTATGGCTGCGGGAAGCGATATCTGTTCCCAACCTGCATATGTTACACCGTTAAGGATTACTGTTCTGAAGTTCTGTTTATCCTGTATGCAGCTCCTGTCTTCCCCTTGCTTCGCGAAAAGCAGGTATTCGTTTTTATTATCCAGCAACTGTATCTGACGGATCAGTTCAAGGGCAACCACATCCATTCCATGTTTGCCATTCCTGAAAATTCTTTGGGCTTCAATTCCTATCTTCATTATGCGAAGTCAAAATAGAACATAATATTATGAATCTTTCTTTCATCAATTGTAAATTGATCTTTCTGTCGCTCATTACTCTGAATTCATATTCGCAGGAGATACTTCCTTTATATCCATCCGCAATTCCAAATTCAAAACCCGTCCCCGACACTGAATCTTCAGCCATCAACGATGGCATTCTTGTCGTAAGTAATGTAAGCAGGCCCACTTTGACAGTATATCTCCCTGAGAAATCAAAAGCAACCGGTGAAGCGATCATTGTTGTACCGGGAGGTGGCTACCATATTATTGCAGCGGGCCATGAAGGTGTTGATGTTGCGAACAAGTTGAACGAGATGGGTATCGCAGCCTTTGTATTAAAATACCGCATTCCGGACTCCGCCTGGATGATAAAGCCGGAAATAGGACCTATCCAGGATGCGCAACGTGCAATACAGATGGTAAGGGAAAATGCTGCCAGATGGAAAATCCGAAAAAATAAAATAGGCATGCTTGGCTTTTCTGCGGGCGGCCATCTGGTTTCAACGGCAGCAACCCACTTTAAGAAATCATATATCTCCAAAAGAAATAAGACAAGTTTACGTCCCGATTTTGTTGTGCTGATCTACCCGGTAATTTCATTTGTCGATTCGGCAATGCACCATGGTTCCTTTGAGAATCTTCTTGGAAAAGATGCTTCAATGGAAATGGGAAGACGATTTTCTGCAGAACTAAATGTGACGCCGCAAACACCTCCCACATTCCTGGTGCACGCAAAGGATGATCCGGTAAGCGTTCGGAACACCACTCTTCTCGCGGACTCACTGAATGCAAAAGGTGTATTTTCTGAAGTACTTCTTTATGAAAGTGGAGGACATGGCTTCGGGTTGGTGAATAAAACCAGTGATATCTCATGGCCCGACAGACTTCACTCCTGGATGCAGAAGCTCGATAAATAAGATCAATCGAGCCCGAATAATCCCTTATTGAGTAGCTGCAGCGTTTTTGTTTTGTCTGCTGAAGGAACAAGCAGTGAAACATTATGCCTGCTTCCACCGTAGCTAACCATCCTTACGTTAACGTCGGCAAGAGAGTCGAAAAGCTTTTGCAGTATTCCTGGAGTTTGTGCAATTTCATTTCCAACAACAGAAATAATGCTGTGATCGCTTTCAACACTAATGCTACCAAACGGCTCGAGCTCTTTTACGATCTGCTTAAGATTATTCTTGTTATCGATAGTAACTGATACAGCCACTTCCGAAGTAGTGATCATATCAATAGAGGTTCTATATTTTTCAAATACCTCAAAGATCTTCCTGAGAAATCCATATGCAAGAAGCATACGGCTGCTTTTGATGTTGATAGAAATAATGCCATCTTTTGCAGCAACAGCTTTGACGCCAACTGATCCCGCCTGTTCGGCGATGAGCGTCCCTGCTGCGGATGGCTGCATTGTGTTAAGCAGCCTAACGGGAACCTTATAAAACTGTGCGGGCCATATTGATGCCGGATGCAAAATCTTGGCGCCGAAATAAGCGAGCTCCGCGGCCTCTTCAAAGCTAAGTTGTTCAACCGGCTTTGTTTTCTTTACGATCCTTGGATCGTTGTTGTGCATGCCGTCGATGTCGGTCCATATTTCACATACCGATGCATTTACTGCTGCTGCAATAAGAGAAGCGCTGTAATCACTTCCTCCTCTCTTCAGATTGTCTACTTCTCCTTTCGCATTACGGCAGATATAACCCTGCGTAACAAATAATTTCTTGCCTTTATATTGTGCCAGCAGCGCAGTTAGCTTCGATTTTATCGACGGCACCTGCGGTTCATCATCGGCATCAATACTCATGAACTCAAGAGCCGGCAGAAGCACATGGTCGATGTTATTTTCTTCAAGAAATGTTGAAAACAACTTTGTCGATAACAATTCTCCCTGTGCCAGTATGTCCTTGCTGAGTGCTTCGCTGAAAGATATTTTCAAAATGATGTTCAGGAACTCAAAATGCTCCAAAATAATATTCGTTGCTTTCGCAAGTGTCTTTTCTTTTTTGAGAAGATCTTTTATGAAATTATGATAATGTGCCTCGAGCTTATCGATATTCTCTTTGGCAAGCTGTCTGTTACCGGATGCCATTGCGTCTCCGATCGAAACCAGCGCATTTGTCGTTCCGCTAAGCGCGCTGAGGACGGCGATAACGGGCTCATCACTTTTCGTAATAAGCTCCATCACCTGTTGCATTCTTTCCGGCTTTCCCACAGACGTGCCGCCGAACTTCATGATCTTCATTTCAAAATTTTTGGACGGCAAAGATAGCGGTGAATACTTCTTTTTATAATTCTATTTTGAATTTCTCGCCCAGGAATTTAAGATCCTCCACTACTGAATGAAGAAGGGGTATGCCCCGTTCGACACGCTCCAGTTCCATTTCCCGCTCAGGATCACCAGGTATAAGCACCTGCTCCTGCCACTCTACGGGCTGGGCAGACCTGAACCGCTGTATCCACTGGTCCATATGCTGCCTGAATTCTTCGGCCGGCCTGAACGCATCGATCCTCATAGCTCCGAAAAAGTGGCCGATTCCTTTGCCGGGCATATTCTCAGGCATAGGCATGAAGGCCGGGAAGGGCGGAACCCAGGGGCCATAGTTTGCCCCGCTAAGCACAGCAGAAAAAATGTCAACAATCGCTCCAAGCGCATACCCCTTGTGGCTCCCGTGTTCACGGTCGCCTCCCAATGGCAGTAATGCGCCCCCGCTTTTCAGCTCGTGCGGATTAGTTGAAACGGCTCCGTATTTATCCTGTATCCATCCTGATGGTGCGCGCTGATTTCTTCTTTGCAGAATTTCAAGTTTACCGTTGGCTGCTGTTGTTGTGGCAAGGTCTGCAACAAAGGCCGGTTCGTCTCCTGCTGGTATCGCTACACAGATCGGATTTGTGCCAAGCAATCTTTCAACGGAAAATGTAGGCGCGACAAGCGGACTTGCATTTGTCATGGCAATCCCGATCATGTCATGTTCATTAGCTTTCATGGCATGATATGCCGCAATTCCAAAATGATTTGAATTATTAACACTGACCCATCCTGTTCCGACCTGCCGTGCTTTTTCGATGGCAACATCCATAGAAAAGGGTGCTACCACAAGCCCCAAACCTCCATCACCGTCAATGACAGCCGTTGATGGAGTTTCATATATCACCCGAATGTTTGGACAAGGATTGGCCCGTTTCGCTTCCCATAAGCGTACGTACCCGTTTAGGCGGGCTATGCCATGCGAATCAATTCCCCTGAGATCAGCGCTTAGCAAGCCCTTTGATGCCAACAAAGCATGCTCAGGGCTGCAACCGATATGCTCGAATACTGACTGTGTAAAAGATAGTAGCCGGTGATAGGAATATATTTCTTCAGTCATCAGATCATATTAGAACGGAAGATCGTCTACAGGTTCTGAAATCTCACTTCCTGCCTGAACATTCGATCCTGACGATGAACCATAGCTGCCTGATCCGTAACTGCTGTCGGAACTGCTGCCGCTATTGTCGCCCCGGCTGCCAAGCAACTGCACCGACTGAACTCGCAAGGTTAATGAAACCCCGGTAGTACCATCGTTTTTTGGATATGTACGTACCTCGGGACTTCCTTCAACATACACCTGCGTACCTTTCTTTAAATACGGCGCTATGCCTGTTTTATCGGTCCAATACGCACATTCAACCCAGATGGTTTTGTCTTTTTGAGTACCCTGGCTGGTAAATTTTTCGGTATGCGCCACGTTAAAATTTATCACGCTCTTTCCGTTCACTGTATTGGTGATGCAATCTTTCCCGAGATTTCCGATGACCTGTAATTTTATCATATGTCAACTTGTTTAAAATGTGAAGCCGCAAATTAATTGATTTGAAAGAGAGATAGCCGGTGTTTTACTCACCTTTGGGCCGTTTTATCCCCACTCGTTTTCCGGAAAACACAAACGTTAAAAGTACCTTCCTCAAGCTTAACTTAAGTACCTTTGCCCGCTATGAGCCGCAATGGAAAAGTGCTGGTAGCAATGAGTGGTGGTATTGACAGTACCGTCACCGCCCTCATGCTTAACGACCAGGGCTATGAAGTGATTGGCATTACCATGAAAACGTGGGATTATGCCTCCAGTGGAACAAGTAAAAAGGAAACCGGCTGCTGTAATATAGATTCATTCAACGATGCGCGAATGGCTGCGGTTCAGCATGGCTTTCCGCATTACATTCTCGATATAAGGGAGGAGTTTGGCGACTTTGTTATCGACAACTTCGTAGATGAGTATCTCGCAGGAAGAACTCCGAATCCCTGCGTTATGTGCAATACGCATATCAAATGGAGGGCCCTGCTCAAAAGGGCCGACGCGCTTGGTTGTGATTTTATTGCTACAGGCCATTATGCGAAAGTAAGCAAGCACAGTAACGGACGCTATTACCTGAGCCGCGGCGCGGATGAATTGAAAGATCAGAGCTATGTACTTTGGGGACTCCAGCAGGATCTTCTTGGCAGAACAATCTTGCCGCTGGGCACATACCACAAGCCTGAAATCAGGCAGATGGCACTGGATTATGGCTATCCTGAACTCGCAAAGAAGAGTGAAAGCTATGAAATATGCTTTGTGCCGGATAATGACTACAGAGGTTTCCTGAAACGAAGGGTTCCGGATCTGCAATCGAGGGTATCAGGCGGAAACTTCATTGACAAAACAGGCAAAATACTGGGTCCGCACAAAGGATATCCATTCTATACGATTGGTCAGAGAAAAGGCCTTGACATTACTTTTGGTAAGCCGGTTTATGTAACAGACATACAACCCGAAACAAATACCGTCGTATTAGGAGATGAAGAAGACCTCAACAGGCAGGAAATGTATGTCGGCAAAGTAAACTGGATCAAATATGATGGCATTACAGACGGAATGGAAGCAATCACCAAAGTAAGATACAAAGACGGGGGTACGCTTTCAAGCCTGTACAACAATGACCGTGGCATAAGGGTAAAATTTTATCATGACGCCAAAAGCATTGCACCCGGACAAAGTGCGGTATTCTATGAAGGCGACGATGTGATCGGTGGTGGTATAATTCATTTGTAACCGTTTATTTTCAGGCATTTAAAAGGCAATAAAACGGGCCGATTGCCGTTAGATTCGCATCCCTTACGGGATATATTTTATGAAAAAATTCCTGGGATATACCCTGACCCTCTTAACCGCACTCATCCTTTACGCCTGCAATAAGAATGACGCGTCGATTAATACAACACAACTGATTGAATATATGCCGCTTCAAACCGGCAAATACATCCATTACAGACTCGATTCAACCGTGTTTATCGACTTCGGACAACGTGACACCGTTGTGTCGTATGATGCAAAAGACGTGGTGGATGGCGAGGTCACAGATAATCTGGGCAGACCAACATTCAGGATCATACGTTACCTGCGTGACGTAAATAGTACCGACGAAAATGATTACTTTCCGAAACTCACTTACTTCGTTACAGCTTCGCGGGAAAGTATTGAGGTGCAGGAAGAAAATCTGAAATTCCAGAAATTGAGGCTGCCAGTTAACAACGGATTCAGCTGGCATGGAAACTCTTTCCTTCCTGCGTCACCTTATTTCGAACTTTATCAGTTCAGTAACGACGAAGATATCAGCCTGTGGGACTATACCTATATGAATGTTAACGAGCAGATAACCATCAACGATAATACGTTCGACAGTACGGTGACCGTGCAACAGGTAGCCGATTCATCAAATGTTCCGATAGAATTTCCTGAAGGTCTTGCCTACAGAAATTACTGGACCGAAACTTATGCAAAAAATGTTGGCCTCGTTTACAAAGAAGTAGTAATGTGGGAATATCAACCACCTAACTCAGGCAACCCTGGATTCAGATCAGGTTTTGGAATTAAGATGAGCATAATTGATCACAACTGATAGGCATGTTCAAATTTTATGCTGCGATATTTCTATTGCTTTTTGCCGGAACCTTTGTGCATGCACAACAACTTACCTACACTGTAAAGTTTAAATACAAAAAAAGTAGTTATTCATTATCACAGCCTTCGGCATTTTTAACTCCCCGGGCCATTGCAAGAAGGAACAAACAACATATCGGCGTCGATTCAACGGATCTTCCAATTAACAAAAGTTATCTTGATAGCATATCAACCGTTCAGGGAGTAACTGTAAAAAGCAGATCCAGGTGGCTTAACCAGGTAGTGATTGATGTGACAGATCCCTATGCCATAGATACGATAAGCTCATTTTCTTTTGTTCAGCATGCGGATGTTGTCGGAACCGCATTCGCTCCCCAATCGAGGATCAGGCTTGACAAAATTGAACCTGAAGCTAATATTGCGCCGGGTTTATCGTCAGTGCTCGACAACCAGGGAACACTCGCAGACACGTTTAACTACGGCAATAATTACCAACAGGTACATATACACGAAGGTGAATACCTGCATAATGGAGGATATATGGGGCAGGGAATGACCATTGCCGTGATCGACGCTGGCTTCCTAAACTATAGAAACAGCATCGCATTCGACAGCGTTGTTATGAATGGTCAGATAAAAGAGGTGTTTGACTTTGTTGCGCAAGACAGTAGCGTAGACGAAGACAATGCCCATGGTGCTTACTGTTTTTCTATACTCGCCGCGAACCGTCCCGGAGTAATGATAGGAACTGCGCCAAAAGCAAATTATCTCTTATTCAGAACGGAAGACGTTACATCCGAAAAACCTATAGAAGAACAAAACTGGATAGAAGCGCTCGAAAGAGCGGATAGCCTGGGAGCAGATCTGGTATCGTCATCACTGGGATACTACAGTTTCGAAGACCCACAATACGATCATCCCTGGTCGCAACGCGATGGTAACAGTACGCAAATTACCAGGGCCGCCGACATGGCTGCAAAAAAAGGAATGATCATTATGAATGCTGCCGGAAACACCGGAAATTCAACAGATGAGTCAAAGTATATTCTTGTACCTGCCGATGGAGACAGCGTAGTGGCAGTTGGAGCTGTAAACACAAGCGGCGTGATTGGCGGGTTCAGTTCGTGGGGGCCAAATGGTGCGGGAAAAAGAAAACCAAATATTGTATCTGTTGGCTGGGGGGCAACGTATGCAAATCATTTTGGCGTTCCTTTAACGGGTAACGGCACCTCATATGCCAACCCTAACATTGCCGGACTAATTGCATGCCTTTGGCAGTCATTCCCGGAGTTTTCGAACATGGATATCATCGATGCCGTTCAACGTAGTGCGGATAAATTCAATAATCCGGATGACAGATATGGTTACGGCATCCCGAATTTCAGAATTGCATCGGGAATTCTGGAAACAAAAAGACAGGAGATCACTAATAATATCCTCAGGGGCAAATGGCTCACAGCATTCCCCGTACCATTCAGACAGGTGTTCACCGTTTTCGTTAAGGCACCTTCAACCGGCCGGGCGAATATAAGGGTACTTGATCTGTCGGGACGAGTGCTCATAGATAAAAGCATAGACGTTACCCAGGGCAGCCATTACAGGATACAGATGAACCCAGCCGGCACGCGCAGATTCGGCTTATACTTTGTTCAGTATAATGATGGAAAGAACAACTCAACGATCAAGATCATCAGCTTATAAACAATGCAGCATAAAGCGTATCCGCTTTATGATTATATCCGGTTATCAGCTCTGAACGCAATAGCTTTAACGAGTGCCTTTCTGAAATGTAACTTGCCATCCTCTCATTTTCTTCGGCGAATACCGAGCAGGTAATATAGAGGAAGTAGCCATTTTTTTTCAGCGCTGGAATTACACGCGAAACAATCTTCCTTTGAAGAGTAGTATAATGGTTGATCTTTTCTTTTATGAAGAAATACAATTGTTCGGGGGTTCGCGCCCACGTTCCGGAGCCGCTACATGGAACATCGGCAATAATAAGGTCGTAGGATGAATCTGGCAATGCAGAATTGGGATCGGTCAGATCAGCTACAAACGATTCGTAATTTATAATACCCGCTTCGGCGAACCGTTCGATAAGATTTTCAATAATCTGTTTACGGCTGTCTGAGACCGTTAGTATCAGGTTTTCCATAATGTCATGAGCCAGGATCGACTTACCTCCGCTTCCAGCGCAACAATCCCATACAGCCGGATGATTTTTTATCTGTTCATAAACCTGTTCAATAAAGGAGCCGGTCTTTTGCGAGCTTCTATCCTGCACAACCACCTCCCGATTAATGTCCAATACCGACTGTAATTTTGTGGCATTAGGAAGAGCGACACAGTTCGCGTCGAACACTTCGTAATTGATACCGTTGGTAACCAGCTTTTCAATAACTGTGGACTTTCTACCAGGTCTTACCCGAACAAAAAAATCAGGCTGAACCAGGAACGAAAGTGAAAACTCTTTTTCATCAATTCCGTTCGACAGTAATTCTTTGAATGGAAATATCTTATCGTAGTCTATTTTCTCCTGTTCCCCTTTAACGGGAAAGAAATACTTTTTTAGTTCTGGCAGCGTCTCCGAAATATTGATAAAAGCCTTGATCCTTTCCTGAATAGTGGGAAATTCGTTATGACCCAACCGGTAGTAACCGTATACCATTTCGGCTACAGTCTTCCGGTCTCTCGACCCCATTTGTCTGTTGTTCCTGAAAAATTCTTTAAGCCAGACAGATAGTGGCACGCGGCCGTCATAATCTTCGATGATATTACCGGCGTACCGCAGCTGGTTGTCGAATTTCATTTCACAGCTCCAATAATGTCTTTACAGGGTCTTTGCCGAAGAGAAGCAGTTCAGGATTTTCAAGAAGCTCTTTTACCCGCACGAGGAAGCTGACAGATTCACGCCCGTCTATAATACGGTGGTCATAGCTCAATGCTACATACATCATCGGCCTGATCACAATCTGGCCGTTTATAACAACAGGACGTTCCTCGATCTTGTGCATTCCAAGTATTGCAGATTGCGGAATATTGATGATCGGAGTGCTCATCAGAGAACCGAACACACCCCCGTTTGTAATTGTAAAAGTGCCTCCCTGCATTTCTTCGATCGCGAGTTTGTTGTCCCTCGCTTTGGTTGCGAGCTCTATCACCTTCTTTTCTATTCCCGCCATGTCGAGGCTCTCGGCATTTCTTATTACAGGCACAACAAGTCCTTTCGGAGCAGATACGGCAATTGAAATATCGCAATACTGGTGATAAATAATTTCATCACCATCGATATAAGCGTTAACAGAAGGCCATTCCTGCAAAGCGAAGCAGCAGGCTTTTGTGAAAAAGCTCATGAAGCCAAGGTTAACGCCATGCATTTCCTTAAACTTGTCTTTATATTTTGAACGTATAGTCATTATGCTGCTCATGTCCACCTCATTAAAAGTGGTAAGCATTGCAGTAGTATTTTTCGCTTCAACGAGCCTGCGTGAAATGGTTTTACGCAGGTTGCTCATCTTATCTCTTTTCTCGTCTCGGCTGAATAACGCTTTTCCGGGCACGCGGCCTGGATTGTTCAATGCGTTAAGCACATCGTCTTTGAGAATTTTTCCCTGGAATCCAGATGGAACAACTGTTCTTGGATCTACTTTTTTGTCGGCGATGATCGCCGAAGCAACGGGTGTTGCTTTGATTTCCGATGGCTTGTTTTCCGGCGCAGGTTTTTGTTCCGGAGCCGCCGCCTTTTGAGAAGCCTGCCCTGCTTTTGCCTGGCCATTTCCCGATGGCTTAGGCGCTGCTTCTTTCGCGGGTGCAGCCGCGGTTGCCGGCTTTACGGCAGATTCATCAATCGACGCGAGCACATCTCCTATCTTTAGTGTGTCGCCCTCCTTTGCTGATTGTTTGAGGGTTCCGGCTTTTTCAGCGTTCACTTCAAATGTCGCCTTCTCACTTTCCAATTCAGCGATAACTTCATCCCGATCCACATACTGTCCATCATCCTTTACCCATTTCAATAACGTTACCTCACTGATGGACTCACCTACTGTTGGAACTTTTACATCGATCATAATTCTTATTCTTTCGGACCTCAAATATACCTCTATATATATTATTTTTTAACAGCGTTAAATGCCGAATGCTGTTTCAATTATTTCTTTCTGTTCCTGCGCGTGCACCTTTGCAAATCCGGTCGCCGGAGATGCACTCGGTTGCCTGCTGATCACGCCATAATTGATAGACTTTAGATTCATCTGCAGGAATGATGCCGCACCCATATTCAAGGGTTCTTCCTGAACCCAGAACCACGTGGCTTTGTTATATTTATTGTACAGCTCTTCGAGCTGGGCCGCTGGCAGAGGATAGATCTGTTCAAGGCGTATTATTGCAGTATCCTGGCTGTTATTCTTTTGCTGATATTCCGCAAGATCGAAATATACTTTGCCTGAACAGAAAAGTACTTTCTTAACATTTTCAGGATCCCTAATAAAATTATCATCTATCACTTCTCTGAATTGGCCGGTAGTGAACTCTTTCATTGTTGAATAAGTGCCCGGGTGTCGAAGATTTGCCTTTGGTGAAAATTCGATCAACGGTTTTCTGAACGGCCACGTAAGCTGGCGGCGGAGCGCATGGAACAGGTTAGCAGAGGTAGTGATATTTGTTATAACCATGTTCAGCTCTGCACACATCTGCAAAAATCTTTCCATACGGGCACTGGAGTGTTCGGGGCCCTGACCTTCATAACCATGAGGTAGCAGCATCACGAGTCCGTTCATTCTGTTCCATTTCTGCTCGCCACTGGCCACAAACTGGTCTATGATGATCTGTGCCCCATTAGCGAAGTCGCCGAATTGCGCTTCCCAAAGCACTAACGTGTTGGGTGAAGCCATTGCATAACCGTATTCAAAGCCAAGAACAGCATATTCGCTGAGGAAAGAATTGAATATGCGGAATTTGCCTGTTGCTCCCGGGATATTTCTAAGGCGGCTATGCGACTTATCGGCTACTTCGTCGCGAATGATCGCGTGCCTGTGCGAAAATGTTCCGCGTCGCACATCCTGTCCGCTCATGCGTACATTCTTACCATCCAGTAAAAGGCTTCCATATGCAAGGAGCTCGCCTGTTGCCCAGTCTACCTTTCCTTCATCGTTAAATAACTTTATTTTATCCTGAATGATCTTTTCAACTTTTTTTAGCGGCTTGAAATCCTCAGGCCATTTCATGATTGTGTCGAAAACTTTTTTGAAATTCTCCTCAGATATTGCGGTGCCGGGAGATTTTATGAAATCCTCGGGTGTGGCGCGGCGCAGGCTTTTCCACCAAAGTTCCGGTTGCTGGTACCTGTAAGGAAGCGGATTCTGTTTTATTTCATCGAGTCGTTCCTGCAGATCGTTCCAGAATTTCTTCTCCATTTCTTTCGCGAGTTCCTGCGCATCCGGTTCGCCATTTTCAAGAAGATAGTTGGTATAAACTTCGCGAGGGTTAGCGTGTTTGTCGATAAGCGCATACAGTTTCGGCTGCGTAAATTTCGGATCGTCACCTTCGTTATGGCCATGCCTGCGGTAACATACCATATCGATAAAGATATCCGAATTGAATTCCTGCCTGTATCGTGTTGCTATTTCAGCGCATTTTACAACGGCTTCGGGATCGTCGCCATTCACATGAAGAACCGGCGCCTGGATCATTGCAGCAATAGAGGTGCTGTAGTCGGCGCTGCGTGCATCATCAAAATCGGTGGTGAATCCGATCTGGTTGTTTATCACGAAATGGATCGTACCACCGGTAAAGTACCCACGCAGATTGCTCATTTGCACTACCTCGTAAACAATGCCCTGGCCAGCAATTGATGCGTCGCCATGAATAAGTATAGGAAGAATCTTATCGTACTCACTTTCATACACAACGTCGGCCTTTGCTCTCGAAAAACCTATAACAACCGGGTCAACGGCTTCGAGATGTGAAGGATTAGGCGTAAGCTTGAGATGGACCGTTTTACCACTCGCTGTCTGCACCTCACTTCCGTATCCAAGATGATATTTTACGTCGCCGCTGCCCATGGTCTGATCCATCTTACCGGTGCCTTCAAATTCACTGAATATCTGCTCGTATGTTTTGCCGATGATGTTTGCCAGAACATTAAGCCTTCCCCTGTGCGCCATCCCGATGATCACTTCCTGCACATCGTCATCTGCCGCAGTGTTTATGATAGCATCAAGCGCTGGGATTGTCGTTTCTCCACCCTCAAGCGAGAACCTTTTCTGCCCGATGTATTTTGTATGCAGGAATTTTTCGAACATCACTCCCTGGTTCAGCTTTTCCAGTATGCGTTTCTTTTTATCGAGCGGCAACGGATTCTGAAAATTCTTCTCCATTTCATGCGTAAGCCAGTTTACCTTTTTCTGGTCGCTGATATACTTAAATTCTATACCAACATGGTTAGAATACGTTTGCTTGAGGTGATTCCGTATGCTTTCCAGCGTGGTCGTGCCAAGGCCTATTAAATTTCCTGCGAAGAAATTTTTCTTCAGGTCTTCCTCGGTAAACCCGTAAAAGCCTATATCGATTTGCGCGCCCCGGTCTTTACGCGGGCGGATGGGGTTCGTTTTTGCTTCGAGGTGGCCTTTATTGCGATAGCCAAGTATCATGCGATATGCCCCCAGTTCCTTTTTCCAGTCTACACCATCGGTGGTTTTTGCGCGTGGTTCACCTGTAAGGCTCGCCGGTTGACCGTTTGAACCTCCATTAGCTGCCGCCCTGCCCGAAGAAATGGCAAAATCGAAGCCTTCAAAGAATTTTCTCAGCTCCTGGTCCACCGAATTCGGATCCTTTGTGTAATCCTTGTAGAGGTTTTCGATGAACGATGGATGGGAATTGGTTATATAGCTGAAATCTTTCATAAATTGGTTACTTTGGAGTAAATAAACCGCTAAGGGTCAATGGATTTAAGAATGGCTTACAAATATCGGTTAAAAAAACTTCAATAAAATTCCTACACTATCTTTTTCCTGTTTGGTTTAGATAGTGTACTTTTGCCGTCTTAAAATTTTTGAGCTCAAATGGCAAACCACCAGGCAACCAAAAAAGATGTAAGACAGGCTACCAAGCGCAGGGAAAGAAACAGGTATTATGGTAAAACCACCCGTAATGCAATCCGTGACCTTAAAGATACAAAGGACGCAAATGAGGCTGCAAAGCAGTTGCCTGATGTGATTTCCATGATTGACAAGCTGGCTAAAAAGGGAATTATTCACAAGAATAAGGCTTCTAACCTGAAGAGTAAGCTTACCCGCAAAACCAATGCGGCAGCAGCTGCTCCGGCAAAGGCTTAATAATACTTTTTTTCTTTTTTTTTGAGCACCAGAAACCTGGTGCTTTTTTTTATTTCAGCTGCATCCTTTTCGCCAGTCCTCTGCCAAGAAATAAAGTACCAAACACAATCGCCACGCTGAGGTACCCAACCCAGTGATAATGCAATATTCGCCCACGGTCGTCCTGTGTAACTATCAATCCTGCAATGACAGACGCAACGCCAGTGTATAATTGCTGGAACGACGAGTTAAAGCTCATGAACTGGCCACGCTGTGCAGGATTTACAACAGTGGATATCATCGCCTGCGCGGGAATATTTCTGCCGGTTGAAAACGTGAACCAGAATCCGAATATGCATAGCACCGAATAAAAAGGAATAAGCGGCATGTTCGTGATGAAAAATATTGGAATGATTGACAAAACAAGGCAAATGGAAAACACCCTGAACTTGCCATATTTATCGGCCAGCCTTCCAATAATTGAAGACGAAACCAGGGCGCAAACGCCTCCTACCATGTAAATCATCGGTGTATCTGTTCTGCTGAATCCCATATTAAACTCCATGTACGGATTGATGAAAGGGATGATAAGAAAGTGGCCCATCATCAAAAACCCCGACAACAACAAAGCCATGAGCTGGCTCCTGTTGCTGAACATGTCGCTTAATATTCTCCTGACTTCGGGTTTATATCTTCCGTTGTCTTCGTCACGCTCTTCTATATGCGACTGCATAGGCGGCAGATACCTGACGATAAGCGCGATTACCGGCACTCCAAGGATAGCGATAAATAGGAATGGGGCATGCCAGCTGTAAAGGTTTGCAAGGTATAAACTGAAAGGAACGCCGAATACAGACGCAACAGAGAAAGCCATAAAGATGGTTCCCATCGCCCGCCCGCGCTTTTCGTACGGAAAAGTATCGGCGATTATCGATAACACCTGCGCGCCTATGAGCCCTCCAAAAAATCCTGTCAAAATTCTAGCAGCCATAAGGAAATACTGGTCGGGCGCAATACCACAGCAGAAAGTACCGATCAAAAATCCGGAATAAGCAAAAAGTAAAACACGCTTCCTGTCGAACCGGTCCACATAAAATGCAGCTATCAGTCCCGACACACATGCAGTAACGGGATATGACGCAACTATCCAGCTGAAAAATTTTGCGGTGATATGAAAATGAGGCATCAGGTAATTACCTAATGGCATCATGATCATGAAATCGAGGATGTGGGTGAAGTTGAGGCTTGCCAGTATTATCAGGATAATCCGCTCTTTCCAGGTCATAGTATTTATTTATACGTATCTATGGCAAGCGGCGCAAATTTAATTGTTTATCTTAACTGTTCCACCTCCGTTGTATGAATGATACTCCCCGTTATACATGGCCTCTGCTGAAACAGGGCCAATTTTATAATTTCCTTTAGAAACAGCACG
>Ga0075431_100003385_pt1 | contig 15454 bp, 11 predicted proteins | sample RhiMetdeltSRZDD5_FD_75297 | JGI IMG/M metagenome (GOLD analysis project Ga0075431, IMG submission 75297) | Populus rhizosphere microbial communities from Tennessee, USA - Rhizosphere MetaG P. deltoides SRZDD5 | ecosystem: Host-associated > Plants > Roots > Rhizosphere > Soil | place: USA... | reverse complement strand
CGAGCCAGCTCCGCGCGCCATCCTCGGAGCGATACACCGACATGCCCTGCACGAGCCCGACCTGCAGCGCCGTTCCTCTGGGAGTGAACGCGACCTTCGGATCGATCGAGCCGAGATCGGAGTCTTCGGGAAGCCGTGCGTCGTACCAGGAGAACCCGCCATCGAACGTGGCGTACGTCTTGTTGACGTATCCGCCCTGCGGCAGCGTGAAGGTGATCGCGGTCGCGACGAGATTGAGCGGGTCGCTCGGGTTGGCGGCGACGGCGGATTCGATGTGTGAGACGTCGCCGTCTCGACTCACGAGCACGTTTGGCCCGACCGCGATACGCACCTGTCCGTGCGCTCGAGCGAAGGCGACCGCGCTCGCGGCGAGCAAGACGACAATGCCTAACGGGTTTTTCGGCAGCGATGCCTCCAGCCGTCTGCTGATCCTGCGCACCGATTCGGATTCCGAATATAGGGGTCTGCCGCGACCGGATAACCGCCGCCCAGGAGTTACATAGCGTATCGGAGAGTTACATCACGGAATCGTGCGCCACCTCCGATTCGGTTAGCTTGGCCTCACCTGCGCGGCTGCATTGGTCGCGGGTAGCCCGGGGGACCATGACAGTTTGGGATGACGATCTCACGGACGCGGTCGCGAACGGCATCGACGTGCGCACTGGTCGATACGCTGTACCTCCGCTCAAGCCAGGCATTCTCGCGGCGGTCGCCGAAGGTCGCCCGCTCTCCGCCGCGGAGCTCGACGCCGTGCGCGACCAGCTGCACCGGCGGAAAGACCACCTCGGCGTCGCTGATCACATCGACGTGAACGATCTGTCCAAGACAGGATGGGGTGTGGTGTTCGCGGAGAACGACCCGAAAGTCGACGCCGCGCGCGAGGCACTGGCGCCCCTTCTCGCCAGGCGCCGAGACGAGGCAGGAAGTTTCTACCATGAGTACGTCAATTCAGATGGGGTCGCGGTAGGTGAATCCGGCAACGACTTCATGGCGCGGCACGGAACACCTCCGGGCGCGATAGATCCGGAGCAGACCCTTCCGTACTACCTGCTCCTCGTTGGCTCGCCCCAGCAGATCACGTTCGACACACAGGCGGATATGGGGGCTCGGCTCGCCGTTGGGAGGCTGACCGCCGATTCGATCGACGAGTTGGCGGCCTACGCCGAGCAAACCGTGAAACGAGAGCGTGAGGGGCGTCCGTCCTCGAAGAGAGCGGCGGTATGGGCGACGCGAAACTCCAGCGATGTGAGCACGCAGCGCAGCGCGCGCTTCCTCGCTACCCCGCTCGCCGATGCTTTCGAGAAGCGGTCGTCGACGTGGACGGTCGACCGATACATCGGCGACAATGCGACGAAAGACGCGCTCCGCGAGCTAATTCACGACGGGGCACCGCCCTCGATCCTCTTTACGGCGAGCCATGGTATACGCTTTCCGTTCGAGGTCGACGACGCCGATACCACGGCTCGCGAAGCAGCAGTCCGCGCGCAGCTCGTGAACCAGGGCGCTCTGATCACGCAGGACTGGCCGGGACCGATGGAGGCGCCGCGTGAGCTCATCGTCGCTGATGAGCTGTTCGCTGCCAGTGACGTGGGCGACTCCGCGAATCTCAACGGCATGATCGCGTTTCTCTTCGCCTGCTTCAGTGCCGGAACGCCCGCGACCGACGAGTTCCTGCCGCCGGAAGCCGCGGCGCGCACGATTGCTCCGGCACCGTTCGTCGCTAATTTGCCGCAACGGTTGCTCACTAAGGGCGCTGCCGCGGTCTTCGGTCATGTGGAGCGGGCTTGGACCTGGTCGTTCCGCTGGCCTAACGCTGGAGCGTCGACGACGACCTTCCAGTCGGTGCTCAATGCGATCGCCACCGGGAAGCGCGTCGGTGCAGCCGCGGATCACCTCGGCGTTAGGTATACGCAGGTCACGGCGGAGCTCGCCACACAGTTGCGCAAGCGAGCGGCGAACTTCGCCAACGATGACATTGTCGCGGGACTGTGGACCGCACAGACCGATGCGCGGAATTTCATAGTCCTGGGCGACCCCGCCGTTCGACTGACCCCCGCCTGATTGCCTGGAGGGCACTGATGTTACTGGGCCAGACCCGGCCTCGAACGGTCCACATCCGCGGCGATGGTGAATACGTCGAGGTAGAGCTTCGGCTGCGCGCTGCGACGACAGGCGGGACGTCGGCCGAACTGCGCGTCATCAATGGAAGGACGTATCCCGAAACCAGCGTTCCACTCGACTCGAGAGCGTTGGGCAGCCTCGGGCCGCTTGCCTACGGCGAGGCGCTTGGCAGACAGCTGTTCGCCGGCACCGAGCTTGGGCGCCAGTACGATGACATGCGCAGCGTACACGAAGGCCGAGGCGTGTCGTGGCGGCTTCGACTGCGACTCGATGACCCGGCGCTACGTGCGATCCGTTGGGAGCGGATTTGCCATCTGTCCGCTGGCGCGTGGGCGCCGATCGGGGCCGCGGCCGACACGCCGTTCTCGCGGTTCGTGTATGGCGGCACGTCGAAACAATCCCGCACGCTGACGGAGCGTCCGATCGAGGCGCTGTTCGTCGCGTCGCTTGCCGAAGGTCCGCGACCCGCGGGACTCTCTGCCATTTCCCGCGCCGAGTATGATGCGATGCGGCAGGCGCTTGACGCGCCGGGTCATGCCGAGATCACCGTTCGCGAGCTGGTGAGCGGCGGATCCACGCGTCCAACGCTCGGGGCACTAAGACAGGCGCTTACGTCGGCGCCCGCGATCGTCCACTTCCTCTGTCATGGCATCAAGGAGCCGGCCGGTACCTCGCTGCTCCTGGAGGACGACAACGGAGAGCCCCTCCCGGTTTCCGCTGCCGACGTGCTGGACGCCTTTCGAGGTGCCGCGCCGAGACCGAGGCTCGTGGTGCTCTCGGCATGCCAGTCGGCCGCGACGTCGGGTGCGACGACGTTCACGTCGTTAGGCCCCGAGCTGGCGGCGGCAGGCGTGGACGCGGTCGTCGCCATGACCGACACGATCGCCACGGAGACCGCTCGCACGTTCTGCACCGCCTTCTATCAGCGCCTCTTCACGCACGGGATCGTCGATCGCGCGACGAACGAAGCGCGCGCTTCCGTGCGTGAGGCCTGGGATTGGGGAGTGCCGGTTCTGTTCTCGTGTCTTTCCGATTCACAGCTCATCGAGTTCGAGCCCGGCCGGGTTGACGCGCAGTATCTGGATGTTTCCGGCCGAGTCACTCGCACGGTTGCCGCCGCACGCACGTGGGGCGAGGAGCACGGAGCGGCGCAAGAGATGATCACCGCGATCAACGAGCTCATCGCGGAGCTCGAGAAAAGTCACTCGATCATCACGAACGTCACGTCGGAATATCGGGCGGCGGCGAACGTGGTCGCCGATTTCCCCGCCGCGTTCAACCGCTTTCGTGTCGACTTCAAGAAGTACTACGACGACAAGACGTGGCGGCAGGAGCGCACGCGCTGCCACGAAGTGGACAGGCGCATGGGCCCGGCCCTGTCGCTCGTGCACGATGCCGGCTCGGCCGAGGACTTCGCGCAGTTCGAGCGAGACCTCCACGCGCTCAGTAATGCCGACGGCTCGATCATCGAACACCTCGGCCAGTTCCTCGATCGAATGGATTCGGAAGTCGACGCCATCGCCGCGCTGCTCGTGCAGGGCGACGTCGACGCAGCGCTCACGCGCTACCGTGACTTCGACCTCCACATCAGTCCGACCTTTAGAAAGAGCAAGGCACTCCTCGAAGAGATCAGCGAACGCGGTCGCCGAGTAGTCGCGGCCTAACGACTCGGAGATTCCATGCCAAACCGCCACGTTCCCAACACCGGTGATGTCGAATGACGGCGCAACTGGAAATCACGCTGCGCCGCGGCTACCGGGCGGCGTACGAGGTCGAGCTTCGGTTTTCGAGCTCCGACGATGTCGGAGACGTGCACACACTGGGTGCGCTGGATCCGGAGTTCGACCCCGCCAAGCTACCGGCCATCGGCGACGGCCGGGCGTACGGGCTGGCGGTCGGATCCGCGCTGCTACACGACGAAACCGTGCGGACGAGATTCGAGACGGCGACCACCGCGGCCGGGGACGATGGCCTGCGTGTCAGGCTCTTCGTGCATCCTGACGCCGCCGCGCTGTACGGCGTCGCGTGGGAAACGGCGCGCGATCCTCGGCGGCCGGACGATCCTAACGCGCGGCTGTTCGCCGGCGAGCGCCGCGTCTTCTCGCGGTTCATCACGAGTACAGACTCGCGCCCGCTGTACCGCCGACCGGCAGGTTCGTTGCGGGTCCTCGTCGCAATCGCGAGCCCATCAGACATCGACCAGGTTCGAGTCGGCGGTGCCGCGCTCGCCACGATCGATGAGCCGCTCGAGCTCGATCGAATTCGAACGGCGTTGGCTGGTGAGGCCACGGTCGATGTCCTTCGCTCGAGCGAAGGCCCGGTCACACTGAACGCCATTTCGCGCAACCTGTCGGACGACTACGACGTGTTCTACCTCGTCTGTCATGGAGCGCTCGACCGCGCGGGTAACCCCGTTCTGTACCTGCAGAACGATGCAGGCGCGACCGAACCAACCGACGGCGAGCAGTTCGTACGACGTGTCGCAGAGCGCCGTGAGCGTCCGCGACTCATCGTGCTCGGGTCGTGCCAGAGCGCTGGAGCCGCCCCGGGCGAGAAGGCATATGGTGCGGCGGGTGCGTTCGCACCGTTAGGCCCGCTGCTCGCCGAAGCCGGCATTCCGGCGGTGCTCGCGATGCAGGGCAACGTCGCGATCGAGACCGTGAGCGCGTTCGTTCCCGCGTTCCTGCGCAATCTGGCAGATGGGTCGGTCGATCAGGCCGTCAGCCTCGCGCGATCGGAGGTCGTGGACACGCACCGCGACTGGTGGTCGCCGACACTTCTGATGCGACTGCGGACCGGCGAACTGTTCCGGCGCTCGGGGTTCGAGGGCGGCGATGATCGGTTCGAGCATTGGGACACCATCATCACGGCCATCGCGAACCGCAAATGCACGCCCATTCTCGGCCCGGCGCTTCTCGAGCGTCACGTTGGTACGCGCCACGAGCTCGCCTCACGACTGGCCAGGCAATTTCAGCGGCCGCTCCCGCGCGGGGATCGCGACGTGCTCGCGCTCGTCTCGCAACAGCTTGCAATCGCGAACGGAGCAGAAGCGGTCCGTCGGTCGCTCCTGCAGCTCATCTCCGAGACGGTAGCCGAGCGGTATCAGGGCGTGCTGCCGACTCCTCTGCTCGAGACGTTGGCACCGGATGCCGAACCCGAAGTGTTGCTTGCGCGACTGCGTGACGTGTTGGACTTCGCTGCGAATCGCGAAGGGAACCTCGAGCCGAATCGGCTCCTCGCCCGCCTGCCGCTTCCGATCTACGTCACAGCGAATCCCGACGACATACTGGCGCGGTGCATTCGCGAAGAACGGCAGGTCGAGCCGGTGATCGAGACGCACCGCTGGCGTCAGGAGCTCGAGCTCATTCCGTCGGTCTACGACCAGGAGAAGGACTACGTGCCGACGCCGGCCCGCCCGCTCGTCTACCATTTCTTCGGGTCGGCAACCTATCAGGACAGTGCCGTCGTCACCCAGGACAATTTCGTCGACGCTCTGGTTGCGGCATCGCGGAAGGAAACGACGACGGTACCGCCGGCCGTAAACAAGGCCCTAACGAGTACGACCTTGCTGTTCCTCGGATTCCAGCTCGACGACTGGAGCTTCCGCGTGTTGTTCCGGTACATCATGAACCAGCAAGGCAGCAGTCTACTGCGCAGCCGCGTCCACGTGGCGGTCCAGGTCGATCCCGAGGAGAGCGAGTTCGATGAACCGCAGGCCGCGCGACGGTACATCGCCCAATACCTCGGCGACGAGCGCATTCGTATCTACTGGGGCCCGGTGGGCGATTTCGTCGCAGAGCTGGCGCGTCGACGGACACCAAAGACACCGACTCCTGCCGCTGTAGCACCCGTGCTCACGGGAGGTGGCGTGTGACGATAGCGACCGACACCCCGCAGGCGCTGGAGCCGCCGCACGCGGGCGAGCGTCATAATCCCTACGTCGGGCCACGCGCGTTCGGCGTGGGCGAGTCGCTGTTTGGACGCGACACCGAGACCGACGCGCTGACCGATCTCTTGATCGCCGGGCGCATCGTGCTCCTGCACTCGCAGTCGGGTGCCGGCAAGACGTCGCTCCTTCACGCGAATCTCATCCCCCGCCTCAAAGCCGAAGGGTTCGATGTGCTCCCCACGATGCGCCTCGGCGGCGTGCCGGTGGGAGCGCGGCTCGACGCGAACCGCTACGTGGTCAGTGTGCTCGACGACCTCCAAGCAGCGGGCACCGCGGAAGGTCGGCACGAAATCCTTGCCGGAGAGACCATCGACTCGTACCTCAACAAGCGGGAACGCCCGAGCTCGAATGCTCCCGAGCTGCTCATCTTCGATCAGTTCGAGGAGCTGCTGACACTCGATCCCACGGATCTCGACGCGAAACGTGAGTTCTGTCGTCAGGCAGGCATCGCGCTCAAGCGCCGCTCGCGGTGGGCGATTTTCGCGATGCGGGAGGAGTTCTGCGGTGCGCTCGATCCGTTCCTGGACCTCCTTCCCACGCGGCTTGCGAACCGCTATCGACTCCAGCTGCTCTCGCCGGAGGCTGCGCGTGCCTCCATCGAGCGTCCTGCGGAGAGCGAGGGCGTGACGTTCAAAGCGGCGGCGGTCGATGAGCTTGTGAAGGATCTTCGCCAGGTACTGGTCCAGGTACAGGACAATGCCGAGCCAGTCAGCAAGGATGGCCCGTTCATTGAGCCAGTACAGCTTCAGGTGGTGTGTCGACGGTTGTGGGACCGGTTGCCGACGGACGCTACGGTCGTGCAACCCCGTGATGAAACGGTATCCGACGAGAACAGCGCCCACGACGTCAATGAAGCGTTAGGCGAGTATTATGCCGATGCCGTCGCCCGGGCCGCCAGGGCGGGAGCGTGCGAGGAGCGGGACGTGCGCCAATGGATAGAGCGCAGTTTGGTCGTGAACCGAATGCGCGCCCAGGCTCTGCAGGGTTCGGAGACCGCTCAGCGCGTCAACTCCGCGGCGGTGAAAGTGCTGGAGGACGTCTACCTCATCCGGCGCGAAGAACGCCGCGGAGGCATCTGGTACGAGCTCGCGCACGACCGGCTCGTGTTGCCGCTGTTGCAGAACAACGCGCAGTGGCGCGAGGAATCGATGGACGAGGTGGAAAAGGCGGCGGCGCGGTGGGTCGAAGCAGGAAAGCCGGATCGGCTCCTCGCCAATCCGCTCGTTGCAGGGAACACGAAGGAGTACGGTTTCAACGTCATGAACGTATTGACTCAGGGGAGTGAGCGAGCGCGTCAAGGCCGTAAACTGTCCCCCGACGTCCGGGAGTTTCTGAGTGCGTCACGACGAGTCATGGTCCGGCAGCTCGCGTTGATCTACGGAATCGCGATCCTGATCGTCCTGGCGATCCTCCTTTTTCAGGGCTATCGAACGCGGCACCACCTCGAGGAGGATCGACAACAGGCCATCAGGGCTCGCGACAGTCTCAAGGTCTTCGCCGATTCGTTCGCCAACCTTCGCCAGACCGTGTATCAGAAGGTGTGGGGTCTGGATCAGACGAGCCCACAACTCGTGCGGCAGAGTGTCGAGGCGAACAAAGCGCTGCAAGCCGTAGCAACTGCGACGTCGCCATCGGAGCGCGGCACGATCACCATCGAGTATTTCTTGAAGCGACGCGATCCGGAGCGCGTCGAGTTCGCACTGCGCGAGCTCGGCTATCAGGTAAAAGTTCAGCCTGCGCGCGCAGAGGACATCGCCACGAATGCGATCTCGTTCGGCAACGGTGTGCCGCTTGCCGACGTGCGCATCATCGCGCTCGCCGTCGCTCGGACAGGAGCTGAGCTGCGTCGCATCTGTCCGTTCAGAAATCCCGCAGGACGACCGTACACCGTGCAGGTGCTCGGCTCGGAGAGCGCCGGACGGTTGCCACCCGTGGATCTGAAGCAGCTCGAATCGATCGCGGATGGACGGTTCCTGCCGTGTGCCGAAGGCGCCGCGGCAGCGCGATGAGCGATGCGCGTCGGCCTGTCGTTAGGTCCGCGCCGCGCGCAGGGGAAGGACCTAGGTTTTCTTCACGCGAACCGTCGCCGTCCCCGCCTTGTCGCCGCTCGTCGCCGTGATGACCACTGTTCCGTCGGCAAGGCCAAACACGCGACCCGTGTTGTCGACGATCGCGATCCGCGTGTCACTGCTCGCCCAACCTACCACTGCGCCCGGAATGACGTTCCCGCGCGAGTCGTAGACGGTCGCGGTAAGACGGAACGAGCCCCCCACGTCGACCGTGGCCGAAGCCGGCGTCACCTCCACGCGGCTGACGGTTGGCGCTTGAACGATGATCGTCGCGGCCCCGCTTCGCCCTTCGCTCGACGCCGTGATCGTCGCCGTCCCCGCGGACACGGCCGCCACGATCCCGGTCGACGTCACGGTGGCGATGTCCAACCGGTTCGTCGACCATGTCACCGCGCGTCCATCGAGCGGCTGTCCCGACGCGTCGCGTGGCTGCGCCTCGAGCTGAACGGTCTGCCCGACCACGAGCGTCGCCGACGAGGGGCTCACCGCGACCGAGGCGACGGGGGCCGGGGACACCGTGATTGCGCCAACACCGCTCTTTCCCTCGATCGTCGCGGTGATGATGGCGCTGCCCGGCGAAACTGCCGTGATGAAGCCGCTGCCGCTCACGATCGCGACGTTCGGCTTACTCGAGCTCCACTCGACCGATCGGCCGGAAAGTACGTTGCCCTGCGCGTCGAGCGCGTCCGCCGTGAGCTGAGCGGTCTCGCCGACTGTGAGATCTCGACTGGAAGGCGACACTCGCACCGAGACCACAGGGACAGGTATTACCTGGATCTGGGCAACTGCCGCTTTCCCTTCGACGCTGGCGGCTACGGGCACCGTCCCGGCCAACCGTCCAGTGACCACGCCAGTGGGCGAGACGGTCGCGAAGTTGGAATCGGCCGTTGCCCAGAAGAACTTCCGGTTAGTGAGAACGTGGCCGGCTGCGTCGAGCGCCGACGCCGTGAGCGTCACGGTAGCGCCAACCACGACCGTGGCAGTGGGAGGCGCAACTGTGACGGTTGCGACGGGTGCACCAGGGGCCTCGACTCCATGCTCCCCACAAGCGACGCCAGCTAGGGCCACTGCTGTGACCGCCAACAACGCCCATGTTGACTGCGACTTCCTCATCTCGAACGGACTCGTGCTGCTGGAATCGGCCCCGTCCATTCAACTGGCGTGGAAAACCCTGCCCCAATAATTGCCCGGAACCACGAGGACCGCCATGCCCACCACCGCATTGCGCACACCTGTCGCCGCCTAACAAGCGTCTCGGGAAGCCAAACGCTCGCGGCCCACGTTCGCCAATGGGCCCGATAGCCAATGGTGTGAGTCATCCCGGCCCTGCATTCTGGGCGATGACATCGAACCGTCCGCGCACGTTCGAGTACCTGCTTCAGGGCATCGACTGGTCGCACACGTCCCAGGAGTTCGACCGCCTCGAGCGATTCGCGCGCGCGCATTACACGGGACCACGGCTCAAAGAGCTCGAAGCGGCGATCGCCAATCGCAGGCGCGCCTTGCACGTCCCGGAGCCGTCGGCCGATGACCTGGACGCGGTCGACGCATTGGAGGACACGGGATCGGAGTAAGTTGTCGGTCCAGCGGCAGCGCTGTGCGATGATCCGTGCCTCAAAAGCCACAACAATCGCGAATGCCGAGCGAGACTCTCATCCGCCCCGCGACACCTCGCGACCTCCCAGCCATTGGCCGACTGGGCGCGCTTCTCGTCAAGACACACCACGCGTTCGACCCGAAGCGCTTCATCGCCGCCGCGCCACACACGGAGGACGGCTACGCGTCGTTCCTGGGCGAGCAACTCGAGGAGCCGAACATCACCGTTCTCGTCGCGATCCGGCGTGACGAGGTGATTGGCTACACGTACGCGGGGGTGGAGGGCCGTGACTACATGAGTCTCCGGGGACCGGCTGGTGTACTGTACGACATCGTCGTCGATCCGCAGCATCGTCAGGGCGGCGTCGGACGGATGCTGCTCGAGGCGACGATGGCGATCCTGAAAGCACGCGGCGCGCCGAGAGTCGTGCTGTCCACGGCCGAACGGAACGAGCCCGCGCAGCGGCTGTTCGCCAGCGCAGGATTCCGGCGGACGATGATCGAGATGACCCGCGAGCTGGACGACGGATCGCCCTAACGCCGGTGTGATGACCGGCAAGCGCTCCACGTCGACACAGCATGATCAGCGTGAAACCGGCGCGCGCGTGCTGTTCGCGTTAGGCCGCGGGTTGGCTGGTTACGTCGAGCTTCTCCAAGGGGAGCTTAGACCTTGGGGGGTGGTGCAGCAGTTGGTTTTTGGTCCACGGCCGTTGGACGCGCTCGCATCGTTACCCGCTCGATTGCCTCGAGCAGTTCGTCACCGGCGATCGGCTTCCGCAGGTACGCTGCGACGCCGGCCAACATGTAGCGCGCCTCTGCCTCCGGCGCGTCGTCGGCCGTGTACACGATGGTCGGGAAATCGAGGCCCGCCTCGACGAGATGCCGTTGCACATCGAGCCCGCTCATGTGCGGCATGTGCGCATCGAGCAGGAGACAATGCGGGTGCGTTCCGCCTGCGGCGAGCGAGTTAAGGAACTCGCGGCCGGAAGCGTAGACGCTCGCGCGCAGCCCGAGCGACACACAGAGACGGCGCAGTCCGGTGCGAACGGATTCTTCGTCGTCGACAATTACAATCAACATCGAAGCGTTCGCGGGTCCACGCGTCATACGCGCGCCAAGGCCGGGTTGAGCCGATCCGTTACCCGTGTCGGGCCGACAGCGAACAGCTAGAACATCAATAAATGCCGGAGCAGCCTCATCCGTCGACATTGGACCTTGGGTTAACACGGGGACACGCGGATGGCCAGCACGGCTAGTCGTAGGTCCCATCGATTGAGACAGGCCTGAGCGGGTACAGTGAAGCATTCGTGCTTGTCTCTCTCCTCGTGCTGGCGCTCGCGCCGCAGGTTCCGACTCAGGACACCGCCAGCGTCACGACGCGTGCGGTGCGGGTGATCGTGGAGGCGGCAGCTGCCCGGAACCACGAGTCGCGCCCGGGCCGCATGCGCGCGGAAGCCGAGACCGAGATCGCCCTCGTCCAGCGTCGCGCCTCGGGACGACGCGAGATCGTTGCCGTGCAGCAAGAGGCGTCGACGATCGACTGGATGAGCGATAGCCTCGTCGAGCAGCGCATTACCGGGTATCGATCCGAGCAGGTCGGGATGTCGTACGCGACGACCCGGATCTACCGCGTCGGGTGGATCGTGCCGCTGCTCACGGGAGACCGCATCCGCCTTCGGCTCCCGAATCCAACCGGAGCCTCGAAAGTCGAGAAGGCGCTGGACCCGGTGGTGCGCCCGCTGCGCCGTCTCCTGGCAGAGCCCGAAACGCTCGCGACCGTCCATCCTCTCGCGCGCGACGGCCGGCGCTACTACGAGTATCCGCGCGCGGACACGGTGATGGAGCGGATGCCTAACGCCGACTCGGTGAAGGTGCTGCGCATTGCCGTCGTGCGTCGCGACGACGTGCCGGCAGGGACGAGCGTGTTCGAGGGCGATGTGGAGATCGACGCCCGGACGATGCTGCTCGTCCGCTTGCGAGGCCGGGTGTTCATCGTGAGTGGTTACGCGCTCAAGGTGCGGGACGCGCTGTCGGATCAGGTGCGAATCGTCGGCTTCGTGGACATGTGGAACGGCTCCGAGCGCGACGGGGTGCGCCTGCCCGACGTCGAGCGGCTCGACATCGTGAGTGGCGGACTCGTCGGGGAGACCGCCGAGCTCCTCCGGTTCGTGACGCGGTTTCGGGGGCAGGACATCGTGGAACGGGAGCCGCCGCCGTCTTCGGAGGTCGCCGCATCGGGAGCGCCTCGCGTTCGCGTGACCTACGCGCCGATGTCGCAACAGGCGTCGTACGAGGACTGGATGCTCCCGTTAGGCAGCGCGACGCGGATCGCGCAGACGCAGCCGATCGACGACCTGTATCCCGATCGCCTGCAACCGGAGGGCCCGCCGCAGTGGACCTTCCGCGCGCGGGATCAGTATGACGTGTTCCGGTTCAACAAGGTCGAAGGACTCTACACCGGGCTTTCGGCCAGCTGGTACGCACGCGACCTCGCGCCCGGATTTGGGGTAACCGGGACCGCGGGGTATGCCTGGTCCGAGGAAACGTGGCGCGGTTACCTCGCGGCCGGGCTCCGGCGCACCACCTGGCGCACCAACGTGGGGTTCGGGCGGCTGCTGGATCTGACAAACGACTTTCGGTCGCCGTTCGACTCCGGCAGCGTGTGGTTCCCGCTCCTCTGGTCGTCCGACAACTATGACTACGTGGACCGGCACGTCGCTCGCGTCGCGGCCGAGAAGCGGCTCACGCCGCATGGCACGTACGCTCGACTGGAGGCGGGCGCCATGCGGGACGCGGAAACGGTGGACTCGCGCCGACGCGGCCTCCTGTTCGGGCCGTTCATCCCGAATCGCGTCGTGGACCCTGGGCGGTACGCGCGTGTCGTCGCGTCGCTGGAGTGGAACCCCGACGTCCAGGCCGACATCACGCGCGAGCGCTACGGCGGCAGCATTCGGTACGAGCTGGGCGCCGGCGATCTCGATTACCAGCGGACCGAGGCGGCTCTGATCACGCGCTACGATGCCGGCCACGTCGTGCTCATCGGACGACTGTACGGCGGGATGCTCACTGGTACTCCGCCGACGCAGCAGCTCTTCGAGACCGGGGGGACCAACAATCTTCCCGGCTACGACTACAAGGCGTTCGCGGGCGACCGCGCGTGGATCGCGCGCGGCACGGCGCAGTACGCACTGCCGTACCTGCGGTCGCCCTTTCCGTTCATCGCCGGCTTCGTGGTCCCGGCGATCGCCCCGGAGCTGAACTTCGGCGTCCAAACGGGCATGGCGTGGGCGAGCACCGATGAGGCGCGCGCCGCCGTTAGGCGCCTCGGGGACAAGGTCGACGAGGTAACGGGCGAGCCGATCATCGATCCGTCTACTGGCGAGCCGGTCCCGGTCTCGGTCCCCACGGAACAGCTCCGCGCGACGGCAAGTCTCGGCTTACGCTTCCTGAGCGGCGCGGTCTACGCCGGCATCGCGCTGCCGATCGATGCGACGCGCGACACGCGTCGTAACCTGCGCTTCGTGTTCGGCTTCGGTCGCCAGCTCTGAAGCTCCTTCCCCCCGGAGCGGGAGACCGACAAGCAACACCTAACGGTGCATCCGTTCCCCCCTCTGTCTGTGGGGCCGGCCTGCTCGGGTCCGGCATCTACGACGAAGGGTTGTTCGGATGCGTCGGATTTGGCGGGTCAACCGGATCGCTCGTGCGCCGGGATAAACCGGCGCGGAGTTGTGAATGAAAGAGTCACACAGGAAAGGTCTAGCGAACCATCCTGACCCCGAGTCATGCGCGAGGCTCCCGTCGCGAGACGGGCCGCGAAGCGTTGACAGGGGCACATGCAGGCCGGGTATGGAGCTGCGACATCAGGTATCCCAGAGTGCCGACGGCGTGAGCGAGCTGGAAGGCCCCACTCCATGAAACGTCATCGCAAGTCGCATGGAGACTCTGCGCAGTCGAAGACCCCGCGCATGCATGGACACTCCGCGCGCGAGAACCGGGAGACCTCGGTCGTGCCCTCGCGGGATGCGCCACGGGGGCCGGTCAGCGAAGGCGCAAGCCGCACGGCCGACGTGCACGCGGCCGAGGAGTCAGACGAGGGCGTAGTACCGACGAACGTCTCGAACAACGACGGGCTCGGAAGGCCGTCCGCGGAGGGGCGGGAGGGAAGGCCCTCGACCAAGGAGAACCCCGAGCAACCTCCCTCACCCCGGACACAGCGCCGGTCGGGTGCGCCTGGTGGGTCGCGTGGGCTGCTCGGCGTACGGGAAGCGGCACAGCGGGACCAGCGGAGGCGGTTCACCGCGTTGTTGCACCACGTGACGGTCGATCTCCTCCGGGCGAGCTACCAGGCGCTGAAGCCGACCGCCGCGCCGGGGGTCGATGGGCTGACGTGGACGACGTACCGGACGCACCTCGACCAGCGCTTGGCGGAGTTGCACGACCGAGTGCATCGCGGGACGTACCGGGCGCTCCCCTCGAAGCGGGCCTACATCCCGAAAGCTGATGGGCGGCAACGCCCGTTAGGCATCGCGGCGCTGGAGGACAAGATCGTCCAGCGTGCGCTCGGGGTGGTGCTGTCGCAGATCTACGAGGTCGACTTCCTGGGATTCTCGTATGGGTTCCGGCCCCAGCGCAGTCCGCACGATGCGCTCGATGCGTTGTGGGTCGGGCTCATGCGGCAGCGAGTGAACTGGGTGCTCGACGCCGATATCCAGGGCTTCTTCGATACCCTGGATCAGCAATGGCTGCTGCGGTTTGTGGAGCATCGGATCGCCGATCCGCGAGTACTTCGGCTGATTCGGAAGTGGCTGCGGGCTGGGGTGCTCGAGGACGGGGTGTGGTCGGATCGGGAGGCCGGAACGCCGCAGGGGGCGGTGCTCTCGCCGCTGTTGGCGAACATCTACCTGCATTACGTCTTCGATCTCTGGGTCCACCACTGGCGGACGCATCATGCGACCGGCGACGTCATCGTCGTGCGGTACGCGGATGACATCGTGATGGGGTTTGAACAGCGACGTGACGCGGACCGATGCTTAGCGGCGTGGCAGGCGCGCCTCGCGACGTTTGGGCTGCGCTTGCACCCGGACAAGACGCGGCTGATCGAGTTCGGGCGGTTTGCGGCCGAGCACCGGCGGCGCCGCGGGGTGGGGAAGCCCGAGTCGTTCGCTTTTCTGGGGTTCACCCATTCCTGCGGTCGCACGCGGACGACGGGGAAGTTTATGGTGCAGCGGACGAGCAGTGCGCAGCGTTTCCGAGCCAAGCTCCAGGCGGTGAAGCGGCTCCTCCGGCAGCGGAGGCACGACCCGGTGCCGGAGGTCGGGGCGTGGTTACGCGGGATAGTGGAGGGGTGGTTCGGGTATCACGCCGTCCCCGGCAACGGGCCGCGCTTGGAGGCGTTTCGGCGGGAAGTGCTCCGCCTGTGGTTTCGCACGCTGCGCCGCCGGAGTCAACGTCGGCCTCTCACGTGGGAGCCGTTCACGCGCCGCTGCGTGGGGTGGCTCCCGTCGGTCACGATTCGGCACCCGTTTCCTGCGGTGCGGTTTGCCGTTAGGCATCCACGGTAAGAGCCGGATGCGGGAAAGCCGCCCGTCCGGATCTGTGCGGGGGGCGTCGGGCAACCGACGTCCCTACCGCGATCACTACATCGACACCTCCGCGACTACCACGTCAGAAGGGCTCGGAAGCGATCCGGGTGATCCGTGGCATCCGAAGCATCCGAACA
>Ga0075431_100003384_pt1 | contig 15455 bp, 10 predicted proteins | sample RhiMetdeltSRZDD5_FD_75297 | JGI IMG/M metagenome (GOLD analysis project Ga0075431, IMG submission 75297) | Populus rhizosphere microbial communities from Tennessee, USA - Rhizosphere MetaG P. deltoides SRZDD5 | ecosystem: Host-associated > Plants > Roots > Rhizosphere > Soil | place: USA... | reverse complement strand
ACCTTGATGGCGGCCGCCAACAGCTCGGGCGGCGTCATGGGGAAGATGATCGACGCGCAGAGCATCGTCGTCGCGAGCACGGCGACGCGCTGGTACGGGCACGAGTCGCGGATCCTGCGCTACGTCTTCCGCCACAGCATCGCGTTGGCGTCGCTCGTGGGGATCTGGGTCATGTTGCAGGCGTACGTCTGGCCGTTCACGGGATTGGTCGTTCGCTGACTCGCGCCGGTCTGGCATCGTTTAGCCTCGAGCCTCCGCAACAGCAGGAACGCGGATTAGACGGATCCTGAACGGCGATCAAACGGATCGCTCCTCGGCACACGCGTCTCCGCTCGCAACGAGCCATGTTCTTGAATGACTACCTCGGGAAGCCGGAAAAGGAGCCCCCGAGGCAGGTACAAGAATCCCGGCCGCTTGCGGAAGGAGGACTAGGCCCGCACGGAGCGATCCGCGTGATTGCCGTTTCGCAGATCCGCTTCATCCGTGCTCCCGCTGTTGCGGAGGCTCGAGGCAAAGCGATGCCGGTCGCGTTGAGGCAAAGTCATGCCCGGCCGCGGGCTGGCGCCATCGGACGTGTCCGGTATACCATAATGGCACACAGAAGTTCGCCCGACCCTTGTACTCAATTTCGATGATGGAGACCGTCATGAGGCGTACGAGCGCTCTAGCTATCGCCGCCATTGGATTCGTTTCATCAGCGCTGCCGATCGGCGCGCAGCAGAAGGAGCCGTTCCCTGGCTTCGACGCTTACGTCAAGACCGCCCTCACGACGTGGAAAGTGCCTGGCGCCGCCGTCGCGATCGTCCGCAACGACTCGCTCATCTACGCCAAGGGATACGGCGTTCGGGAGACCGGCAAGCAGGCGGCCGTCGATGAGCGCACGATCTTCGCGATCGGCTCGTCCTCCAAGGCGTTCACCTCGGCCGCCGTCGCCATGCTGGTGGACAGCGGCAAGGTAAGCCTCGACGCGCCCGCGACCGCGTATCTTCCCGGCTTCCAGCTCTACGACAACTACGCGACGCGGGAGATCACCGTCCGCGATCTGCTGAGCCACCGCAGCGGACTCGCGCGCGGTGAGCTGATGTGGTATGGCTCCGACAACGACCGCGACGAGATCCTGCGCCGAGTCCGATACCTCCAACCGAGTTGGAGCTTCCGGTCGCAGTTCGGCTACCAGAACATCATGTACCTCGCGGCCGGGCAGGTCGTCGCGAAGGTCACGGCCGCGCCGTGGGACGACTTCATCAAGCGACGCATCTTCCAGCCACTCGGCATGACGGCCAGCAGCACGTCCATCACCGCGCTCCAGGGGATCGAGGACCTTGCCGCGCCGCACGCGTTGGTGAACGACACCGTTCGCGCCATTCCCTACCGCAGGATCGACAACATTGCGCCGGCCGGGGCGATCAACTCGAACGTCATCGACATGGCCCAGTGGGTTCGCCTGCATCTGGGCGACGGCAAGTTCGCGGGCAAGCAGCTGATCAGCAAACGGTTGACCGACGAGATGCATTCGGCGCAGACGGTCATCAAGATGGATCCGAACTGGAACGCGATGAACCCGTCGGCCCACCTGATGGCGTACGGGCTCGGCTGGTTCCTCAGCGACTATGAGGGCAAGTACCTCGTCCAGCACGGTGGCAACATCGACGGCATGACGGCGCTCGTCGCCATGTTGCCGGAAGAGCACTTCGGGATCGTGATTCTGTCGAACATGAACGGGTCGCAGTTGCCGACGGCGGTGATGCTCCGCGCGCTCGACCTGCAGCTCAAGCGGCCGGCTCGCGACTGGAGCGGTCAGATGCACGCGCGGACGGATTCGCTCCTCGCGCGGGCGCGCGCGGCTCAGTCCCGCACGGCGGCGCGGGTGCCTAACACGAAGCCGTCCCTCCCACTCTCCGACTACGTGGGCACGTACGCCGACAGCGCGTACGGCGTCGTGAACGTGACCGAATCGAACGGGACGCTCAACTTCGCGTACGGCTCCACGTGGCACGGGCCGCTCGAGCACTGGCACTTCGACACCTTCCATCTCAAGCTCGACACGCCGGTGCTCCCGGCAGCCCCGGTGACGTTCCACCTCAATGCGGCCGGCAAGGTGGAGGACGTAGTCGTGGACCTCGCGGGCTCGGTCATGTTCAAGCGTGTGCCGGAGCGGTCGCGGCCTGCCGCGGCGACGAGCGCCGGGAGCAACCCGCGATGACCATGCCTAACGAAAAGAATAACACGCGCGGCGTGATCTCGCGTCGCGCGCTGCTCGAGGGCGCCGCGGCGGCGTGCGCGGCGAGCATCGCTGCCCCGTTCATCAACCGCGGCCGCTACCGCCTCTTCGCGTGGTCGGCTGCCGAGTATTCCGCGCGGGCGATCTCGCTCATGCAGCGGTCGATCGTGATCGACATGCTCTGCCCGCTCACGCTGAACTTCCCGCAGGGCGACAAGTGGTTCGCGAGCCCCGAGACGTTCACCGACAAGGACTTTCAGAAGTGGCGGGACTCCGGCATCACGGTCATGCATCCGGCCATCGGGCTGGGCGGCATCAACGCGTACGAGACGGGGCTCACGTTCTTCGCGCAGTGGAACTCGTTCATTGCCGGCGCGGAGCAGTACTTCGACCGCATTGATTCTCCGGGCGACTTCAAGCGCATCAAGGGGACGGGCAAGGTCGGCGTCGTCCTCGGCCTTCAGAACTCCGAGCATTTCCGCCGTCCTGACGACGTGAACACGTTCTACGGCCTCGGCCAGCGTGTATCGCAGCTCACGTACAACGCGCGCAACATGATCGGCAACGGCTCGACCGAGCGGCGCGATGAGGGCATCAGCGACTTCGGCGTGCGGATCATCGAGCGAATGAACGAGGTCGGGATGGCGGTGGACGTGTCGCACTGTGGTGATCGCACGACGCTCGACGCGTTCGAGCTCTCGAAGAAGCCGGTGCTGATCACGCACTCGAACGCTCGCGCGCTCGCGCCAGGTCACCCGCGCTGCAAGTCGGACGACGCGATTCGCGCGGTCGGCAAAGCGGGCAGCGTCATGGGCATCACGGGCGTCCGGATGTTCGTGAAGAACGAGGAGCCGACCACGATCGAGGACGCGCTCAATCACTACGACCACGTCAAGAAGCTCATCGGGCCGGAGCACCTCGGCGTGGGCAGCGATATCGATCTCGATGGCTACGACGACATGCCGCCGGAGCTCAACAAGGCGCTGCGCGCGGGGTACAAGGGGAGCTACGGCTTCCGCGAGAAGATCGACATCGAAGGGATCGATCACCCCAAGCGGATGTTCGACCTCACCGAAGGGCTGATCCGGCGCAAGTACACCGACGCCGAGATCGAGGGAATCCTCGGCGGGAACTTCATCCGGGTGTTGTCGGAGGTGTGGAAGTCCTGATCTCCATCGGGCGGATGCACCTCGGTACGGCAAGACTTCTTCGTTTACTGCGATGAAGCGGATCGGGCGGAAACGACCGGATCACTGCCTAACGGGCTGACTGGCCCACCCAACGAGCTCGGAATTCTTGATGAACGACCTCGGGAGGCATGAGCGTCCCGAGGTCGTTCCATTTCAATACGGGCTCCTTGTGTGAGCCAGCGTGAATGCAAAGCCGGATCAGGTAGTTTCCGTCTGATCCGCTTCATCGCAGTTCACGAAAGAGTATTGCCTAACAGCGGAGCCTAGGCTGGCATCGCCTGATGAGCCCCACTCGGAGCCCCGAGATCCGCTGTATGGCGCTCCATGATCCCGACCTTCGCGACCACCGCCTCGAATCGAGGGTTCCCGCGCAGGATGGACCAGGCGGGTTCCACGCCCAGCGACACGACCCAGCAATCACGCGCGTCGAAGCCGCGCTCGACCGCGGCGACGGCGTCCGCGTAGCGACCGAGCGACGCGTAGATCGCCGCCAGACTGAGGGGCGATATCCACTCGCTCGACGATCGCCTCTCCAGGTCCTCGAGAATGCGCTCCGCCTCGTCAGCGTCGCCAATCCTCGCGCGCGTTCCGGCGAGCGCAGCAAGGTTCCACGCCGACGGGCCCGTCAACGCGAGCGCCTGCTTGTGTGCATCGAGCGCCGGACCGGGCTGACCGAGCGCCATGAGACACGCGCCGAGGCATCGGTGGCCTTCGGCGTAGCCGGGGTTGAGCGCCAGCACACGCCGCGCGCATTCGATGGCTTCTTCGAAGCGCTGTGCGGTGTAGAGTGCATAGAGCTCGATGTAGCTCGCCGGAGCGGCGAGCGGGTCCACCTTGATCGCGCGTCGTGCCCATTCGAGCGACGTGTCGGGGTCGCCACGGAGCGCGTGGTACATCGCGAGCCACGTGTAGGTGCTCACGTTGCTCGGGTTGAGCGCGATCCCCTTCTCGAGGAGCAGTCGCGCCCTCGCGAAATCCCAGTCATGAAAGAGGTTGATCGCACCTAACGCGGCGTAGGCCTCGGGCAGCGCATCATCGAGGTCGTGCGCACGCTCGGCGGCTACTCGTGCGAGTGGAAAGGCCTCGGCGGGCGGCATGTGCTCGAAGAGCCCGGCAGCAATGAACACGTCGGCGACGCCGGCGTGCGCCAGCGCGAATCCCGGGTCGTGCTCGAGTGCTTTCTCGAACAGCTCGAGTGATCGCTCGATCCCCGCACCAACCTGGTTCCAGGTGTACCGGCCGCGCAGGTAGAGCTCGTACGCCTCGAGATTCGTGGGGCGGCGACGAACCCCCGGCGCATTCCCCGCCGGAAGCAGCGTCACCTGCAGCGTGTCCACGACCTTCGCCGCGATCTCGTCCTCGACGTCGAACACGTCGCTCGCTTCGCGATCGTAGCGTTCCGACCAGAGCTGGAAGCCGCTGGCGACGTCCACCAACTGTACGGTGACTCGTAGCCGGTTGCCCGACTTCCGAACGCTTCCCTCGAGCACGCTGCGCACGCCGAGTCGCTCGCCTGCCGCGCGCACATCGGTGCTCGATCCGCGAAACGCGAACGACGAGCTCCGCGCCGCGACGTGCATGGTGCGGAGCCGAGCGAGCGAGTTGAGGATCTCCTCGGCGATGCCGTCGGCGAGGTAGTCGTTGTCGGAATTGCCCGTCAGGTTCACGAACGGCAGCACGGCGATCGATGGCAGCGCGGCGTTCGTTGGCGTCGGGGTACTGTGCGACACTGCGCCGCTGCTGACGCCGACGGCCGACGCGACCGCATCGAGCTGCTCGACCGCCTCGCTCGCCGATGGCCGATCCGCAGCCGACTTCGCGAGACACCGCATCACGAGCGTCGCCAGGCCTGGCGGAAGATCGAGCCGCCGGTCCGTGATGGATGGCGGCTGGCGCATGATGTGTGCAACGAGCAGCTCCTGCGCGGTGCGCGCCACAAACGGCCGCTGGCCGGTGAGGATCTCGTAGGCCATCACGCCGAACGCGTACATGTCCACGCGATGGTCGGCGGCAGGGTCGGCCGTCGCCTGCTCGGGCGCCATGTAGGCTGGCGTTCCGACGGTCATGCCCCGCGAGGTGAGCTCGGGGTCAGCCTCGGCGCGCGACGACGAGACTGCCTTGGCCACACCGAAATCCGTGACCACGGCGTACCCGGACGAAAGCAGCACGTTGTCAGGCTTGAGGTCCCGATGCGCGACGCCGTGATCGTGCGCGTGAGCGATGGCGGACGCCACATCGCGCAGCACGCGCACTGCGCGCGATAGCGGGAGGAGTTGTCCGCTCGCGACCTTATTGCGCAGCGACTCGCCCGCCACGAATGGCATCGTGTAGTACGGCACGTCGTCCACGAAGCCGGTCGTGAGAACCGGCACGATGCATGGGTGCTGGAGCCTCGCCGCGATCTGGATCTCCCGCCGGAACCTTTCCCCGTCGACCTTCGCGGTCGGGCTCGGCGGAAGAATCTTGACGACGATCCGGCGCGACAGCGCGGCGTCGGCCACCAGGAAGACGTGCGACATGCCTCCGCCGCCGAGTTCCCGCTCGATGGCGAAGGATGGTCCCAGCGTCGCCTGAACACGACCCGCGAGATTCGACACTTCCGTTCCCCCCTCGAAATGTCAGGTCAGGTTCTTCAGATACTCGAAATCCTGCTTCACGCTCGCGATCGAATCCGCGGCGCCCTCCTGCTCAACGTAACAGTGTTTCGCGTCGATGTTCGGTACGCTCGAGAGAATCCGCTTGAAATCCACCGTGCCTTTGCCGAGCTCCGTGTCGCGCGACCGATCCGCGACGATGTCCTTGATGTGGAAGCTCCAGTAGCGGGCCTTGTATCGCTCGAGGTAGTGCATCGGGTCGCCACCGCCCATCACCATGTTCCCAAGGTCCAGCTGATGCCGAACCACCGACGGGTCGGTGCGATCGACGAAGATGTCGTACGGGATCTTGCCGTCGATGGGCTTCATGTGGTCGGCTTCGTTGTGGAACGCGAGCCAGATGCCGTGCTTGCGGGCCACCGCGCCGGCCTTGTTGAAGTGATCCGCCCACTCACGCCACTGATCGAGCGTCTGGCTCGTGTCGTCCGTGAAGCTCGGAACGATGAGGTACTCGTGGCCGAGCTCCTTGGCGGTGTCGAGTCGCTTTTCCCACCCGATGAGGAGCGTGAGCGGCGAGATGTGGGCGGAGGGTGCCTTCAATCCTTCACGCTGCAGTGCTGCTTTCACTTCGGCCGTCGACTTCCCGAAGTTGTTCATCGACCAGAGCAGCTCGACGTCGGTATACCCGATCTGTCGCACCGCGGCGAGCGTGCGATCGAAGTCCTTCGCCATCTCCCGGCGCACGCTGTAGAGCTCGAGGCCAATGCGCTTGAGCGGCAGTGACGGGACGGGCCCCGTCGCGCCGGCCGGCCGCGCGCTGCCTAACGCCATGCCGGCCATGACGCCGCCGGTCGTGTGGAGGAAGTGTCGTCGGTTCATGGAATCCTCGCGATCCTCGGGTCAGGGCACCGTGCTCTCTTTCCACTCGTGACCAACGCGCGCCATCACGGCCGCGAACAGCTCGATCCCGTCCCACAGGTTCTGCAGGCGAATGTTCTCGTTCGCCGCGTGCTGGTTGTTGTCGTAGTTGGCGATCGGCAGCACGACCAGCGGCACGCCGAGCACCTGCTCGAAGGTCGATGTCGGGAGGCTCCCGCCGAGCATCGGTACCGCCAGCGGCGGGTTCGTCGCGCCGGCGGACGCGGCGGCGAGCAGCGCTCGCGAGAATGGAATGTCCATCGGCGCACGCGTCGCGGCGTAGCCGCCCTCCCACTCCACGCGCACAATCTTCGGATGCGCCATGCGAGTGGCCGAGTCGGGCGTGTCGCGGACGATATGGTAGCCGCGCGAGCGGAGGTGCGCCTCCACCAACTCGCGCACGCGCTCGGGTTTCTGGTTCGGCACGAGCCGGAAGTCGATCGACGCTGACGCCTCGGTGGGGATGGCGTTCGCGGCCAGCTCCCTCACGCCGCCGGCCTTGATGCCGCGCACGTTCAGCGCGGGCAGCATGATCCGCTCCGCCAGCGGGGCGTTGCTCGCTTCGGTCGCGCCCATCGCCATCGCCTTGCGGAGCGTGGTGTCGATCATGGGCAGCGCGCCTAACGCTGCGCGCTCCGCCGCGGACAGCGGACGCACGTCGTCGGCATAGCCGCTGATCGTTATCCGGCCGTCGTCGTCCCGCATGCTGGCGATGAGCGTGGCCATGAGCGCCGCGGGATTCGGCGCCCAGTTTCCGTAATGCCCGCTATGGAGCGCCCGCATCGGGCCGTAGGTCGTAAGCTCGAGACCCATCACTCCGCGGGCGCCGAACACAACCTGCTGACGGCCGCTCTGGTGCACCGGACCGTCGCAGAAGACCCACGCGTCCGCGCGCAGGAGGTCCACGTGCGCCTCGAGCATGCGACGCAGGTGCGACGACCCTGCCTCCTCCTCACCTTCGAAGAAAAACTTGAGATTGACCGACGGCGCGATGCTGGCCGCGCGCAGGGCATCCAGAGCGCCGAGCATAGCAATGATCGCGCCTTTGTCGTCGCTCGCGGAGCGGGCGTAGATGCGCGTCTCGCCATTGATGCGTTGCCCGGACGTCGGGGCCGGAATGACTTTGGCTCCGGCGGCGAGCGACCCGTCACGAAGCACCGGCGTGAACGGTGCGCCGGTCCACTGCGACGGGTCCACCGGTTGGCCGTCGTAGTGTGCGTAGAACACGACGGTGCGCGTGGCGCCTGGCGTGCGGAGCTCTCCATACACGGCCGGTGGCCCGCCGGCGCCTTCGAGCGCGCGCGCGCTCACGCCGCGACGACGCAGCAGTTCGATCACGGCGGCGGTGTTGCGGCGAATGTTCACGCTGTCCGACGCCACGTTAGGTATCGCCAGCAGGTCGGCGAACTCCCGAGCGATTTCGGCTTCGTGCGCTTCGCGGTATTTCCGGGCAGCCGTTCGAGCCGCGGCGCCCGCCGCGATGCCGCGCCCCGCCGCCGCCGGCTGCTGGCCGGCCGCGTCGACGGCGAACGAGATCGCAACAAGAACCGAAGCGAGCGTGACGCGCACGCCGCCGGTGCGTTTGATTGCCACGACCCATCCTCCAGATGCGGGACGAACCGATCATCGGCTCGGCCCAGATTTCGATTGTGACCTAGCGAATGGCGCGCGGGTAAGGCTACGTAAAGATCTCGTCTCGCGCGACCGACATCCACGGCGGACCATGGCATCAAACCGTTGCGCCCCCGGATCCCGGGCCAGGGAGTATGCCGGAGTCGCCCTGCTTGCCGTCGGGGCCTGCGCGTCCATGTCGACGCGAGGCGCAGCCCAACGCCCGGTCATGGGCGAGGGCGCGCTCGACCTCCTGCTTCCGACGGGTGCCCGCGCGGTCGCCCTGGGCCAAGCGACCATGGCCGTCGACGGGACCACCGAAGCCGTTTGGTGGAACCCATCCGGGTTGGCACGCATGCAGGGGACGACGGCAGCAATTCATCACTCGCAGAGCATCGGCGGGACCGCGGATGCCGTGGCCGTCGTCGCCCACTCGCGCGTCCTGGGATCGTTCGGCGTGTCGGCGAGTCTCCGCGACTTTGGATCGTCGACGAACGCCGACGACGGGGGCACTGAGGGCGGGACCATTCTCCCTCGGAGCCTCATTTATGCGGCGACGTACGCCGCGGCCGTCGAACGGCTCAACGTCGGCCTCAGTTACAAGCTCGTGCAGTGGCGGGTCGACTGCACCGGACCGTGCACCGGCGAAACCGGTGTCCTGTCGCAGACGAGCGCGATCGACGCGGGCGCGCAGTTTTCTCTCGACCCGCAGTTGCCGGTTACGGTAGGCGCGGGCGTGCGCAACGTGGGGCCGCGAGTGCAGGTGAACGACGAGCCACAGGCGGACGAGCTGCCGTCGCGGCTTCAGGCGGGCCTCGAATGGCGTGTTTCGCAGGTGAGCAACGCGCTGGAAGGTGCGGCGCTCACCCTCAGCGCCGACATGGTGAGCGAGCTGAGTCGGATGGACCCGTCGCCGCGCGTCGGCGCAGAGGTGGCGTGGCAGGGCCGCATTCACGTGCGTGGCGGCTACGCCTCGCGCGCCGGCGGGTTCGGCGGCCCGTCGTTAGGCGTCGGCTACGAGACCGGCAGCCTCGCTATCGACCTCGCCCGACTCTTCGATGAAGTCTCGTCGATGACGGGGACGGAACCCACTTACTTGTCGGTACGGTTTCGATTTTAGAGGTGCCGGGGACGGGCGACGGGCGACGGTACGGCGTAAACCCTCGGGATGCTCATCTCCAATGGAGAGGCCTTCCGAGGGTTCTCGCTTTTCTAGCCGTCGTCCGCCGCCCGTCCCCCGTCCCCCGTCTACTTCAGCAAGCCTAACGCCGCCTCCGTCATGGCCTTCTGCGCCGCGCGAGCACCCGGCGTGCTCCGGCCAGTCGTCGTGTTGAACGCCACCAGCACCGCCGTGTGCTTCACCGGGTCGAAGTACATGAACGCGCGGAAACCCGCCTGGCTGCCCGTGTGCCCGAGAATCGTCGCGCCGCCCTGCTGCATCCCGAAGAACGACAACCCCATCCAGTCGTTCTCCGAGCCGTAGCCATTGCCGTTCGTGTTCACCACCGGGTGCCACATCTCCTCCAGCGACGAGCGCTTGAGGATCACATCGTAGCGCTCCTTCGGCAGCCGGCCGCCCGGAGAGTTGGTCAGGAACGCGAGGTACGTCGCGAGGTCATCGAGCGGCGCGTTCCAGCCACCGTTCGGAATCGTGATGCCAGGATCGAAGTCCGCGCCGTTGTCGATTACGCTGTCCCGTCCCGTCGCCGAGTCGCGCCGAACGTAATAGTTGTGCGAGCGATCGGTCGCGAGGTAATACGGCGTTCCGCCGAAGTAGCTCCGGTCCAGCCCTAACGGGGACAGGATGTTCTTCTGGACGTACGACTGCCACGGGTCGCCACTGACCTTCTCGATGATCCGCGCGAGGTAGATGAACCCGGGATTCGAATAGCTGTACTTCGAGCCCGGTTTGAACATCAGCTGCTCGTACGGCATCATGGCAACGAGCTGGTTCCAGGTCGTCGGCTCGAACGGCTCCCACGGCTCGCCGTTGCCCCACGGCCACGTCGGGTTCTGAAAGCCCGCCGAATGCGACATCAGCATGCGGATGGTGATGCTGTCGATCATACCGTACGGATCGTGTATCTCGCGCAGCTCCGGCACCCAGCGCGTGACCTTGTCATCGAGCTTGAGCAGGCCTCGGTCACGGAGCTGCATGATCGAGATCGCGGTCAGCGTCTTCGTGATCGAGCCCCAGTGGAAGATCGAGCGGTCGTCGACACGCCTACCGGCGCTCTTCTCGGCAAAACCGTAGCTGTGGCGGGCGACGACCTTGCCGTCGCGCATGACGAGCGCGCTCGTGCCGACGACGCGGTCGCTATCGGCATAGGTGTCGAGCAGTCGCGTGAACGTCGCCCAGCCAGCGGGAGGCGAACCATTCTGTGCGATGGCCAGGGAGGGCTGACTGGCCGCAGCCGCGGCGACGAGCGCGGCGGCGACTTTGCGTCGGTCTCGAGTCACGTGAGTTCCGGGAGGAAGGCCGGCCGATGATGCGGCCGTCCTCGCGGATTTGCCAGGCGTCCCGCTCTATTGCTGGCGGAGACGCCGTCTAACAGTCTGCTACCGACCCGCCACGCGCTGCCGCGTCAACTCGGTCATCGGCGTCGGAACCTGCCAATCAGTGCCGATCATCACAGGAACCCGTGGTGCGTCCGCCGGCGTGCTCACGCGGACCGCGCCAAGCGAGGTGACGACCTCCTGCTCGCGCGAACGCCGCACCGCCGCTTCGAGCACCCACTCCCAGCCAGCGCGCTCGCGGAATTCCTCCTCGGTGGCCCCGAGCAGGTCGCGCATCGCGCTGACCGCCTCGGTTGCCGCAGGATTCCGACGAACGAGGAGTCGACCCATCGCTTCGCGATTGGCCGCGAGGTCGGCGAGACGCGCGACTCCCTGCCACTTCGTGCCCGACCAGCCGCCGAGCGTCTGGATCGGCGTCTCCGACCACGTGGAGGCAAGAGGGGAGCGCTCGGTTCCGGAGATCGCGCGGCAGAATAGTGTCGCCAGCGGCGTCTTGATGCCCGGGGCATGCACACGGTCCGCCAGCCACTCGGCGAGCTCTATCGGCGCGGGGCGAGGTCGGTCTCGCACCGCCTCGAGAATCGAGCCGGCTCCGCCACCACCCGTGAGCGCGCTGACCGAGCACATGCGGGGCGATCGTGGAATGCGCCGGCGTTCGTGCGTGGAATGAAGCAGCACGCAGACCGGACACCACGGCGCGAGGTCGAACAGGTCGCGGAGCTCCTCGGCCGTCGCCGGACGGTCGGCGATGTCCGCGAGGAGAATGGCGCCCAATGCGGGACGCGCGTCCCCAAGGCGACGCACATGCATGAACGGGGGCGCCGTCACGTACAGCGAAAGGCGGCTCATCGCGGCCAGGGTACGACTCGAGACACTCATTGGTAGACTCGAAGATGTGCGACTCCGCTCGTCAGATCCAGACGAACGACGTCAGGAATCGAACGGAAGTACCGCGCGCGCTTTCTGTAGACGGACGCATGTTAATCGTTTCCCCAAATCGCTCACGCGGACTATTGGACGTCGGGACTATGGCGGACGTTATTGTTGACGTGCGTGGTGACCCAGTATGATCTCGTAACGATGAAGCTCCATTTCTGTTTGAGCGGCTTATCCCGGACGACGGCGTGCTGCCTCGCCGCGACGATCGTGGCCTGGTTCGGGGCAACTGCGCAAAGCCCTGAAAAGCCACCTCCCCCGCAGGCCACGCTGCCTCCGGTTGAAGTCACGGTGACGCGCGATGCCGCTCGCGCTGCCCTCGAGCTTCCTTACGCGATTTCCCGCGTCCAACCGGACAGCCTGCGACCGGCACTCCGCCACGTGTCGTTCGACGAGATGCTGCTGGCGCTCCCCGGCGTGTCGGTCGCAAACCGCAACAACCCGACGCAGGACCCACGCATCTCCATTCGTGGCTTCGGCGCACGTTCCGCATTCGGCGTTCGCGGGGTTCGAATCATTCGCGACGGAATTCCACTGACACTTCCCGATGGCCAGACGCCCATCGACTACCTCGACCTCGAGTCGGTGGGTCGAATCGAGGTCATCCGAGGGAGCGCCGGATCCCTGTATGGAAATGCGTCGGGCGGTGTGGTCGAAGTCCGCACCGCCGATCCTCCGGTCGACCCATTGGCTGGCCGCGTGACGGGGTACAGCGGCTCGTACGGGCTCAAGCGCTGGGCAGGGTCGGCTGGCGGAACCGCAGGCGCGATCCGATACCAGGGAGACTTGTCACGCACGGAGCAGGATGGCTTCCGCAGCCATGCGCGCCAGCAGTCCACCGGCGGGACGGGGCGCGCGATGCTGTCCGGGCCGCGCGGCGAGCTCGCGCTCACGTATACGGGCTACGACACGCCGACGGCAGAAAACCCGGGCGCGCTCACGAAGGCCGAGATGGCCGCGGACCCTCGTCAGGCAGATCCGGCGCAGATCAGAAAGGGCGCGCGAAAGGCGGTCGAGCAATCGCAGCTCGGGCTCACCGGCACGCGACGCACGGCGGGCGGCCTCGAGTGGTCGGCGTCGGCCAACTTCGGCTGGAGGACGCTCGACAATCCTTTGACGTTCGCCGTGGTCGCGGTCGATCGCACGACGTCGGGCGGCACCGCGCGTGTGACCGCGCCCGCGCGGCTGTTCGGGCTCGACCATCGCTTCAGCGCCGGGATCGACGCGCAGTTCCAGGACGACGATCGGCTCAACTTCACGAACTGCAACAACGTACCGCCGCTGACGCAGCCGACGCCGGCGTGCCCGATCGTAGGGGAGGAGCGCGGCACGCGGACGCTCGACCAGCGGGAGCGGGTGTCGGGTTACGGTCCCTACGTGCGGGACGAGATCGCGTTCGCCGAACGCTATCGTGTGACGTTAGGCGCCCGGGCCGACTACGTCCGCTTCCGGGTGGACGACCATTTGATCACGGCGACGAACCCCGACGACTCGGGCGAACGGAAGCTCCATTCTATCAGTCCACTGTTTGGGTTCGTGGCGCGGCTCGGGGCAATGCATTCGGCGTACGCCAGTCTCTCCACCGCGTTCGAGACGCCGACCGCCACCGAGCTGGCCAACAAGCCGGACGGTTCGGCGGGCATCAACCCAAACCTCGACCCGCAGTATGCGACGACGGGCGAGGTGGGTTTCAAAGGCGTGGTGTCCGGGCGCGTCCGCTACGACGCGTCGCTCTTCACGACGCGCGTGAAGGACGAGCTGGTTCCGTACGAGGTTCCGGGCGGTGGTGGGCGGCGATACTACCGCAACGCCGGCTCGACCCGGCGACGGGGCGGGGAGCTCGGCCTCGGGGCGTCGTTAGGCATGACGACGGTCGGCGCGTCCTACAGCTACTCCGACTTCAATTTCGTCGATTACGTGGTGGGCACGAGCGACTTCGGCGACAACCGCATTCCGGGCGTGCCCATCCAGCAGCTTCAGGGATACGCGACGTACAACTGGCGCGGCTGGTTCGCCACCCTCGAAGGGCAGACGCAGGGCGGGATGTACATGGACGACGCGAACTCGCTCCGGTCGTCGAGTTGGGAGGTCATGAATGCACGGCTTGGTGGCCGGATCGTCTTCGGAGACGTGGCTTTCTCGCCGGTCTTTGCGGTGTCGAACCTGTTCGATCGGACGTACGCCGGCTCGATCGTCGTGAACGCGGCCGCGGGGCGGTACTTCGAGCCCGCCCCAGGGCGGACGATCTACGGCGGACTGTCCATCGCGGCGGGGCGTTAGGCTCGTTTATTTCTTTCGTAGTTCCACGTCCCCGTTACCCGAGCGCATCGTCAGGCGGCGTCCGCCGCGACCGATCGTCGCCCGCACATGCTGCGGATCGATCCGTCCCCGAAGCGTCAACGGGAAGTCGCTGTAGAACTTGCCGGACCCGGTCGACGCATCGATCTCGCCGGCGAAGTCGGCCGGCACCGTGACCGTGATCGTGCCGTTGCCGCTCGACAGCTCCATGTCGTCCGTGACGTCGGCGATCGCGTCCATCCTCACTTCCACGTCGCCGTTGCCGCTGGACGCGTTCACCGGACCACGAGTCGTCGCCACCGTGACCCGGCCGTTCCCGCTGGACGCTTTCACGGGACCACCGGCGCGCTCGACGCTCACGTCGCCGTTGCCACTCGAGGCGTTCACGGGCCCGCCCGCGCTCACCCGGACCTTGCCGTTACCGCTGCCGGCGCGGACGTCGGCGGTGGCGCCGCTCACGGCCACATCGCCATTCCCGGACCCGACTCCGACCTTCACGCCTTTCGGGACACGGACGGTGAAATTCACGCGGCGGCCGTTGTAGTCATCGTTCCACCGGCCGTGGTGGCGGACGCCCTCGTCGTCGCAATCCTCATCGGCGATGATGGCGCAGATGGTGACCCCATCGCTCGTGCGGACAACCTCGAACGCGATGTCCTCCGGCCGTCCTCGGCGCAGCTCCTTCTCGCCGACGACCTCGGCAGCGTCTCCCGTAGCTTCCGTGACCTGAATGCGCCCGTTGTTCCCATAGACACGCAGCCACTGGCCGGCGGCGATGCGCTCGGACCAGGTGAAGCGTGTGCCCTCGCGCCCCTGGAGCTGCTGCTGGGCGGCGAGCGGCGAAACGAGCACGCACGCGGCGAGGAGCGCAGGTGCGAATCGGACAGTCATGGACGGTGGCTCCGGAAGTGGACTGCTGGATATGACAGGCGGGGCCAGGCCAGGGTTTGAGAGTCTCTCGCGGTAGCGGACGGTCAGCGACAGCGCTGCAACCGATGACCAAGAACCAACGACCCACGACGCAGAACCGATAACTCGCGAAGACATCTCGAGATGGCTGCGCGAGTCATTGGTTCTGGGTCATGGGTCATTCGTTCTTGTAGTGGTTCAGCGGAAATCGATCTTTCGGTTGGCGTGAGCGAGTTACACTCTTCCCTCGACCGGCGAGGG
>Ga0075431_100003382_pt1 | contig 15469 bp, 7 predicted proteins | sample RhiMetdeltSRZDD5_FD_75297 | JGI IMG/M metagenome (GOLD analysis project Ga0075431, IMG submission 75297) | Populus rhizosphere microbial communities from Tennessee, USA - Rhizosphere MetaG P. deltoides SRZDD5 | ecosystem: Host-associated > Plants > Roots > Rhizosphere > Soil | place: USA... | reverse complement strand
AAGGCGTACGCAGCGAGGGTGTCGGCCCCCGTGCTCAGCCGGGCTTCGCCGACGAAGGTGCGGGCTTCGCCCTGCACCCGGACGAAGAGCGTGGCGCTGGTGAGGGGGGCGCTGCTTTGGATGGAAATCTGGAAATTCAGCGTCTCACCGAATGTGTATGCCGGCGGCGGCGACGCGATGACGTGAATGCCCGTTTGGGCGGAAGCGAGGGAGGCGTGGGCCAGACCGGATAGCGCAAGGGCGAGGAGGATGAAAAAATTCTTTCGCAGGTAGTTTCGCTGGATTGAAAGCATATCTTTCCTTCGTCCGTCATCCGTCCTTTGTCTTCCGTCATGTTTAGCGTTGCAAATAAGCAATCAACGGCGTCAGCGTCAACGGGCTGAGCACCGTCGAAAGGATTACAGTTCCAGTGATGAAGCTGGCATCCAAATCATACTCCACGGCCAGAATTGTCGTGATGACGGCCGTCGGCATTGAGGCTTCAATCACCGCCGCCTGACGCGTCACGCCGGTCAGGCCAAGCAGGTAGGCCAACGCCAGCCCGACCAGCGGCGCAATTACCAGTTGCAGGAATGATGCCACGCCGATGAGAACCAACCGCGCGCGCGGCCATTCGCGCGCCTCGGCCATTTGCAAACCGAGCAGCACGAGCATGACCGGCAGCGCGGCTTCACTCAATAAACTGATCGCGCGCTCAAGCAGGAGGGGAAGCTGCCAGCCGGTGAGGTGCAGCCCGCCAGCCGCTAGCAGGCCATACACCGCGGGAACCGTCAGCACTTGACTCAGCGCTTGCCCCGCCGATTTTTTCCCCAGCGAAGCGATGGTTACTCCGGCCGTGTAGACGGCGAGTGTGCTGAAGATGTAATACACCACCGCGCGCGCCAGCGCCGCTTCCCCAAATGCGAACTTGTTAAGCGCCAACCCATAATTGCCGCCGTTGACGAAGACGGAGGCGATGATCAGCGAAGTAAGCAGATGGCGCTCTAGTTTCATCGCCAACCCCACGGTTAATGCGAGCAGAATCATTACGACCAGAACGGCGAGAGTGAAAAGCGCCAACCGCCAAAATTCGTCGGCGGAAAGTTCAAGGCGGGTGAGCGAGGTAAAGACCAGGCAGGGGCTAAAAATATAGAATGACAGCCGGGAGACGGTTTTCAAATCCGGCTTGAAACGTCGCGCCATGACGAAGCCGGCTCCGGCCGTCAAAAAAATTGGCAGGATGTTGTTGAGGAAGATTTGGGCGAGCAGCGTCAATTGAGGTAAATCTCGCCGTCGTCCAGATCGTCATCTTCGTCGAACGCCAGGATGGAGAAGGAATGTAAATCGTCGTTAAAGGCCAGGTTGTCGAGCGCTTCCTGAATAAAATCTTGCTCGTCCTCATCGGCTTGTTCCAGCAGGTCGGTGAGCACCTGGCGGGCGCGGTCCCCGCCCACCTGACCCAGACTCCAGATCGCGGCTTCGCGAACTTGCGGGTCGCCGTCCTCGATCAGTTGCTCTAGGCCCGGAACGGCTTGGGCGAGTTCTAACTCACCGGCCGCCCGCGCGGCTTCAAAGCGCATCTCCGGTGTTCCGTCCTCTAATTCGGCGCACACCTGTGACGCCCACTGTATATCCGCACTGCGGCCCATCGCAAAGACGGAACTGATGCGGAGTTTCGGTTCAGATGAGTTATAAGCTTCGCGAATAAGTCCGGCGACCTCGGGGCGGCTGGAAAAACCAATTGCCTCCAACGCGCGCCGGCGGACTTCTAAGTCGTCGGGGCCGCGAATGCTGGCGAGCAGTTCATCTTCTACCCGGTGCGTCTGTGCGGGGGGAATCTCCTCGAGTTCGCCCAAGTAGACAAAGCGTCCCAAAGCGCTGGCGGCCGCGGCGCGGACATGGGTGTCCGGGTCGTGCTGCAGGAAATCAATCAGCGGCGCAATCAGGTCGGGCTCCTCCACTTCCCACAAACTGCGGATGGAGGTCGCACGCACTTCGCCGTCCTCATCCTCCAAGCCCAGTCGAAAAACCGCCTCGAATGTCACTTCGAAATTGGCTTCGCTGATTTCGCCTAAATCTTGGACGAGGCCACGCCGTCGCTCTACCGGCACGTCCGGCCAAGCGGCTTCCAGCGCGGCGCTGTCCTTCTTGTTCAAATCTGAAAAATGATAGAGCTCCGCCGCGGGGAAGGGCTGGCGGGTGTCGCGGAGATGCTTGAGGATTTGAGAAAAATCTCGTTCGGTGGAGGCAGCCATAAAATCACCTTGGAACAATGGGGTTGACGATGTCCTGATAGGTGATGAAGACCATCAAGATCAGCAACAGCATCATCCCGACCATGTGGACGGCCCCTTCGCGCAGCGGATTGAACCGTCGGCCGCGCAGAGTTTCGAGCAGAACAAACAGGATGCGTCCACCATCGAGCGCCGGCAGCGGCAGCAGGTTGGTCGTTCCGAGTGCGATGCTGATGAGGCCGATGAATTGAATGAGAGGGAACCATTGATTGGTCTCCTGCGCGGTGGCGACCGCGGCGCGCGTGAGATCATTCATACACACCGGCCCGCAGGGGCGGGCGGCCTCCGGCGGAATCTCTTCCCGCATGATGCGGCCAGGGAGTTGCACCAATTCCTGGATTTCAAAAAGGATTTCCTGTCCGGCGCGCCCAACGGCTTGGGGCCACGAGTAGCTTTTCATGAGTGATTGCCCCATTTCGATTCCGATCGGTCCTTGACCGGCGGGCCATTCGAGCCGGGGAATGAGGGTTAGCTCAATGACTTGTCCCTGGCGTTCGACCTCCAAGGACATGGGCTGACCCAGGTGATCGAAAGTGACATAGCGTAATTGCTGAGGGTAATGGACTTCCTGCCCGGCGGCGCGCAGGATGATGTCCTCCGCTTGCAAACCGGTGGCTTGAGCCGGCGTGTCCGCGACGACGTTGGCGACGTAGATCTGATCCGGCCATCCCAGCCGGAAGCCAATGATGAAAATTAGAAAGCTGAAGAGGAGATTGAAGATCGGGCCGGCGGCCAGGATGGCGAGGCGCGCGTGTTTGGGGGCGGAGGCGAATCCATTGGGGAGGGAGTCATTATGCTCGCCCGCCGGGCGGACGAAACCGCCCAAGGGAATGGAGTTCAGCGAGTAAATGGTGCTGGGGCCGCCCAACTCGGAGGGTTTGGGCGCGTTGAAACCCGTGAACCAGTGCCACTTTCCTTGAGCGTCGCGCACTGTGCCAATCAAGCGAGGCGGAAAGCCGATCCCGAATTCTTCAATGTGAACCCCAAAAGCTTTGGCGACGAGGAAATGGCCTAGCTCGTGGACAAAGACCAACAGGCTGAGGATTAACAGAAAAGCGAAGAGGCTAATGACACCGAGTAAACTATCCATGGATGCACCTTATTTTGTTCGATCGCGTTTACAGAGTACCACAAACATAGTTGGAGACAAATAAGTGAGAGATGAGATAAGGAAGAACGACAGAAGAGAAATACCGCTCGAAATTATACTCTTCGCGGAATGCGCAAACAAGGAGGACAGAAGTCGCGGGTGCAAGTGAAAAGGTGGCAAGTGGCAAGTAACATGCTACCTGCCACCTTCCACCTGCCACGATGGAAAAGAAGATGGTAGGTTCACACCAACCGCGCCGCACCCCCTGGCCCGGCAGTCAGAATTTCTTTGACATCCAGATTTTCATGCAGGCGGCGCATGACTTCTGGCGCATCTTCAGCCGGGCATAGGCAGTGAACGTTGGGGCCGGCGTCAATCGTATAACACACCGGCAGACCTTCGGCGCGCCAGGCGCGGATGGATTTCATAATCGCCAGCGTGATCGGTTCCCAATAGAAGAGCGGCGAACCGGAGGTCATCATCACGGCGTGCATCAGATTCGAATCGGCCTCGACGACTTCTGCCAACTGCGCGAAGTTCTTTGCCAGCACTGCCTCCCGGCAGCGCTCCAGCCGCTCAGGCGCGGACGCGACGCGCGCCGCTTGCAACTGGCTGGTTCCCGCCAACGCGTGCCCGGCCGTCGAGCCGACGTGTTTGTGCTGTTTGCTGATGACAGCGATGACATCCATCAAAGGCCAGTGGTTGGGTGGGGCGATGGAAAAAGCGAATGACTCCTCGGATGTCTGACCAACTTGCCATTCCACGAAACCGGCGGGAACACTGCGTGAGGCCGAGCCGGAGCCAAGCCGGGCCATGACTGATAGCTCTTTTTCTGAGAGTGACAGCCCGGCGGCCGCCGCGCCGGCGACGGTCAGTGCGGCGAAGGCAGAGGCGGAGGAGGCCAGCCCAGCGCCCGCCGGAAAGTTGTTTTGGGATTCGACTCGCGCTTTCAGCGTGATCCCGGCCTTGGAGCGAATCTGATCCAGTTGGTTGGACACGCGCTCCAACGCCGCCCCGGCTTCCGCTTTCTCGCCGATTAACAACTCATCCGCCTCCAGCCCGGCGACGAATTCAACTGTCGTCGTCGTTTCCAGACCGGCCAGGTTCATAGACAGAGAAGGATTAGCGGGCAGGCGCAGCTTCTCGTCGCGGTTACCCCAGTATTTAATAAAAGCGATGTTCGAACAGCTTATCGCCGTGGCTTTTTGATTCGACATTGAATTAAGATCACCTTTGCGTTGTTTTCCATGGCGAGTGTACCACGCCTGTCCAATAGTTCAAATTCCGTTCATCACTTGAGATGGCGGTAGGGTCTTCAGGAAAAGTAGATGTGGGGCGGCGGAAATAACGGAGGGCAGTCCGGGTAGGGCTGCCCTCCGCACAAGAACTTCGCTGATCAAAGGGGTGGAAGAAATGCCTGACTCTCTCCCATCCGCTTTTTGATACGGATGGTAAGCTACGGCCCGAAGACTTGGACCTCATAGATGCGAGCTGTATTGGGCTGGCCGCTTTGCGCTCCAGTGGTGACGTTGAGTTTGATGTAGCGGGCGCTGACGCTCGTGATGTTGTGCGTCGTCGTGTTGGCCGTGTTGCCGGAAACTGTCACGCGCGTGGTCCAGTTGACGTTATCCGTGCTGGTCTGAATCGTGAAGTCGCGCGTGTTATAGGCTGTGTTTTCACCCCCAGCGCCGGCGTGGTAGATCACGAACTGGCTCACGTTGACGGCCGCGCCCAAATCCACTTGCCACCACTTGGTCGTGCCGAGTGAGCACCACTTGTCGCTGTTGCCGCCGGTCCAGGTCCCGTTGACCGCTTTATTCGCCGTCTCGTTCGCATTACAGGAGCTGTCAGCCGTCGCCGGTTTGTTCAACGCCAGATTGGTTCCGCTGCTCGGCGTGGGCGTGCGGGTGGGCGTCGGGCCAGAGGTATTGGTAGGCGTGCTGGTGGGGCCACCGGGTGAACTCAGTGAAATGTCGTCGAACCAGATGTCGCCCGTCGGGTTAGCGTCGGTCACAGCGCGCAGGGTGACACTCGTTCGTGTACCGCTGTTCCAGGTTCCCGAGACCAGGGTCCAGGCCCCCGTGGCGGAGGTGGGCAAGGTGAGTTCGCCGGCGATGTCGTTCATATCCAGATACGCCGCGCCCGTCGAATTCGTCCTCCAAATGTAGCCGGAGTACGTGTAGTTGGTGTTGGCGACAATGGTAACTGTCTGCCGGGTGTCCGTCCCTCCGGTTCGGAAAGTGGACTTGAGCGACCAATTGCCGGTCTTGAACTTGTCGCTGGCGCGCGCGTGGTTGACACCTTCGGTCCAGTTGGCAGAATCGCTCGCGCTCCCGCCCGCCGTCTCAAACGACGGATTCTGCACGAGGTTTGCGCCGGGCACAGGCGTATTGGTGGGTGGTAGAGGCGTAGACGTAGGCCCGGGCGTTGGGGTGGGGCCGGTTCCCATGGTGATGGCCACCGTGTGCATACCAGTCAAACTGGCCGGGATGAAATTATTGTTAGCGACCCCATCCACTTTAAACGAAGTGATGCTCGTTCCCGAACCAGTGACCGTTATGTTTAAAGTCATGCCACGATAGGTTACACCGTTGAGCGTCAGGTTGCTAAACATACTGGGCACAACCGGGCTGAAGCGGAGGCCATCGGTATCAAAATTCATTCCAAACAAACCGTGGTAAATCGCGGACAAGTATCCCGAGGCGCTCCACAACTGCCGGGGCGATCCATCCGGCAAGCCGTCCTCCGGCCGGTAAAATTCATGAAAGGTGGCGGCCTTCTTGGACAGGGCGACCAAATCATTCAGCTCCTCCCCGGCCTTCGCCACGGACTGACCTTTGGTTGCGGCCCAGTTCCAATAGCCTTGGACAAACGGCCAGATCATCCCGTTATGGTAGTAGTCGCAATCGCAACCGGCGTTGTAATTCATCCAAGCGGAGTATTGAGGCCAGAGCGAGGGGATGCCCCAGGTCGTGATGGGGGTATTCGCCAAGATACTTTGCGTCTTGGCCGCATCCGCTACGCCCCAGAGAATGGCAAAGGCCTCGCCGGTGCCTTCCATGCGGGTTTCTAGAACTCCATTCTCATCCTCGAAATAAGCGTAATACCCTCTGGAGGGTTGCCAGAGCCGGGTGTTGATTGCATTTTTCAAGTTCGTGGCTTTGGTTTGGAGGGTGTTGATCTCGGAGGCCGGCGCGCCCAGAATGGTGCCCATGCGGGCGGCCAGAGTGTAGCCCTGATAATACAACAAGTTGGTGCTCAGAGCTTTGGTCTGTCCCATCAAAGCGCCGTTATTCGCGTATTTGGAGGGATAGCCACTGTTGGATTCCATGAAGGTCGAACAGCCCTTGAACAGTCCGGAGGCTGTGTGATATGCATCACGCTCGGCGCGCGCCAGCGTGTTTTTTGTGACGGTGTAACTCCAGGATAAGAAAGCCTGGTCGCCGGTGGTTAGGTAAATGGACCAAGCGCCGACAGCGCCGACGATTGAATCCGTTAAATTCGGCCAGCCGCCAAAATGCCCGGCGGCATCCTGGATCCAGACCGTGCCGATCCCGGAGACGTTTTCTGTCATCCCGTTCATCGTGGTTTTCGAGACAGTTGGGTGAATTAGACCAGCGCCCAAGTCAATGGAATAAGACGTATCCCGAGTCCAGACTTGGGACCAGTTTTGTCCGGCGATGAATTTGCCGTTGACGATGTCGGCCGCGATGGTGGAGAGGGCTTTGGTGTAGGCGCCGTCCACATCGGCATTGCCGGAACTGAAGGTGGGTGGGGCGGGGTCGAGAGCGGGGCGCGCCGGCGGGCTGGCGGAGGTGGTTAATCCGGTTGGCAATAACAATAAACTTATCACGACGGTGGTAAAAAATAATCGGATGCTTGAGTGCTTGAACAGCTTGAACATTGGTTTATGCCTCCTTCTGTTGGCTAGCTTAACTTTTGCGCGATCAGCGCTGAATTACTGGCGAGTGTACCACGCCCGTGAAGCAGTTCAAAGTGTTGCCATGTTGACGCGGCGCTGCAGTGTGATTAATATGCGTTTCGATTTTTCAAAGACTTGTCACTTTGGGGCTAAGCTAGGAGGAAGGGGAAGGCGACTTATTACCGCCGCGCCGCCGCGTAGAATGGAAAAAGGGTATTGGGGAATGCAGGTGGCATCTGGGTTGTTGCTATTGCCGCAGATCGGTTGGAATAGCGCCGCGTACAGGTTGATGTTTAATCAAGACTGAAAAATCTTCTCTCGGATTAAGGATCGCTTCCACCCGATGTTTCTGACCATCCCTAAAAATCGGAAGAATGTTTCCTGGCAGCTTCTGTCCATCCACCTTAATCTGGAGGTCGCCTGTTTCCAATCCATACGGATTTTTGATTGTGATTTGATAAAGCGCCCCCCGATAGTCACGCTGGATTGAGACTTCACGCCAGTAGCTGGGCAGACACGGCCAAAGTCGAAGACCCTCATAATCCGCTTGCACGCCGAGCATGGATTCGGTCAGGCAACGGAACAGCCAACCGGCAGCGCCGGTGATCCACCCCATGAGCGATTCACCCGCCCGCCAGGGATTTTCCGGACCCAAGTACATATTCGTCAGCGCATAAGGCTCCGCGCCCGAGCGCTCGGCCGGGTTCGCCGGGTTGGTCGCCAGCATCATTTTCGCGGTTTGGTACGCATGATTACCCCGTCCCAGCCGGCAATCCGCGGCGATTTTGAATGTCCCCCCATGAGGATGAACCGAGCCGTTCTCATAACAACCTTTTTCAAAGTAACTTGCCCGGCCAAGATGATCGTCGCTGTGTGAATAGCCCGGCTTGTTAAGGACATAACCCCACGGGCTGGACAGTTCACGTTCCACGAAATCCATGAGCGCCGGACCATTCTCGGCGGCGCCGCTCAAGACGCCCCACGTCTGCATGTTCAGAAAAATCTGCGCCCCCGGATTTTCATAAGCGCCTACTTTTTCATCCCAATCCGTATAGCCGCAGATAAAATGGTCTTTATCCCACGCGTGATGGCGCAAGCGCTGCACCAGCGCCGCCGCTTGGTGGTTGAGGCAGTCGGCTTCCGCTTTATTCCCCAGATGCTCCAGCAACCGCGCCCATTCGCGGGCGATCACCACCGCCGCTTCTGACAGCCAAACGCTCTCCCCTCGACCTTGCAGACCGGCCCCGTTGAGCGAGTCGTTCCAATCACCGCCTCCCCATAGGCATAACCCGTGCGGACCCAGATTGTCCAACAGAAAGTTCAGCCCGCGCTGGACATGCTCCCAGACGGTTCCGCTCGCCTGACTCTCATAAAAAGGCACGGCTTCATTCAAGAAGTCAAAGTGGCCGGTTTCTTTGAGATACGTCGTGACGGCCAGAATAAGCCAAACAGCTCCGTCTCGATAAGGGTGCGGATCAACCGGTTCCCATTGCCGCAGGGGATTTCCATCCGGGCGTTGATAGGCCAGGCAATATTTAATTTTTTCAGCCGCCGTGTCCGGGGCGAGGGTCGTCCAGGCCATGGTATCTTGCATAATGTCACGGAAGCCGCGGCCATACGTCCGCCCCCAAGTTTTACCCAGGTCAACCTGCCGTTTGAGCCAGACATTCGCCAAGCGATTGAGGTCCTCGTCCGGAGTCCGAATCCGAACTTTATCAATCGCCAACTGGGTTTGGGCCTGGATGGCCGCCAACTCTTCCGCAAACTTTCCCGGCGCTAGCCAGGTGTGTGCACTCTGAACCGCCTCCGGCTGGCTACGAGCTAAGCCCATCACGAAGTGCAGCGTTTGTTGCTGGCCGGGTACGAGCGATAAATCAAACTGGAGCGCAAGAATCATCTCCTGGTCAAAAGAAGTTCCTTCCGAAGCCAAGCGCCCGGACTGAATGGCCTCGGGAATTGGCAGCAGACCATAGACGCCCCGGAAGCGCCGCTGCGTGGTTTCATACGCCGTCGGCTTCCGATTCGATACCAAGAAGTGGTGCAATAATTCTTTTTTGACATCATACGCGTGATGGGTGAGCAACACACCGCCCAACTCGGAGTCGAAGTCGCCGTGGTTATAGGCCGCGTGCAGGTTCTGGTTCAAGTCCGAGGCGGCATAAGCGAACAGGCTGAGGTCACGCGGGCGACTCGAGATATTCTCCAGCGTGACCGTCCAACATTCCAGCGTGCCCTGGGTGGGAACAAAAATATGATAGGTGAACCGCAGGCCGCGGTAACAGGACACAATCCGAGAATAGCCCTGCCCGACTTCGGTATAGAATTCAGTAAAGGTCTCGCGGAAGAAATTGCGGTTGGCGGCCCAGCAGGCGCCGGTCTGTTTATCCCGCACAAACATGAGCCGGCTCTCACCGGCGGGACACGCCCCGGAGTAAATTTCGCCTGTCTGATTCCAACTGGCCCCAAAGCCAAACTGATCCAAGGTGGCGATGAAGTGCTCATTCCATAAAAGATTGCGCCACGGGCGAGGCGGGAACATCTCCGTAATCGTATAGACCGTATGATCGGAACTAAAGAATCCGGGCTGGGTTAGCATCGCTCAACTGGGTTAGCATCGCTCAACAATGAATGTGAATTGATTACAGCTATCCTACTCGACTCGGGTGACCCGCGTCTTGTTTGATTTACATATTTTCTTGTCTATCTTGCTTGTTTGATGTTGAAGGGGAGGGGGTCAGTTCAATTGAGCCTGGAGAAGCAAAAAGAATAGTCTACTCTTTTTGATAATGTCATTCCCGCGAGAGCGGGAATCTAGAACTCAAGACCTGGACTCCCGTACCCTAACGGGCATCTGCGACTTTCGCGGGAGTGACAACCGTTAATGGCCTCGCCGATACGCGCTGGGAGACTGCCCAACTTCACGCCGAAACGCATGGCTGAAGTGGGCGCTGTCGGCAAACCCGACCGCCAGGGCTATTTCAGTCAGACTCAGTTCGCTCGACGTCAGCAGGGTTTTGGCTTGGTTGACTCGATAACGATTAAGATACGTCATGGGGGTGAGGTTCATTTCCTGGCGAAAACACAGATCCAAATAACCGGGGCTGACGCCCAACGCGTCCGCGATAGTTTCCCGCGCTAAAGGCTCGGCAGAGTGTTCATGAAGATAGGCCATCGCTTTGCGGACCAGGCGTTGAGCTTTACTGCCGAGTTGCCGGCTGCGCGCTAAGGCGGTTTCAATATGCGCTAATGTTTCTTGAACACTAAAAAGACCTTTATTCAAGACGGTCGCCACGCCCCGGTTTAGGCGGGCCATGTCCGCTTCGCGCAAAACTTGAGCGGTGAGGACAATCACCGGAATATCGCGGGTCGCCTCACGCTCACGCATCGCTTCCAATACGCCGAAACCATCCAACTCCGGCATCATCAAATCCAGCAGCACGAGGTCTGGCAGAGTCTGTTGCAAGAGAGCTAAAGCTTCCCGGCCATTCCGCGCCTTCAAGACTCGATAAGCTTCTGAATGGTGTTGTACCATCCGGGCATGCGTCTCTAAAATGCCCGGATCGTCATCCACGACGAGAATCGTCTTGGCCTCCGCGTTCTCTTTCGCGTTCTCGCCTGCCGACCAGCCCTGCCGCGCTAAGGCTTGGGCTAAATCCGTGGCGCCGACGGGCTTGGTCAAGTAATCCATCTCCAACATAAAACCGGCGTCATGCTCTTGGGTCAGCGAGTAAAACAGGATAGGAATATCGCGCGTCGCCGGATTGCCCTTTAAGACTTTCAACACTTCCCAACCCTGTTCAGAGGCCAGGCCTGGGTCAAGCACCACCGCGCCCGGTGGCGAGGTTAATAACTGTGGCAGCCAATCCCGGGTTCCGGCCACCGGGTATTCGACGACTTCAAAACCCTGCTGCCGGAGATGCTCGCCTAAATATTTTCCCTGGCCCGGTCGCTCACTCAGCACGAGCACGGTTCGGGAGGTGAATGAACCGGAAGCGGGCGGGGTCTCGTTTCCCATCAGCGGCAGTGTGAAGTAAAACGTAGACCCGGCGCCTTCGGCGCCCGAGGATTGAACGCCGATGTGTCCCCCATGCAGTTCAACCAGTCGCTTGCAAATGGCCAGGCCTAGCCCCAAGCCGCCGTAGCCCCGCGCGGTCGTGCGCTCGGACTGCCGGAACTCGTCAAAGATTAAATCTTGTTCGGAGGGCGGGATGCCGAGGCCGGTGTCGGAGACACTGATAAGGATGAACGCTTCGCGTGAGGGATGAAGGATGAAAGATGAACTTCCGCTTTCTCCTTCCTTCATACTTCCTACTTCATCCTTCATCCTTTTTACTTCCAGCGTGATGGTCCCTTCCTTCGTAAACTTGATCGCATTGCTGACTAAGTTGAGGGCCACTTGTCGCAGACGGGTCCGGTCGCCCCACAGGCGTGGCACGGAGTCCGGTATCCGGACCTGCCACGCCAGTCCTTTGTCACGTGCGAGTTGTTCGCCGGTGACCAGCACCGGTTGGAGCATCTCTCGCAAATCTAAAGGCTCAGGCACAAGTTTCAATTCACCGGCTTCACTGCTTGCCAAATCCAGCACGTCCCGGATTAATCCGCTGAGATGCTGGGTCGTGGAATGGATGAGTTCCAGGTCATGCCGTTGTTGGTCAGGCACGACGGGTTCGGTCGCTGGCGTTTCGCGCAGTAACATCTCGCTCAAGCCGACGATCAGGTTGAGCGGCGTGCGCAGTTCGTGGCTGACCATGGAGAGAAAGCGGCTCTTGAGTTGATTCGCTTTTTCCGCCAACTGTTTGCCGCGAGCGGCTTCGCGGTAAAGGTGAGCACTCTGGAACGCGGCGGCGAGCTGGCGCGCGATCGCTGCGCAGGGGATCAGGTTTGCCGCATCGAACGCGACATAGCCCTGACGTTCATCTTGAAAGACGAGCGGCAACAAGGCTAGTTGAAACGGGGTCTCCGGTGAATACAAACCCGGCGGCGGAAATTGATGGGTCGGAAAAACGTAGTGCCTCGCCTCGGGCGCTTCAGCGCTGGACAGCACGGGGATGAGACTCTCGGCGACCGGGTCATCGTCCTGCGGCTTGAAGAAAACGACGTGTAGGCTGCGAATGCCAATGGAAGGCAGGCGCTTGGTCAAACTCGTCAGGATTTGCGCTTCGTCGAGGGCCGTCAATAACTGTGCGGTCACCAGACCCACTTGATTGGAGATTTCTTCCTGGCGCACAACCGAGCGGCTGTAGCGACGCTGCAGACTCTTGCCTAAGAGCATCAACGCATGGAGGAACATGGCTTCTACGGGTTGGCTTGCCTCCGGAGTCTCCGCTTCCACGAACAACCGCCAACGATCCCGGAGGATCACAATCGCGGCTTGCCACGCCTGCGGGTCATCATCCACCGCTTCCACTTGCCGAAGAATCTCTTCCCAGGCTGAAGCGAAAGGCGCGGCGTTCACCTCGGCCAAGCTGAACGCAAAGGCCTCGACCAAGCGTTGGCACAAGCCATTGACCTCGAGTGGACTCAGTTGCTGGACTTCCGCAAACACGGCCTCACTCAAGGCCTGCGCCACCTGCGCTTTGATCGTCTCGCGCCCATTGCTTGCTTCGGCTGGGGCGGGCGGGTTTAAGTTCATACTCGCCGATTGGCAACCACAGGATTCACGAATGACGAGCCGGGTGGGAACATAGACCACTTCTGCTTTATCCGTTTGCCCCGCCAAGCGCTTAAGCAGCAAACTGACCGCCTGCTGGCCGGTTTCAAAAACCGGGTAATGGACAGTGGTGAGTAAAGGCGACTGAGTCTTCGCTTCCACCCGATCATCAAAACCGACGACGGCCACCTCCTGCGGAATACGCCGGCCCGCCTCCCGCAAGGCCTGCATCGCACCCAACGCCGATTCATCGTTGCTGGCTAAGACGGCCGTAAACGTCGCGCCGGAATTCAAAATAGTTTGCATCGCTCGATACCCCCCTTGCAGCGTGTGCCATCCATAGGCCATCAGGCGTTTGTCGGCGGCCAAGCCATAGGCTTGAACCGCCGCCAAATACGCCTTAAGGCGCGGCTCGCTATCCGAGGCCTCGCGGTTGTTGCCGGCGATAAAAGCGATTTGACGATGGTGATGGTGGACACACAAATGCTCCAGCGCTTGCCGGATGCCGCCTTCATTGTCAACGCCCACTGCCGGGGTGTACTCACCCGCGCCGATAAAGACCAGCGGATGTTGGTCCGCTAGCAGTTGTTGGATGTAATGCGCCCGCGCTTCGGAGATGATGGGTTTGACGATGATCAAGCCAGCCGTATTCCACTGACCCACGGGAACAAAGTCATTATCCGGCGCGAGAAGAGGCCAAGCCGGGTGATGGCTAGGATACAAATTATCACTGACTGAAAAGGCGCGGCCCATGCCACAGGCCAGGAGCAAATTGCATTCTCGCTCGCAGGCCGCGGCATAGATCCCGCGAAACAGGGGTTCTAAAAAGCTATGGGGCATTCCTTCATAGAGCTGATAACCTGCTAGCACGCCAAGCGTGGGGCGACCATGCTGATAGGAGGGCATTGGGTAATTTTAGCACTGTGAGCAAGGACCAAGAGTCAAGGGCCAAGGACCAAGGGTGAAGGGCAAAGGCTCTTGGTCCTTGGCCCTTGGTCCTTTGACCTTATCCAGAAATATGCAGAATAGACAAAAAAGAATCCACATCAAGCAAGACTTCTTGACTTGAAGAGATTAGGATAGGAGCGAAGAAGAAGCCACAAAACCTTTAATCGAGGAGAACCTTCCAATGAACCGCACTGCACGTCCACACTTTTGGTATCTCGGCCTGTTCCTCAGCTTTAGCCTACCGTTAATGTTGCTTTCGGCCTTACTTGCCAGCCCGGCGGCCTTTGCCCAACCCGCCCCCGCTCCCGCTGGGCAAACCGGCTGGAATCTGGTCTGGTCAGACGAGTTCAATGGGACGGGGCAACCGGACCCGGCCAACTGGAACTTTGTGGTTGGCAATGGCTGGAACCCCGGCAGCGCCTCCTTTGATGGCTGGGGTAACGGGGAGTGGGAATGGTATCGCCCGGAGAACGCCTATCAGTCCGGTGGCAATCTGGTCATCCGCGCCGACTACAGTTCCACGCCGCTGTTCGTCGTCGGTGGGCGCAATTGGTATCAGACCTCGGCCCGTATCACCACCAAGGGCAAGCGTTCCATCCAGTATGGCGCGGTCGAAGCCCGCATCCAAATTCCGAACAAGATCGCGTCGTGGCCGGCCTTCTGGATGCTGGGCGATGAGAGCGACGACACTAACACCAGCAACTACGCCGCGCCCAGCAGCTATTACGACATCAACTCTAGCAATTGGTCATCCATCGGCGAGATTGACATCCTGGAGCATAAGAACGACGACCCCTGGACCTTCCAGAACCTGTTCTGGGATTCGCGCACGGGCGTCTTCCCCTGGAACTGCTGCACAAATGTGGACTCGCCTTCCACGCATGATGTCAACGATGTGACCGCCTTCCACACCTATCGCTTGGAATGGACGGCTTCGACGTTGACTTGGTTGATTGACGGGAACGTGGTCAAGACGAAGGATGTCTCGGCGGCCAATCAAGAAGAGTTCCGCAAGCCGTTCCACATTTACTTGAATATGGCGATTGCCGGTCGTTTCCCCGGCACCTCGCCCAATCAGGCCGACTTCCCGCTCTTCATGAATGTGGATTACGTCCGCGTCTATTCGACGCCCGGCCCCATCCCCACCCCAACACCCGTACACACCAACGGCTCGTGGAATTTGTCTTGGGCGGATGAGTTTAGCGGGAGCGGGCAACCGGACCCGGCCAACTGGAACTTTGTGGTCGGCAACGGCTGGAACCCGGGCAGCGCCTCCTTTGATGGCTGGGGCAATGGGGAATGGGAATGGTATCGGCCCGAGAACGCTTATCAATCCGGCGGCAATCTGGTCATCCGCGCCGACTACAGTTCCACGCCGCTGTTCGTCGTCGGTGGGCGCAACTGGTACCAGACCTCGGCCCGCATCACGACCAAAGGCAAGCGCTCGATCCAATATGGCGCGGTCGAAGCGCGCATCCAACTCCCCGACAAGATCGCGTCGTGGCCGGCCTTCTGGATGCTGGGCGATGAGAGCGACGACACTAACACCAGCAACTACGCCGCGCCCAGCAGCTATTACGACATCA
>Ga0075431_100003380_pt1 | contig 15474 bp, 13 predicted proteins | sample RhiMetdeltSRZDD5_FD_75297 | JGI IMG/M metagenome (GOLD analysis project Ga0075431, IMG submission 75297) | Populus rhizosphere microbial communities from Tennessee, USA - Rhizosphere MetaG P. deltoides SRZDD5 | ecosystem: Host-associated > Plants > Roots > Rhizosphere > Soil | place: USA... | reverse complement strand
TCGACTCCGCGAGCCGCGAAGTCGGCGAAGGCCAGGGCCGTGGTTGCCTCGAAGAAGGTGGCCTTCCGCTCCAGGATCGGCGGGAGCAGCCGACCGGTCCACATGGCCACCGCATCCTCTGATATCGGTACTCCATCCACCTGGATGCGCTCCCGAAACGAGACTAGGTGAGGAGAGGTGTACAGCCCCACTCGCCATCCCGCCTCCCGCAGCGTCGCTGCAATGAGGGTACAGACACTGCCCTTGCCATTGGTTCCGCCGACGTGAATCGACGGCATTATCTCGTGAGGATTGCCCAGAGACTTGAGCAGCGCGCGAGTCGTCGCCAGCCCGAACTTGATCGTTGTCGTGCGAGGGAAGAGAAAATCGAGTGCCTCGTCGTAGCTGAGCGACATCGGGTCTCGACTGAAGGAGGCCGACACAGGGGCTAGGGGGAACGATTGCGCCCCACCCTACAACTTGGGTGAGGCGCGAAGAGGGCTCCAGACCGCTTCAGCTCAGCTCGGCGACCTCGACGTGTTGCCGCTGGCCTTGCATATGCCGGAGCAGGCGCGCAGTCGTGTCCCGCAGCGAGGCTCGCGGCACCACATCGTCGATCTGACCATGCTCCAGGAGGAACTCGGCGGTCTGGAAGCCGTCGGGCAGATCCTGGCCGATCGTCTGCTTGATGACTCGCTGGCCGGCAAATCCGATCACGGCCCCCGGCTCGGCCAGCACGACGTCCCCCTGCATCGCGAAGGAGGCTGACACCCCACCGGTGGTGGGATCGGTCAGAATGGAAATGTACGGAATGGACTCGCGCTGCAATTGAGCGATGGCAGCGGAGGTCTTGGCCATCTGCATGAGCGAGAGAACCCCCTCCTGCATGCGGGCCCCACCCGAGGTGGAGATGATGACCAGTGGGATCTTTTTCTCCAGCGAGCGGCGGGCTAGCCGGGCGATCTTCTCGCCCACCACCGATCCCATGGAGCCGCCCATGAAGCGGAAGTTCATGACCGCAAGATTGAACGGCAGCCCATCCAGCCGGGCGGCGCCGGCGTACACGGCATCCGTCTCCCCAGCTTTTTCCCGCGCGACCTTCAATCGGTCAGCATAGTTCTCGAACTCCAGCGGATCTGCCGAGCGGAGTTCCGCATACAGCTCGCGCCAGGTCCCGGCATCGGTGAGCAGCTCGATGTAGTCCTCGGCGCTGATCCGCCGGTGCTTGCCGCACTCCGGACAGACATTCAGCGCCTTCTCGAACTTTTCCCGGATGTCGACGTGCCCACAGCTGTCGCACTTCTCCCACGCGTCGGCCGGGATTTCCAGCCGTTCACGCGACGACGTTCGTGGCTTTCGCTCCTTCTTAAACCATGCCATGACGGCCATAAGGATTCGGGTAAGGACCCATGCAATTTCATCGTGGCCCCGGGCCCGCGCTAGGCCTCAGAGGGTAAGTCGCTGTCAGCTATCGGTATAGCCCGAGAGCCGTGAGTCCCACGCCACTCGAAGCGCCAGCCCGAGACACAGCGAACAGATAATGAAGAAGGAGCCGCCGTAGGAGAACAGTGGAAGCGGGATCCCGGTGATCGGCATCAGGTTCACTGTCATACCCACGTTCTCGAAAACGTGAGTAAAGAAGAGACCCACGATGCCGAACACGGCCAGGCTGCTGAATGAGTCGGTGGCCCGCCGGGCAATGCGCACCAGCACGAGGAAGAGACCCAGGAAGAGGCTTAGGGCCACCAGGACTCCCAGAAAACCGAGCTCCTCCCCTACTACCGAGAACACGAAGTCGGTGTGCTGCTCGGGCAGGAAGGCCAGCCGTTTCTGCGGCCCCTCGGTGTATCCGGTCCCGGTCCAGCCTCCAGACCCGATAGCCACTCGAGACTGGATCGCATGATAGCCAGCCGCGCGGGGATCGGCTTCCGGGTTGAGAAAGGTCAGGAGCCGGTTCTTCTGGTAAGGAGCGAGCCGGGCCCAGAGCGGCATCGCAACGGCACCCATCGCCAGGTTGGCAGTGAGGAATACCACCCAGTCCCAGACGTAGGGGCGCCAGGCAATCAGGATCAAGACGAAGATGATGATCCAGACGCTCCAAGCCAGCGTGTTGAACGCAAGTAGAAGGCTGATCACCGGCGTGGCCAGGAGGAACAGCATGCGGGGCCGCACTCCGGCCCAGAACAGCATCGCGAAGAAGATTCCCACGAAAACGAACGCACTCCCCAGGTCGGGCTGTTTCAGCACCAGGAGGCAGGGAACGCCGACGATCAGCACCGGCCCGACCAGATCGCGGAGGGAGCGGGGCGGCTCCTTTCGACTGGAGAGATAGCGCGCCATCATGAGTACCGTCGCCACCTTGGCCAGCTCGGATGGCTGCCCGATCTGATGGCCGCCGATCGAAAGCCAGCTGTGGCTGCCTTCGGCGGTTCCGGCGCCGGTGCCCACCATCAACACCACGCCCAGCAGCAAGATGCTGAAAGCGTAGAGCGCCGGGGAAACCCACTCGAGCACTCGTAGTGAGATGTGGAAGATGATCCAGGCGGCCACGATCCCGACGCCGACCCAGATGAATTGACGGTGCCAGACTCCGGCCGCACGGGTGGGCACGTCGGTCTGGCCGGCTGAATAGAGCGTGGCCAGCCCGAACAGCACCAGACAGAGGCTGACCGTGACGAGCTGCCGGTCGATCGCAGGCGCTCTCACGGTTGGGTTCCCCCACCGGCAACCGAATCATCTGCCGCTGCCTGCGCCGCGACGGAATCCGGGCTTAGCTCCACCGGCCGGGGCACAACGTCGTGGCCGCTCACCGACTCGTCCTGAAGCACTCCGAGCTTGACTGGCCCAATGGCATCGGGGCCGAGGATATAGCGGCGGAGCGTCTGCACCACGTAGGGGGCCGCCGTGGTCCCATGCTTGGCAAACTCCATGATGGCGCCCACGATCAGCTCGGGCTTATCGGCCGGGGCAAATCCGATAAACCAGCCATGATCTTCGCCATGCGGATTCTGCGCGGTCCCGGTCTTCCCCGCCACTGCCAGGTCAGCGCGCCGGTTGGCGGCCGCCGTTCCCCGCTCGACCACGGCAATGAGCGAGTGACGGAGCCCGTCCAGCTCCTTGGCCGTGAGGCCCAGCGGTCTCCGCCGGTTGGAGCTGGGCGTGACGATGAACGGCGTGACCGTCTCCCCATTTCCGGCCAGTCCCTGATAGAACTTCATCATGTTGATGAGAGTCTGGGTGTTCTCTCCCTGTCCGATGGAAAAGTTCAGGGTTGTACCCGGAGGACTCCAGTTGCGCGGCCCGTACAGCTTGTCGAAGTACGCCTGGGAGGAGGGATAGATCGGATTGAGCTCGTTCTCCAGATCGATACCGCTCTTGTCCCGGAATCCCATCAGCACGCCATCCTGGATGATCGCGTCGAGTCCCAGGCGGAGACCAAGCTGGTAGAAGTACACGTCGCAGCTGGCCGCGACGGCGCCGGTCAGGTCGAGCGTCCCGTGCCCTTCCCGCTTCCAGCACCGGAAGATTCGGTTTCCCAGGCGTAGGCCGCCCCGGCAGGGCTCGGGCATCCGGGTGGTGAGCCGGATCAGTCCCCGCTTCAATGCCATCGCGGCGACCGCCAGCTTGAAGGGGGAGGCTGGAGGATAGCGGGCCTGAATGACCCGGTTGAGCAGCGGCTTGGCCGGATCGTTGTTCAGCTTTCGCCACTCGGCCGAGGAAATGCCGCCGACGAAATGGTTGGGGTCGAAGCTCGGCGCGGAGTACAGCGCCCGGATCTCGCCAGTGGGCGTCATGGCGACCATCGCGCCGCGCACCCCCGCGGGCCAGATGCTGTCCACGAACCGCTGCAACTCGAGATCGACGGTGGTGACGATGGGTTTCCCTGGCGTGGGCGGAAGGGTGGCCGAAGCTGCACCTTCCCGCACCAGGCGGCCACGGGCGTTTACTTCGATGTAGCGGACCCCTTCAGCGCCGCGGAGCGTATCGTCGTATTCCCGCTCCAGCCCGGCTTTGCCCACGATGGAACCGAGCACGGCGCCAGGGTAGCGGTCGGCGGTGAGGTCGGCCTCGGTGACCTCGGAGACATATCCGACCAGATGCGCCACCGACTTGCCGGCCGGATACAGCCGCTTCGGCTCGGCCTGAATCACCAGGCCCGGCAACGCGGCGCGGTGCTCCTCCAGTTTGGCAATGACCTCGAAGGAGGCATCCCCGAAGACCAGAGCTGGCTGATACCGCGCCTGGCCGTACCGATCGATGATGTCGCCGATCTGGGCACTGTCCAGCGGCACGTAGCGTCGAACCTGATTGAGTAGGGCGCGCAGCGAATCCACTGAGGTGGCCAGCAACTTGACCGAGTAGCCCGGCACATTCTCCGCAATGACCCGGCCGCTGCGGTCGAGAATGGTGCCTCGAGGCGAGGTCAACGGAATCGGTCGCAACCGGTTGGTTTCCGCCTTCAGCTGGAACTTGTCGTGCTGCAGCACCTGGGTTCGAAAGAACGCACCCAGTAAGACCAGGAAGGCTCCGATCAGGACGAGACGGGCGATTTCAGCCCGCTCCCGTACCCGATGGGACTCGAATCCGGTCATGCGTCCAGCCGGATGGAAAACCAGCTTCGGAAGGTGATCAGGATCAGAAGGGCAAAGCCGGCGGTCGTGAGTGCCTGAAGCGGACTGTAAATGGTGAGCTCGGTCAGGAGCTGGGGATGCTCACTACCGCTGATGACCAGAACGATCAAATCGCGGAACCAGAGCCCCGCCGCCACAAACGCGGCATTCACCAAGGCATTGTCGGCGAAGAACACCGATCGGCCCCATGCCGCGAAGTAGCCCACCAGCGTGTGCGCCAGTGCGCCAGCGCCGAACCGCGCGGGCGTAAGGGCGTCCTCGATGAGACCCACCAGAAATCCAGCGACGGCCCCTGCTCCCGGTCCGCTCCGCATAGCGAACAGCATCAGGGCGATCAACAGGAAATCGGGACTCACCCGGGCGTTGCCCAGCCTGGGCCGGAGGTAGAACTGCAGGACGATGAGCCCCAGCATGACTACCAGTACCTGGACCCTGCTGACGCGCTGTGGGCTCATTGCGCCGAGTCCCTTGGTGGAGTGGCTACCGCCGGCGCACCGCCCAGCATGGGAGACGTTCTCTGGATCGAATCGCGGCGCGCCGCGCGAGCCGCTCTGGCAGCCTGCGCCAGCGACTCGGCTCGCTCGGCCCGGGCGATCGAGTCGAGCCGCATGGCCTCCAGCTGGGAGTCGCTGGGGAAAGCACTGGCCAGATCGAACGAACGGGTACTCACCAGAATGAGCACGTGTGCGGCAGATCCCGGGTTGGCAGCCGGACGGAGCCGGTACACCCGTTCCCAGCCCGCCTCCTCCCGAAGGGTTCCGGTGACCGTGCCGACCGGTATGCCTTTGGGGAACACACCGCCCAGACCCGAGGAGAGAACCAGGGTACCGAGCGGGACCGAGTCGCGATACGGCACCCCCCGCAGTTCGAGGAGTCCTTCGGCATTGCGGCCTTCGGCCGAGGGGGCCACTACGCCGAGGGCGTTCCCCCCGACCGTGAATGCGCTCACCCGGAATTCCGGATGGGCCCACGACATGGCGACGCTGCTCTGGGGGCTGACGCTAAGAACGACGCCGATCAAGCCTTCGGGCGCCACCACCGGATTGAACGGCGCCACTCCTTGCCGCGCCCCCGCGCTGAGGAGCAGGGTCCGACCATCAGTCGCGTGAGGCTGGTGCAGCACTTCGGCCGAGACATAGCCGGTGCTCAGCCGACGACTCAGCTTGAGGAGCTGGCGCAGCCGCTCATTTTCGGCGCGAAGGGAGGGAAGAAACTGTGCGAGGTAGGCAGCGGAGTCACGCTGCGCCGTGACCCGACGAAATCGCATCCGGCTGGTGCGGCCTTCCTCCGCCCGGGTCTGGAGCCAGACGAGAGGAGCCAGCGCGGTCCGCCGCAGGGTATCCGCCAGGCCGTAGGTCCAGCTCAAGGGGGAGAACAGCCCCACAATGGAAAGGCCGAGACAGAGGACGAACAATGCCGTGTCTCGGCGAGTGTAGCGACGATCTGAAATGCTTGACATGCTCAGGAAGACAGTACGCTGCGGTATTTCTCGTAGTCGTCGAGAATGCGGCCGGTCCCCCGCACCACACAGGTCAGCGGGTCCTCGTCCACGTGGATGGGGAGCCCGGTTTCCTGCGCCAGGAGCAGGTCCAGCCCGCGAATGAGGGCACCTCCACCGGTCATGACAATCCCGCGGTCCACGATGTCGCTGGCCAGCTCGGGTGGCGTGATCTCGAGGGCGCGGCGCACCGCATCTACGATCTGCTGGATCGGCTCCTGAACCGCTTCCCGGATCTCGGTGGAGTGGACGCGCACCGTCTTGGGAATACCGGAGACGAGGTCGCGCCCCTTGACCTCCATCTCCCGCTCGTCACCGGTGGGAGCGGCAGAGCCGATCTTGATCTTGATGGCTTCGGCCGTCGGCTCCCCCACCAGGAGATTGTAGTTCTTGCGCATAAACTGCACGATCGCCTGATCCAACTCATCGCCGCCGGTGCGAATCGAGGTGTCGGACACGATTCCGGACAGGGCAATGACCGCAATCTCGGTGGTGCCGCCCCCGATATCGATGACCATGTTCCCGGTCGGCGTCTCGACCGGCAGGCCCACCCCGATGGCGGCTGCCATGGGCTCGGCCACCATCAGTACCTGCTTGGCACCAGCGGTCTCCGCTGAGTCCCGCACGGCTCGGCGCTCGACCTCGGTGATGCCCGACGGCACGCACACTATCACCTTGGGCTTTACCCGGAAGACATGCTTGTCGATGATGGTCTTGAGGAAGTAGCGAAGCATCTTTTCGGTCACGTCGAAGTCGGCTATGACGCCGTCCTTCAGCGGCCGGACCGCCAGAATACCATCCGGTGTGCGCCCGAGCATGCGCTTGGCCTCGAGGCCGATTCCCTTGATTTTTCCGGTGCTCTTCTCGATGGCCACCACCGAGGGCTCATTCAACACGATGCCCTCACCCTTCACATAGACAAGAGTGTTGGCCGTTCCCAGATCCACCGCGATCTCGTTGGCGGGGAGCCAGGACATCAGATTCAGCGCCGGAACTTTCATTAAGGGGCGGCTAGGCACGTGGCTGCTGAAGGTAAATGGACCGTTATGCTGCTGGTAGTTAGCGCTTACGACCCACTGCTCCCAAATCCGCCTGTGCCCCGCGTGGTGGGCGGCAATATGTCGACCGGCCTGAAGGTCGCTCGCTCCACCCGGGCAAAGATCATCTGGGCGATCCGCATGCCCCGGGTGATCCGGAAAGCCTGATTACTCAGGTTCACCAGCGGGACCATCAGTTCCCCGCGATAATCACTGTCGATCGTCGCCGGCGTGTTGGGCAAGGTGATCCCATGCCGGAGCGCCAGGCCGGACCGGGGCCTCAGCTGACACTCATACCCGTCCGGAACGGCGATGCTGAAGCCGGTCCGGAACAGCTTTCGCTCCAACGGCCCCAGCTCCCCTTCTTCGGCGCTGGCCAGGTCATACCCGGCCGAACCCGGCGTGGCGGCCGTGGGGAGCGGCAGGTCCCCTGCATGCGGCAGCCGAGCCAGCATGACCTCCACGGCCCCGTCCGGCCCGGCTTCAGACAACGGCATTGACATCGGCCAGGGGGAGACGGAAGGCTTCGGCGACCCCCGGATAGACCACTTTGCCTTCGACGACGTTGAGACCCAGCCGTAGAGAAGGATCCGACTTGCACGCCGCACGCCAGCCCTGCTTGGCCAGCTTAAGTCCGTATGGCAGCGTAGCATTGGTAAGTGCGAGGGTGGAGGTTCGGGGGACGCCGCCAGGCATATTTGCCACGGCGTAATGCAGAATGCCGTCGACGAAGTAGGTGGGGTTCTCGTGGGTGGTTGGTTTGATAGTCTCGACGCAGCCACCCTGGTCCACCGCCACGTCCACGATGACCGACCCTGGCTTCATCAATTTGAGGTCGGCACGCTTCACCAGGTGGGGTGCCTTGGCCCCGGGAAGGAGCACCGCTCCGACCACCAGGTCGGCCCGGCGGATCGCATCCAGGATGTTGTGCCGGTTGGAGTAGACAGTATCCACGTTGGCCGGGAGAACGTCATCCAGGTACCGAAGCCGATCCAGCGAGATGTCCAGAATGGTCACATGGGCCCCGAGACCCGCCGCCATCTTGGCGGCGTTGATGCCCACGACACCTCCGCCGATGATGACCACCTCTCCCGGCGCCACCCCAGGCACACCCCCGAGGAGGATTCCGCTGCCGCCAAACACCTTCTCCAGGTACTTGGCTCCCTCCTGGACTGCCATCCGGCCGGCCACTTCGGACATCGGAGTGAGGAGCGGGAGCTCGCCGCTAGGGAGCTGAACCGTCTCGTAGGCGACGGCAATGGTGCCGGAGTCGATGACCGCACGGGTCAGGTCCTCAGCGGCGGCAAAGTGGAAATAGGTATAAATCACCTGGCCCCGTCGCATCCGGGGCCACTCCACCGCGATCGGCTCCTTCACCTTCATGATCATCTCTGCCTGCTGCCACACATCATCCGCGGTCGGCAGAATGGTGGCACCAGCCCCCCGATAGGCCTCGTCGGAGAAGCCGCTGCCAGCCCCGGCTCCCTGCTCCACGAACACCGTGTGACCCGCGGCCGCTAAAGCCTCCGCGCCAGCTGGCACCAACGCGATACGATTCTCGTTGGTCTTGATCTCCTTCGGAACGCCGATCTTCATCGTCTTCTACCAGAAGTGATGGGTGGATCAGTCATAGTGAACAGTGAAGCGTGAGGAGTGAAACTGGCTCGAATTTCACTGCTTGCTTTTCACTCTTTGCTTTTCACTCTTTGCTCTTGACGCTTCACGCTTACTTGTTTTCTGGCCCCAAACGTAGCACGGTCTGCCGCTCCGGGGCGAAGAACTCTCCCGCCACGGCACTCAGCTCGTCGGGAGTGATCCGGTCGACCTCGGTCAGCATCTCGTCCAGCGGCCGGTATCGGTCGTCATACAATACGAAACCCGCCAGTCGGGCCATGCGGGCAGCCGGGCTCTCCAGCGACAGCATGATCTGTCCCTTGAGTTGCTGTTTCCCGTTGACCAGCTCCGGTGTGGGGAGTGCTTCCCGGGCCAAGCGGCCGTATTCGTCTCCGATAGCCTGCACTGCCCGCTCCGCCGTGGCCGGCTGGGTGCCCACGTACACGCCGAGCTGGCCCGAGCCCTGGTAAAAGTGCTTGTAGGCGAAGATGGCGTAGGCCAAGCCCAGCTCCTCCCGGATCCGCTGGAAGAGGCGGCTCGACATGCCGCCGCCAAAGACGTTGGTCAGGATGGCCAGTGGAAAGCGGCGGGGGTCTCGGAGAGGAAAGGTGTCGGTGCCAAAAACGATGTGGGTCTGGGCCGTGTCCCGGTGCTCGATGCAGTGCCCGCCCCGAACCGCCGGCTTGGGCGCCACGGCCACGCGGGGGAACTCCCGAGTGCTGCCGTCGAACCAGCCCTCCCGCTCCAACACGGTGAGCAGGAGGTCGTGATTCACGTTGCCAGCCGCAGCGATCACGCAGTTGCCCCGGTAATACCCCGCCCGATGGAGCCCTCGCAGATCCTCCGCCGTCAACGCCTCCAGACTCTCCGGCGTGCCGAGGATCGAGTAACCGTAGGGATGGTCCGGCCAGAGCGCCCGGGCATGCAGCTCGAACACGAGATCGTCGGGCGTATCGGCCACGCCGTTGATCTCCTCCAGCACCACGTTACGCTCGGACTCGAGGTCGCTTTCGCGAAGGAGGGGCCGGCGAACCAGGTCGGTCAGAATCTCGACCGCCAGCGGCAGGTCGGCGTCGAGGACATGAGCCTGGTAGCTGGTGTAATCGCGCCCGGTAAACGCGTCGAGCCCGCCGCCCCGTACCTCCAGCTCGAGCGCGAGCTCCCGAGCGCTCCGGCGCTCGGTGCCCTTGAAGACCATGTGCTCGAGCATGTGGGAGATGCCCAGCTGGGCGGGTTGCTCGTGGGCGCTGGCAGTGCGGACGTAGATGCCGACCGCCGCTGAGCGGACGCCCGGCAGCTTCTCACTGAGGACCACCACCCCGCTGGGAGCAGTGGTCCTGAACAGCCCCTCGTCGAGTTGAGCCGTTTCCACGAAGGGCTAGTCCCTGGGCAGGAGTGCCTTTCGAGAGAGCTTCATGCGCCCGCGGTCGTCGACCTCGAGCAGCTTCACCTGTACGATGTCGCCCTTCTTAACCACGTCCTCGGTCTTCTCCGTGCGGCCGTGTTGCAGCTCGCTGATGTGAAGCAGGCCCTCGACGCCGGGAAGGATCTCCACGAATGCGCCGAACGCCGTCGTGCTCTTGACTGGTCCCTCGTAGGTCCTGCCCACTTCGGGCTCGGTGGTGATCGCTGCGACCATCGCTCGGGCCTTCTCACCCGCCTCCCCGCCAACGGCGGAGATGGTGACCACGCCGGTGTCTTCGATGCTGATCTTGGCCCCGGTGGCGTCCTGAATGCCGCGGATGGTCTTGCCCTTGGGCCCGATCACATCGCCGATCTTGTCCGGCTTGATCTGCATGGTGAAGATGCGGGGTGCGTACTTGGAGAGCTCGGTCCTCGGGCCCGGGAGGGCCTTCTTCATCTCTCCGAGGATGTGCAGCCGGCCCCGGCGTGCCTTCTCCAGCGCCTCCTCCATGATCTTGAGATCCAACCCCTCGATCTTGATGTCCATCTGAATCGAGGTGATGCCCCGCTCGGTGCCGGCGACCTTGAAGTCCATGTCTCCGAGATGATCCTCGGAGCCCAGAATGTCGGTCAGGACAGCCACCTTGGCGCCTTCCTTGATCAGACCCATGGCGACACCGGCGCAGGCCGCCTTCATCGGCACGCCGGCATCCATCAGTGCCAGGGAGCCGCCGCAGACAGTGGCCATGGAGGAAGAGCCGTTGGATTCGAGGATCTCCGAGACCACCCGCAGGGTGTAGGGGAAGTCCTCGTAGTGAGGAAGCAGCGGCTGCAGCGCCCGCTCGGCCAGTGCACCGTGGCCGATCTCTCTGCGGCTGGTGCCCCGCATCATCTTTACCTCGCCCGTAGAGTAGGGCGGGAAGTTGTAGTGCAGCATGAACGACTTGGTCGTCTCCCCCGGCACGTCGATGCTGTCGATCCGCTGCTCGTCGTCGGTCGTTCCCAGGGTGACGGAGACCAGGGCCTGAGTCTGTCCCCGGGTAAACAGCGCCGAGCCGTGGGTCCGGGGAAGCACACCGGTCTCGATCGAGATCGGACGGATGGTGTCCAGGTCGCGCCCGTCCACCCGCTCACCCCGCTCGAGCACCTGCTTCCGCATCACCCGGTATTCGATGTCCTCCAGCTCGGTTCCCAGCTCGCGTGCCTGCTCGGCGAACTCTGGGGCGAGCTTCTCCAGGACCTGCTCCTTTACCGCCTTGATCGCGTTGGACCGGCCAGCCTTGTCCTTGGCATTGATGGCCTGCCCCATCTGCGACTCCGCGGCCTCCCGCACCCGGGCCACCAGGGTCTGGTCCACCTGCGGCTTGGTCCACTCGAACTTCTTGGGCGAGCCCGCCTTGCTGATGAGCTGCTGCTCGAGCTTGATCACGTCCCGAATGCCCCGCTGGGCGACCTTGAGGGCCTCCAGCATCTCACTCTCCGAGATTTCGAGCGAGCCGCCCTCGACCATCACGATCGACTCGGCGGATCCGCTCACTACGAGATCAATCGTAGAGAACTCCAGCTGCTGGAAAGTGGGATTCAGGATCCAGTTCCCCTCCACCCGTCCCACTCGCACCCCACCCAGGGGACCGTTCCAGGGCACCCCGGACAGGCTCAGAGCGGCCGAGGCGGCCACTACGCCGAGAATGTCGGCGTCATTCTCCTGGTCGGCGGACAGCACGGTCACGAACACCTGGACTTCGTTCTTGAAGCCCTCGGGAAAGAGCGGCCGGATCGACCGGTCGATCAGGCGGCTGGCCAGGATCTCCTTGTCGGACGGTCGCCCTTCGCGCTTCAGGAATCCACCCGGGATCTTGCCCGCCGCGTAGGTCTTCTCCCGGTATTCCACCGTGAGGGGAAAGAACGGAAGGGAGGAGACGTTGGGCGATACTGTTACGGCGGCGAGGACCATGGTGTCGCCAAAGCGAACGACTGCGGATCCGGCGGCTTGCCGCGCCATGCGTCCGGTCTCGAGGATCAGGGGGCGGCCGGCAAATTCGGTTTCAATGCGTTGGACGGTCACTGCTGTACTCTCTCTCTCTGAGGGCGTCTTTGCTGCCAGTCCAGGGTCTCGGGTCCAGGGTCAAGTCTTCGGAGCAGTCACCACGATGGTTGACGCTCGACCCTAGACTCTTGACCCTGTAAATGCAGAGGGCGTCCCCAGATCGATCAGGACGCCCCCGGTCGTCACGATGTCTTAATGCCGGAGTCCAAGCTGCTCGATGAGCGCTCGGTACGTCGGCAGATCACTTCGCTTGAGGTAGGTGAGCAGCCGGCGGCGGGTGCCGACCATCTTCAGCAGACCCCGTCGGCTGTGATGGTCCTTCAGATGGGTGCGGAAGTGCTCGGTGAGGGAGTTGATCCGCTCGGTAAGCAATGCCACCTGCACCTTGGCGGAACCGGTGTCGCTGGGATGGGCCTGGTGCTTGGCCACCACTGCCTGCTTGTCGAAGCTCATGCTGCCGGGGTCCTCTTCAAGGTCTCGCGCGTCGTAATCCGTTGTAGCACGGGAAAATAAGGCCGGACCAGCAGGCCAGGCAACCCCGCTCCCCTGGCGCATGACCCTGGGTACTGCCCGGGCGCCTTCCTGGGCTCGGTACGCTGGCTATCGAGAAGGCATCAGCCAGTGTAGTCTGACACATGACCAGCACCCAGGATCACCTCTCCGGAATAACCCGTGTCGGACCGTTCGCGGGGTTCTACCAGCGGTTTGAGGACCTGATCGCCGACTCCAGCCACATGGCCCTCTACTTCATCCATTCCCGCCGTTGGCGGGAAAACCACGATGCGGCCATCAAGGCGTTTCTGAAACGGGAAGGCACCACTCTCGAGGCGTTCCTGCCGGACCTGGAGAACCACGAGCTCATGTTTTCGCTGGAGAAGCACTTCGAGGACGGACCCCAGATTCCTGCGCTGGTGGTGGACGCATATCGGTACTTCGGTCGCCTGGCGCAGCAGTGCGGAAAGCCGGCCGAGCTGTGGCTCTATGGCAGATATCCTACCTTTTCCTTCTACCAGTTCGACCAGCGCGCGATCATTGCCTTGTACTCCAACACCGCGGCCAAGAAGGGAGCACCGGCCCTGGAAATAGCCGCTGATGGTCTGCTGGGCGAGTTCCTCACCACCGACATCGAGGACTTGAAGCGAGAATGCCGCAAGCGGGCGCCGGATGAGCTGGAATCGGTGATCGCAAGCGCCGGCGCCTCGACCTAGAATCCGGTGCCCGTCCTGTTGGTCTAGCCGCCGAACAGTCGCCGGAAGTCGTTGGAGAACGCCAGCCCCATCAGCAGGATGATCAGGACCAGTCCCACCGTCGTCAGGCGCTCCCGCAGCCTTAGCGGAAGCGGCCGGCGAATCACGGCCTCAGCCAGCAGGAAGAGGAACTGCCCGCCGTCGAGCACGGGAACCGGCAGCAGGTTGAGGATAGCCAGATTGATGGAGATCAAGGCCATGAAGCCCAGGAAGGTATCGAGCCCCAAGCGGGCGCTTTCTCCGGCGAGCTGCCCGATCAGGATCGGCCCCCCGATGCTTCGGCCGGAGACCCGTCCGCTGAAGAGCCCCCGGACGGTCCGCACAACCTGGGTGGAGGCGCGCAGCGTGGCGCGGCCGCCCTCCCCAATGGCCTCTCCGACGCCCAGTCGCTCGGAGGTGAAATTGGTTGCCACCTGGACACCGATCCGTCCGACGGCTTGTCGCTTGCCCTTGGGGCCCGGAATGGTGTCGACATAGGGCTGCACGGTGATCGGCAGCCGCTGAGTTCCGCGAGCGACCGTGATGTGCACCAGCTGACCCGCACTCCGCTGCAGGACCTCCACCATGTCATACCATTGCTGCACCGCCCGTCCGTTGACTGCCACTATGGTGTCGCCCGGCTGGATGCCCGCCTTTCCTGCCGGCTTATCGAGCAAGACATCGCCCACGACCGCGGGACGGAAGGGTTGCAGTGCCTGGGCCGACTTGAGCCGCTGCTCCAGCGCGTCGGGATGAATCCGGAGCACCACGGAGCGACCGTTGTCCAACTCGATCCGGATTTCCGGCTCCGGTGCATTGGCGATGGTGCTCACCACGTCGTCCCAGGACCGCACCGAGTCGCCGTTTATCCGCAGGATCCGAGTGCCCGGCTCGATCTGCTCCAGCGCTGCGGCCTCGCGAGGTAGCTCCTCCTTCACGACCCGGCCAACCGTGGTCACCGGATCGATCTGCCGGCCGTTCTTGTAGGCGAGGAAGGCGAAAACGGCCCACGCGAACAGCGCGTTCATGGTGACGCCGGCCAGAATCACCACCATCCGCTTCCAGATCGGCTTGGACTCGAAGACCCGGTCTGTCGGAACGGCGACCGTTGGAGCTCCACCTTCGAGCGCACTGCTTCCGATGTCCTCTTCCCGGCTGGCCATCTTGACGTAGCCGCCGAGCGGGAGCCAGGAGATCGAATACTCGGTTTCGCCCTTGCGGAAGGTGAGCCAGGGAATGGGCGGCCCGAGCCCCAGCGAGAACCGGTGGACATAGATGCCGGCCCATTTAGCCGCGATGAAGTGCCCCGCTTCGTGGACGAAGATGAGCACTCCCAGGACGACGATCAGCGCTAGAATCGTGATCACCACTAGTCCCTCACACTCCGGCGGGTGGTTTCCCGGGCCCACTGGTCCGCGGCCCGCACCGCCTCGACCGAGGTTGCCGGCACCGGAACATGCGCTTCCAGGGTCCGCTCGATAGCCTCGCTGATTCGCCCAAAGGGAATGGCGCCCTCCAGAAACGCGGCAACGGCCACTTCGTTCGCCGCGTTGAACACTGCAGGAGCGGTGCCGCCGGCCCGGCCTGCCGCCAGCCCGGCTCTCAGGGCTCGGAATACCTCGCCTCGGACCGGCTCGAAGGTGAGCGGCCCGGCCGCGATGGGATCGAACCGGCGAGTGCCCGAGTCGGGCAGCCGCTCGGGGTGGGTCAACGCGTAGAGTATGGGAAGCTCCATAGTAGGGAACCCGAGCTGGGCCAGCACACTTCCATCACAGAACTCGGCGAAGGCATGGACCACACTCTGCGGATGCACCACCACCTCGAGAGCATCGTACGGCAGACCGAATAGATAATGTGCCTCGATCAGCTCCAGTGCCTTATTGGCTAGGGTCGCACAGTCGATGGTGATCTTGGCACCCATCCGCCAGGTGGGATGCTGGAGCGCCTGCTCCACCGTCGCGTGCCAAACCCGGTCCGTGTCCCAGTCACGGAATGGCCCTCCTGATGCCGTGAGGATGAGTCGAGCCAGTCCGTCGTC
>Ga0075431_100003375_pt1 | contig 15483 bp, 10 predicted proteins | sample RhiMetdeltSRZDD5_FD_75297 | JGI IMG/M metagenome (GOLD analysis project Ga0075431, IMG submission 75297) | Populus rhizosphere microbial communities from Tennessee, USA - Rhizosphere MetaG P. deltoides SRZDD5 | ecosystem: Host-associated > Plants > Roots > Rhizosphere > Soil | place: USA... | reverse complement strand
CCAGGCCTTCCGGACCTTCCTTCACCAACTTGAGATTATTCTCACCCGATAAATTATATTGAACTGGACGAGCCATTTTTAGTTTGTTTATGTTTTTAATTCACCGTTTGGAAGAGGGCAGAACGCAACCGGCAGTAACTATTCTGCCTTCTCCCCTCTGCGTTTTGCCTTCTCAATCCTCCCACCTCAACGCACCTTTCTTAATAATATAGATGAAGCCGCAGAGAAAGAAAGCTACGAACATCATCACAGCGATAAATCCATGCCATCCCAAAGCCTTGAAGTTTACCGCATAGGGATAGAAGAATATCACCTCAACATCGAACAGAACAAACAGTATCGCAACGAGAAAATACTTGATAGCCATCGGCTGCCGGGCATTTCCAATGCTCTCGATACCGCTCTCAAAATTGGTTAGTTTATCGGCTGTTTTCCTGCTTGGACCAAGCAGGTGGGTTATCCCCATCATCATGCCAACAAAAAGTATGGCGAATAAAAGCTGAAGTCCCACCGGCAGATACCAATAAGCGCTGTCAGGGCCCTGTGCCGCCGCCTGTAACAGGTATACATGCATGATGAAAAATTATGGCGCAAAATTACGGTAGCAACTTCAATTTTCATTGGAAATAAATAACCCCTGCGCATTGCAGGGGTTATTTCTCAGATTAACAAAAATTAAATATCAATTACGATCTTTTCTTCGTGCCTGTGCCGCTTTTCGGCTTAGTTCCTGAACTCTTCGTTCCGGTGCTTTTTGTACTCGTTGTTGTTGTTTTCTTCGGCGGAGCTTTCAATATCTTATCGATATTTTTTGCGTTTTCATCAGCCGGATCAAGCTTAAGCACCTGCTCATTGTAATATATCGCTGTATCTTTTTGTTTGGCTATATCATTATAATATGATACCAGGTAGAAGAGCGCGTTCTTAGCGGTCGACTTTAACGCGCCGTTACCGCTTGTATCGAGTTCAACGGCCTTTATTGCAAGTGTCTTATATGCACCAACTGCGAGTCCTTTTTGCATTGTTGTGTCCTGTGCCTGTTTCGAACGTGCGCACCACAGGTATCCGTAAATCTGGTCAGGATATTTTGATATATAATCGTTGCAGAAAAGCGAATCTGCCTTTACATAATTTCCAGCCTGGTAATTTGAATAGGCCCAGTTATACAGATCCCTTGCACTCGGATCAGGATTGAGTCGATATGCCATTCCAAGCATGTCGGCTTCGAGCCCCCTGTTACCGCTTGCCTTCGCAAAATCTGCTGCGCTTTGAATGATCTTCAATTTGTTTGCCACAACGGTGTCCATATCTATCGCCTGCTGATAATAGGTGAATGCTGAATCTTTAAACTCAGGAATCTTTGAAGTGATCTTCGCCATTTCTTCATAGTCGGTCGACTTGATATCTTCTACGTCTGATCCCTGCTCAGATCTTGTAAGGAAGGTATCCATTGCTGCTTTTGCGGCTGCGAGATCTCCCAGTGTGTCGGCTGTAAAGGCCACCATTCTGTACATCCTCGGATTAACGTTCTGTCCATACTGCTGAATAAGTGATTCGGCTTTCTGCCTTGCGCCGGCGAAATCGCCTTTTGCATATGTGTAGTCGGTCTGGATGTATTCAGTCTCAGGACCTTTATCGGTGTTGGCGATGTATTTGTTCAGGTAGTCACCCGCTTTGTTTACATCGCGGAAATAATAGTGATAAAACAGGTTGAAATATGCCGGAGCATATGCGGGGTCAAGCTGAACGGCTTCTTCATACGCTTTCAGATACTGTTCCTGGTTTTTCTGTGTTTCATAGATCTTACCGATGCCATTTTTTGCGGCTGCGAGATTCGGTTGGATCTCAAGCGCCTTATTATATGAAGTAACCGCATTACCACCGTCGATAAGCTTGCGATATGCGTTACCCATGATAAGGTAGGTCTCGGCATTTCTGAATTTCTTTGTCTGTTCCGCCAGTTTAAGCTTTTCTATGGCATAAGTGGCATCTCCCTGTCTTGCATCAACATTGGCCCTTCCAATAGCATTCAGCACTTCCACGTCTTTACCTTTTGTAAGGTTTATCGCAGTTTCAAATTGCTGGCGTGCCTCATCTTTTTTGCCTTCCATCAGCAGGATCTGCCCCATACCTACGAGAAGCAGGGGTGCATTACCGTTTGATGCAAGTGCTTTCTGGTATAAAGCCTTGGCTGCTACCGAATCTTTCGATTTGAGCAGCGTCTGACCAAGCCAATAAGTAGCATTTATATCATTTGGATTAGATGCCAGAACCTTTTCGAATGCATCTTTTGCGCTTTTGTAGCGTTCGTAGTATAGAAACTTCCTTCCATCGTCTACACTCTGGGCAAACAGCGAGTTGCCCAAAACTACAACTGTAACAAGCAGGCTTAATACACGTTTCATCATTTTCCGTTTATGTATTTTATTTTTGTAAATATATTTTAATTCTTTATTCAAAAAATTATTCTGTGATTTCCATTTCCCTCACGTCCAATTCCATTCTTCCGGGAAGCAGGTACGCACGACGAAATATTAGCTGGCCCTTCTCGTAGATGAGAAAATTTGAGAATCCGCTGCCAACACCGTCATAATTTTCCTTTAAGATGTAATACAAAGGGCGTACCATAGGATACCTGCCCATCGCGATGTTGGCCTGGTAGGGCTTGACGTATACGCCGTTACATCCCCTGCATTCTAGCGCGGCGATTTTAACTTTTTCGAGAAAGCTTAGCGTTTGGGGATCATTTTGATTGCCCACCCAGCTCACGCCCAAAAGCCCTATAGCGTCTTTGTTCGCTGAAACATAATCAATTACCCCTTCACTGCTTTTTGCGGCTGCAATATTGGGGCTTAGCTGCTTGCCATGCAGCAGAGAATCGATCACGAATCTCACAGTGCTTGTTGCCGAGGTGCCGTCCAACAGCATTTTATACTTATAGCCGCTTGTTCCCAGCGCGATCGACCTCACATCCTGCATGGTGAAAGCAGTGTCGTTTGAACTGTTGTTTACAATAACAGCGATCGCATCGAATGCAATCGGACCGAAACGCGGCGAGTACTTCAATTTTTTTTCGAGCCCGGCCCGCTCTTCTTCAGTCAAACCCCTGGTGACGATTACCATTCTTATGCTGTCGTTCTCCAGGTCTTTCAGGCATTCTGCCTCGGGTTTGTAATGCACTATCACATGTGCATCTGGATGCAAAGATTCAAAGACCTGCACCTGTGAGTCTATCACAGGCTTGAACGATTCGTCTACACTGATATGAATGGTACCACTTGTAGTGGTTTCCATTTTTGTATTTTTCTGTCCCGATTCGCCACAACCGCTGGTCGTTAGTACGATTCCGGAAATTGCCAATATCAGATTGATAAGTCTCAAAACTCTTCCTTCCTGTTTAAAATCTAATTAAAATAATTTCTCTTTATCCCCCTGTATATCCGGAACGATCCATACAACAAACACAAACCTCCGAATATATATGAGAAAGGTTTTGGAGGAAATTCCATAACTATTCCAAATAAATCCGATGTCAGGAAAAACGCACCCATCACAGCATAAATAATGCCCATACCGAGGTCCATCAATGAACGACGGTTAACATACGCCTTCCTTCTTTTTTCTTCGTAATCTGTTGACATATGAAAGTTGAAAGTTAAAAGTAAAAAGTTAAAAGTAAATACCTTGTCACTTTTAACTTTTAACTTCTACATTTTAACTTCGCTCATGGCAAAACCAACCCTGCCTCAGGGAACACGCGACTTTTCGCCCGACACGGTTAGAAAACGCAATTATATATTATCAACGATCAGAACGGTTTTTGAGCTGTACGGGTTTCAACCTCTGGAAACTCCTGCAATGGAAAACCTCGAAACGCTCATGGGAAAATATGGCGAAGAGGGCGATAAGCTTATATTCCGTGTGCTTAACAACGGGCTCAGCGATCCCAAAAATTCAGAGAAGGCACGTGTTGCTTTCGAGAACACACTGCAGGGTAAAAACGACAGGAATTTAACTGAACGCGCGCTCCGGTACGACCTCACGATTCCTTTTGCACGGTATGTGGCAATGAACCACGGCCAAATTGTTTATCCATTCAAGCGATACCAGGTACAGCCAGTGTGGCGCGCTGACCGCCCGCAGAAGGGACGTTACCGTGAATTTTTTCAGTGTGATGCCGATGTCGTAGGAAGCACTTCGCTGCTAAACGAAGTGGATCTCGCGATGATCTATCATGACGTGTTTACCAAACTGAAACTCGATGGCTATGAGCTGAAGATCAACTCGCGGAAAATTCTCGCGGCGCTTGCCGAATTATGCGGTGGCTCTCAAAAAATGACGGATATCACTATCGCGATCGACAAGCTCGACAAGATCGGCATCGAAAAAGTGAAGCAGGAGCTATTGCAAAAGAATATCTCCGATCACCAGGTGTCAACTATTGAAAAATATCTTTCCATTACCGGGACCAACGAACAAAAACTCGCCCGCCTCAGCGCATTGCTGGGCAATTCCAAAGACGCAGAAAAAGGGATTCGTGAATTACAGTTCATTATCGACAAAACATATAAAACCGGCATATCGCTAAGCATTGATTTCACATTGGCCCGCGGCCTTAATTATTACACAGGAATAATCTTCGAAGCAAAAGCGCCGGCAAGTGTGCAGATTGGCAGCATTGGTGGCGGTGGCAGGTACGATGACCTTACCGGTTTATTTGGTGTGCCAAATGTTCCCGGCGTAGGTATTTCCTTCGGCGTAGATCGTATATACGATGTTCTGGAAGAGCTTGAACTTTTTCCTGGAGAGCTGGAAGTATCAACAACCGTTTTATTCTTCAACGAAGGAAATACAGATGCGGTTTCGCATTTGGCTCATATTCTCCGTCACAGAAATATCAGTTGTGAAGTTTACCCGGATGCCGATAAGGAAGAAAAACAATTTAAATATGCAAAGCGAAAAAATATTCCGTATATCGTGACGCTAAACACCGATGGCGTTAATTATAAGCTGAAGAATATCGCTACAGGTGAATCGCAAATTCTGCACACGGAAGCGCTCGCGAAATTTCAATTTGGTCAAACACGCTCGTAAATGATGGCCGCGCCTTGTCCAACCCCAACACACATTGTAGCCAACCCATACCGGCTTCCGCGCCTGTTCATTTCATAAAGCAATGTTGTTGATATACGAACACCGCTGCATCCAAGCGGATGACCTAGCGCTATCGAGCCTCCATTCACATTTACTTTTTCCGGATCTATCTGAAGTTGCCGGATGCATGCGATGGATTGGGAGGCGAATGCTTCGTTGAGTTCAATAAGATCGATATCAGAAATGGTAAGATTGGCACGCGATAGTGCCTTTTGAGTTGCCGGCACAGGACCAATACCCATAATTGAAGGATCAACCCCAGCTACGGCCATCGACACAACCCGGGCAAGCGGTTTGAAATTGTATTTCTTCACGGCGCTTTCGCTGGCAATAAGCATTGCGGCGGCACCGTCATTAATTCCGGACGAATTTCCGGCTGTAACACTTCCATTCCTGGAAAACGCAGGCTTAAGCGAGGCCAGCTTTTCAAGCGTTGTTTTTCTTGGATGTTCGTCTTCTGCAAAAGGTTCGTGTCCGCCATTTATTTCAACGGCTACGATCTCATCCTTGAACTTTCCTTCCTGCTTTGCTTTAAAATATTTGCCATGCGAATGACATGCGAATTCGTCCTGTTCTTCACGACTTATCTTCCATTGCGTGGCAACATTTTCGGCCGTTTCACCCATTGAGAAGGGGTAGTATTTGTCTGTAAGTTTTGGATTTGGAAACCGCCAGCCGATTGTAGTATCCATAACTTCAGGCGTTCTGTTCCAGGGCGTTGAGTGTTTAAGCATCACAAAAGGTGCGCGGGTCATGCTTTCGACACCGCCCGCGATGTAGATGTCGCCTTCATTGCCCATAACTGCCCTGCTGCTATCCATAATGGCCTGGAGGCCCGAAGCACAAAGACGGTTCACCGTGTTTCCGGCCACCGACACCGGTAATCCTGCGAGAAGTGCGGCCATGCGTGCCACATTGCGGTTATCTTCCCCTGCCTGGTTGGCATCGCCTGCTATAACGTCCTCAATGTCGGCAAGGTCGAGGTCGGGGTTCCTGAGCAGCAGCGCTTTAATAACGTGAGCAAGGAGATCGTCGGGGCGTACACCGGCAAGTGATCCACCGTATTTTCCAATAGGAGTTCTTATGGCATCGATAACGTAAGCAGCGCTCATAATGTTAATTAGAGCGCAAATGTAAATACCTTTGCAGGATGAATGAACCAGCAAAGAAGAATATCCGGCATTTGAGTTTAGGTGAGCTGGAACGGTACTTTGAAACCATAGATGAAAAGAAATTCAGGGCAAAACAGGTATATGAGTGGCTTTGGCTGAAACAGGCGCGCTCATTTAACGACATGACCAACCTGAGTAAAGAGCTGAGAACCAGGTTATCTGAAAATTTCTCACTGCCTTCGTTGAATATAGATGCGATCCAAAATTCTTCTGATGGCACCATAAAAAGCCGCTTCAGAACCGCCGACGGTCACCTCGTGGAAGGCGTGTTGATTCCCACTGAAACACGGACCACTGCCTGTGTGTCGTCGCAGATCGGATGCAGCCTTAGCTGTAAGTTTTGTGCGACAGGGTATATGGACAGGAAAAGAAACCTCGAATTCGACGAGATATACGACGAGGTGGCGCTGATCAACCAGCAGAGTGAGAAGATCTATGGCAAAAAGCTATCGAACATTGTATTCATGGGTATGGGCGAACCGCTTCTCAACTACAAGAACGTGACCCGTGCGATTGACCGGATCAGTGCGCCCGACGGATTGGGAATGAGCCCAAGGAGGATCACCGTTTCAACTGCGGGCGTAGCCAAAATGATCAGGCAACTGGGAGACGACAATGTAAAATTCAAGCTGGCATTATCACTGCATGCGGCGAACGACAAGAAGCGGAACGAGATCATGCCGATCAATGAAACCAATAATATCAGGGCGTTGGTAGACGCCCTTAACCATTACTATAAGCAAACGCATAACCCGATAACTCTGGAATATATTCTCTTCAAGAACTTCAACGACAGCCTGAAAGATGCGGATGAGCTCATCAAAATATACCGTCAAACGGCTGCCGACCTTGTGAATATCATCGAATATAACCCGATTGACGCGGCGACCTTTATGAAACCCGAGGAGAATATAGTGGAGCAGTTCATGAATTACCTGGAAAAGAACAAGGTTAATGCGAGGCTGCGCCGAAGCAGGGGTAAGGATATTGATGCCGCCTGCGGACAACTGGCGAATAAGGGGTGAGCAGAGGGTAGAACGCAGAGGGCAGAGATTTTCCTTCTGCCTTCTGCGTTCTGCCCTCTGCCCTCTTGCATATACCGAAAAGGCACATTACTTTTACCTCATCCCCATCCTTTGATATTTCCCTGTTGATTTAACGCGCCCTGTCACCACACTGATCATTTCAACATGCGAGTATCACTCATCCTGCAATTATTTATTTGCACTGGAATTTTAACTACCACCACTGCCACTGCAGGAGTAACAGAAAATTTCAACTCAAGAAAAGGAATCTCTATACATGAAATAAGAATGAGCCTGCAGAATTTATGCTGGACCTTCCATCATTTCGACGTAAACAACAACGGCTGGAATCCGAAAATAGAAGGCGACGGTGCAATGGTGTCTGATGTGAATGCGTTGCAATACGGCAATGCCGGAATTTATACGCCGCTGCTGAATGTAGGAAACTCGTTTGATGTTTCATTTGAGTACATATTCAATGAGAATTTCGACGCTGCTTCATCACGGTGGGTGAAAATATGCCTCGCGGATGCATCAAACGAAATAGTACAGGAGCTGGAAACGATCCAAATCAGTGGATCAAATGCGGATAAGTTGAAAAAATACACCACGTCATTCAATAATATTACTCCCGGAGAATACAGGCTCGTGTTGAAATACGGGGGAAAGGGTGGAACAGCAACCATTGCAGTAGATGAGTTGAAAACATCTGCGCCATTCAAATATTCACGGGGTTGCAATGATGCGCCCGTTGCATTTCGTGATAACATTGCAGGCATGGCCGACCGCACTGCTTCAGGTTCGCTCATTGAGAATGACAAAGAAAAAAACAATGAGGCGCTGACTGTGTACCTTATAAAAGGATCCGATGATGGAAAAGTAAACTTGAATGAAGACGGCACTTTTACGTTCGTTCCAAATAAGAATTTCAAAGGAACCATTACGAGTTTCATATACAAGATATGTGATGAAGCGAACTTGTGCTCGCCTGATGCCACCGCGTATATTTATTTTCCAACCGGCAATCTTGTAGACTTTCGTGGCTCTTATAAATATGATGGTAATGTTGAACTGACATGGAATGCTGAAGCCGGAAATAGCATCGAAAAATTTGAGCTGGAAAGGAACATTGACGGCAAAGGCTGGAAGACTACAGGGATAATACCTTCGAAGAAAAATTCAAACGGTTACAGCTTTATCGATGATGTGGGAAAGAACAAGGTGCTGAAAAATGATATTTATTACCGGTTGAAACAAATAAAAGCGGATGGATCTGTTGCAACAAGCAGATTGCTTATTGTGCGGGTATATAATACCAAAACTGTTTCAATGATCAGTGTTACTCCTAACCCTTCAAAGAGCGACATCGGCGTGAATGCGCAGTTGCAGGAAAACTCGCTCGTCTCTATTAGAATCATTAATACTTCAGGCGCTGTGGTGCTTCACCATACGTCGGATGCAGCGCAGGGCTCAAACAATATTCTTGTTGAGGGTTCAGGCAAACTCAAACCCGGAATTTACACGCTTGAAGTGATCGTTAACAGCAAAGAGCACATGCTTGTTAAGCTTATAAAGGAATAGATTAAACTCCCGATGCGTTGGCGTCTCGTAAAAAACTAACACTCATTAGTTTTAATTCATAATTTTGAGAACAGCTCACAATTATGTCTTTAACCCAGAAGAAAGTTCGGATCGTAACAGCAGCTTCATTATTCGATGGCCACGACGCAGCAATAAACATAATGCGCCGCATCATGCAGGCGAAAGGCGCAGAGATCATTCACCTCGGCCATAACAGAAGCGTACATGAAATTGTGGAATGTGCTATAGAAGAAGATGTTCACGGCATCGCTATTACTTCTTACCAGGGCGGGCATATTGAATTCTTCAAATACATGAAAGACCTGCTCGATGAAGCAGAGTGCGGGCATATCAAAATATTCGGCGGAGGCGGCGGCACCATACTTCCCGCAGAGATCGAAGAACTTCAACGCTACGGTATCAAAAAAATTTACACTCCTGATGATGGAAGGTCGATGGGACTCGAAGGAATGATAGAAGATGTTATCATCCAGTGCAGTGATATGCTGCCGGAAATGAACTGGAACGGTAAGTTGCCACTCGGAGAGGTGAGGGACATCAGAAAAATAGCCAGGGCGATAACAAACGCGGAAAACAACATATCCCCCGCTGGCGCAGGTTCGGACAAACACCGGGAGCACATATCCACCGCTGGCGGGGGTGGTCAGCCTTCGGCTGACCGGGGGTGGACCTCCCCCGTAATCGGCATCACAGGAACCGGAGGCTCAGGAAAATCTTCCGTTACCGATGAACTGGTAAGACGTTTCTTAAACGACTCCGACAAAATCACCATCGCGGTAATAAGCGTAGACCCGAGTAAAAAGAAATCTGGCGGCGCACTACTCGGCGACAGGATCAGAATGAATTCCATATCTCATCCACGCGTATACATGCGTTCACTCGCCACCCGCGAAGACAACACGGCTCTTAGTGCATACGTTAAAGATGCTATCGACATATGCAAATCCGCAGGCTACGAGATCGTGATACTTGAGTCTGCCGGCATCGGCCAGAGCGACACCTCCATCCTCAATTTCTGCGACATCAGCATCTATGTGATGACACCAGAATATGGTGCAGCCTCTCAGTTAGAGAAAATAAACATGCTCGACTATGCCGATCTGATCGTAATTAACAAATCCGATAAACCTGGCGCAAAAGATGCCCTGCTCGATGTAAAAAAACAGTATAAAAGAAATCACGCGCTGTTCACTGCGAAAGATGGTGAGCTTCCCGTGCTTGGTACTATCGCATCGCAATTCAATGATCCGGGTATTAATGAACTTTACGCGCGATTGACAACAACCCTTTCAACAAAACTTAACTACAAATTTGTCAAGAACAGATTCGACGAGCATGAGCTGCCCGATGAATCCGCTCCCATCATCCCGCCAAAGCGCGTGAGATATCTTTCTGAAATAGCAGAAAACAACCGCGCATACGACAAATGGGTAAACGAACAGGCCTCCATCGCATCGGATCTCTATAAACTGGAAGGCGCAAAAAAGTTCTTATCGCAGCAGGGAAACGAAAGTGCGGCAGCCTCTATCGACATATCGAAACTACAGCTGGCACCAGAAAATAAAAAGCTGCTCGATAATTGGAAAGCACTTCAGGAAAAATTTGATTCCGACCAATTCAGCTATCATGTACGTGATAAAATAGTAAAGAGACAACTTACTTACAAAAGCCTTTCGGGGACCACTATACGAAAAGTGATCCTCCCGAGATACAGCGATTGGGGCGACATCCTTAAATGGCAGCTGCAGGAAAACGTACCCGGAGAATTTCCTTACACCGCAGGAGTTTATTCACTGAAGCGCAATGACGAGGACCCTACAAGAATGTTCGCTGGTGAGGGTGGTCCGGAACGAACAAATAAAAGATTTCACTACCTGAGCGATGGACAGCCCGCTATAAGATTGTCAACGGCCTTCGACAGTGTAACCTTGTATGGCGAAGATCCTGATGAACGTCCCGATATCTTTGGAAAGATCGGTAACGCCGGTGTGAGCGTCGCCACACTCGATGATGCGAAAAAATTATACAATGGCATAGACCTCAGCGATCCAAAAACTTCAGTGAGCATGACGATCAACGGTCCTGCCCCGATTATGCTTGCGTTTTTTCTAAACACAGCTATCGATCAGCAGGTCGCGAAATATCTGGCACAAACCGGCAACAATACAATTGACGAAGAAACATATAAAAGAATAAAGTCTGAAACCCTTAAGCAGGTGCGCGGCACCGTACAGGCAGATATTTTAAAGGAGGACCAGGCCCAGAACACCTGCATTTTCAGCACTGAATTCGCGCTGAAGCTGATGGGTGACGTACAGCAATACTTTACCGATAACGACATCCGCAATTTCTACAGCGTAAGCATTAGCGGATACCATATTGCAGAGGCAGGTGCCAACCCGGTTACACAGCTTGCGTTTACACTCGCTAACGGCTTCACTTACCTGGAATATTTTTTAAGCCGCGGCATGCATATCGATGACTTTGCTCCTAACCTGAGTTTCTTTTTCAGCAATGGCATGGACCCTGAATACAGTGTAATCGGACGCGTTGCCCGGCGAATATGGTCCAAGGCGATAAGGTATATGTACAAAGGAAATGAGAGAAGCCAGAAGCTTAAATATCACATACAAACCAGCGGACGCAGCCTCCATGCACAGGAGATAGATTTCAACGATATCCGCACAACATTGCAGGCGTTGTATGCCATCTACGACAATTGTAACAGCCTTCACACAAATGCATACGACGAGGCCATCACAACACCAACAGAAGAATCGGTACGCAGGGCGATGGCAATTCAACTTATCATTAACCGCGAGCTTGGTACTGCAAAAAACGAAAATCCCAATCAGGGATCTTTTTTAATCGAAGAGCTGACTGACCTGGTTGAAGAAGCCGTGCTGGCAGAATTTGACAGGCTCACGGAACGCGGCGGTGTTCTTGGCGCCATGGAACGCATGTACCAGCGAAATAAAATACAGGAGGAAAGTCTGTATTACGAAAGCATGAAACACAGCGGTGAACTGCCGATTGTCGGCGTAAATACTTTTCTCGACAGGAAAGGAAGTCCCACACTTCTGCCCGGCGAAGTGATACGTAGCACGGAGCATGAGAGAATTAAACAAATTGAAAACCTGAGGGCTTTCAAAAAAAGAAACGAATCGCGGAGCGCCGAAGCATTGAAGAGGCTTCAGCATATTGCCGTTAAGAATGAAAATGTTTTCACCGAGCTGATGGAAACAGTTAAATATTGTTCATTAGGGCAGATAACGCATGCACTCTATGAAGTCGGAGGGCAGTATAGGAGGAGTATGTGATTCTCGACTCTCGCCTCTCATTGCTTTGCCCTCAAATACTGATCCGGCCACTTCACATCAACCCCCAGCTCCTTAGCTGCACGCAATGGAAAGTATGGTTCGCGAAGCAACTGCCTGGCAAGTAAAATCATATCTGCCTTTTCTTCCTGCAATATCTGCTCACACTCCTGCGGCGTAGTTATTAATCCAACCGCAGCGGTCATAATACCCGATTCCTTTTTTATCTTTTCTGCAAAAGGTACCTGGTACATCGGCCCGGTTTCGATTTTAGCTTTATATACGTTGCCTCCGCTGGAACAATCAATCAGATCCACACCCTTTTCTTTCAAAACCATTGCAAGTTTTATCGAATCCCCGATCTGCCACCCTTTATCCGACCATTCCGATGAAGTGATCCTCACAAACAACGGGTATTCTTTCGGCCACACTTCCTGAACGGCTTCTATGATTTCCAGCAATAGCCTTATCCTGTTTTCAAAGCTCCCGCCATATTCATCAGTACGCAAATTACTTACGGGTGAATAAAATTCATTGATAAGATACCCGTGCGCGGCATGTATTTCCACCACCTTAAAACCGCATTTTAACGACCGCTCCGCGGCCTTCCGGAAATCATCAATAACTTCTTTTATTTCGTCTTTAGTCAGCTCGTGCGGAATCTTATCGCCATCCTTAAATGGCACAGCCGACGGTGCAACAGGCAGCCATCCACGCTCTTCATCACTCAACACTTTTCCTCCGCGCCACGGCGCATCTACACTAGCCTTTCTACCCGCGTGCGCAAGCTGCGTACCCGCTATGGCGCCATGCTTATGTATGAACGAAACAATTTTTTTCAGATAATCAATATGTTCATCCTTCCATATGCCCAGATCATCAGGTGAAATTCTTCCTTCGGGCGATACTGCAGTCGCTTCAGTAAATACCAGTGCAGCGCCTCCAACAGCCCTGCTGCCGAGATGAACAAAATGCCAGTCGTTCGCAAATCCATCATTACTCGAATACTCACACATCGGCGATACCACGATCCTGTTTCTGAATTCCACTTCCCTTATCCTTAAGGGCTCAAACAGCTTTGCCATACTACTTTATTTGATCGGCTTGCAAGGTACTACCGCACCTCTACATAGTCGGTAAATACTATCTAAGCGCTTTCAATATGCTACAGTATAGCCTTTGTATAGCCGAAACCCCTCATTTACCAATGAGAAACCTATACAAAAGCTATACGGATCGATAGTAAGCTACCTTGCGCATTATATCGTACTTTCGGCACTCGACTGCCCTGCCATGCACGTCAGATAAATTCAATACATGACAGCCGAACACCAGAGATTAGCTGATAACGCCGGAAAAACCGTACCACTGGAAGAATGGGGACCCTATCTAAGCGAACGTCAATGGGGTACTGTACGCGAAGACTATAGCTCCGACGGTAATGCTTGGCACTATTTCCCTTTCGATCACGCTCCTTACCGCGCATATATATGGGGCGAAGATGGCCTCGCCGGCATCTCCGACATGTTTCAGAACCTATGCTTTGCAATTGCTTTATGGAACGGCAAAGACCCTATCTTAAAGGAACGCCTTTTCGGTTTGCGCAATGGAGAAGGTAATCACGGGGAAGATGTAAAGGAACTCTACTATTACCTGGATAATGTTCCAACTCATTATTACATGGAATATCTGTATAAGTATCCACAGGCAGAATTTCCTTACACAAAACTCAGGGATGAGAACCGGATCCGTTCGCGACACGATCCCGAATACGAAATTCTGGATACCGGTATCTTCAACGACAACCAATACTTCGATGTGCTGGTCACTTACGCGAAGCAGGATTCCAAAGATATTTTTATTAAGATCGACGTCACCAACAGGTACACTAAAACAGCCGATATAACGGTGCTGCCTACCCTATGGTTCTATAACCGCTGGTGGGACAAGGATCCGAAAGTTATCCCGGAAATCAGCTATGTAAACAAAACCTGCGTCAAGGCAGAACACAGACGTCTTGAAAACTACTATTTCTATTTTCAGCGTCCGGGCGATATACTATTCACCGACAATGAAACCAATACGCAAAAGGTGAGCAATGTGCCTAATCAGTCAATCTTTACAAAAGACGCTTTTCACGACGCGGTTATCAAGGGCACAAACGTCAAGGAACTAAGGAATAGAAAGAAAGGAACAAAATTTTCGCCGCTTTACAAGCTAAGGATATCTGCGGGTGCAACTAAAACGATCTATTGCAGACTTAGCAGTTCACAGACGGAAAATGCATTTCCCCGCGGCTTCGATAAGATTTTCACCAGCCGTAAGAAGGAAGCAGATGATTATTACGATGCAATCCTGCCTAAAGGCGCAAGCAGCGACATGGCACGCATCCAGCGCCAGGCGATAGCGGGCCTTCTTTGGAGCAAACAGTATTATCATTACGACGTTGAAACCTGGCTCACCACAAGTGACGGAATTACTCCGGTCAGCAATGGCAAACTAAACGGCCGTAACAGCGACTGGCGTCATCTCAAAAACCAGGACATCATTTTGATGCCCGATAAATGGGAATACCCCTGGTACGCCGCATGGGACCTCGGTTTTCAAACAATACCGATGGCCTTCGCCGATCCAACTTTCGCCAAGCACCAGCTGCTGCTGATAATGCGCGAATGGTACATGAAGCCCGATGGACAGCTTCCGGCATATGAATGGAACTTCAGTGACGTAAACCCGCCTGTGCACGCGTGGGCCGCAATGCAGGTGTATAAAATCGAGAAGAAACAAAAAGGTACTGGCGACATTCAGTTCCTGAAAAAAGTATTTCAGAAACTGCTGATCAATTTCACATGGTGGATCAACAGAAAAGACGTTAACGGCAATAATATCTTTGAAGGCGGCTTCCTTGGTCTTGATAATATCGGAGTGTTCAACAGGAATTTTCATTTTCCCGGCGAAATGCAGCTTGAACAGGCAGATGGAACGAGCTGGATGGGTACATATGCGCTCGACATGATGGATATGGCCATAGAAATTGCCCTTCATGATCCTTCATTTGAAGATACCGCCACAAAATTCTTTGAGCACTTTGTTCTGATATCTGAAGCTTTGAATGAACACAGGTTATGGAACGACGAAGACAAATTCTTTTATGATGTACTAGTAGTTAAAGGAAGCGATCCAACACCGTTGCGGATACAGTCTATTGTCGGA
>Ga0075431_100003370_pt1 | contig 15494 bp, 14 predicted proteins | sample RhiMetdeltSRZDD5_FD_75297 | JGI IMG/M metagenome (GOLD analysis project Ga0075431, IMG submission 75297) | Populus rhizosphere microbial communities from Tennessee, USA - Rhizosphere MetaG P. deltoides SRZDD5 | ecosystem: Host-associated > Plants > Roots > Rhizosphere > Soil | place: USA... | reverse complement strand
CGCCTCCGGCCGCACCGTCGCGCCCGGCGCCGACGCCCGCTCCGCAGCCGGCCGCTGCGCCAGCTCCGCGCCCGCCTGCCGCGCCGGCGGCGCCAGTGGCGCCGGCTCCTGCTCCCGCGACGCGTCCCGCTCCGCCAGCCCCGGCGCCGGCTCCCGCTCCAGCTCCCGCGCCCGCAGCGCCGGTCGCTCCCGCGCCGGCGCCCGCGGCGCCACCGCCAGCGCCGGCTCCGGCGGCGCCCGCGGCGGTGGGCGGCTTGCGCTCGGGGGCGCAGGGCAACTGCCCCGAGTGCGGCAGCGGCGAGTGGGCGGCAACGGGCGAGCAGGCGGCGGCGGCGCTCGCCTCCGGCGCCGACTGCGGCGCCATCGCCGCCGCTGCCCGTCCCGGTCTCAGCGCCCTCGCGCACTCGGCGCCGCAGCCCGCCGAGCGCGGCTACGCGGGCCCGGTCGTCGCGCCCGTTCCCGCGGGCTCGTCGTGCAGCGTGGTGGCGATCGTCCTGCCCGGCGACGCGCGCTACGTCGGCTACCGCTACGAAGCGGTCGACGGCTGGGGTGGCGGCGACTGCGTCGCCGATCAGCCGTGCGCCATCGGCTCCGGACACTGGCTCGGCCACCCGACGGTGGAGCGCGGCCAGCGCATCGTCGTCTGGGCCGTCTACGTCAACCAGTCGGCGGAGCGCAGCCGGCGCGCCCGCCTCACCGCCTACTTCCGGCCGGGCGCGACCTTCGCGCAACCGAGCCAGTGAGCGAGAGCATGCCCATCCGCAGAGCTCGTGTTTCCCGGCGCGCGACCGCGCCTCTCGTCACCGCCGCGCTCCTCGCGCTGTCGCGCGCGCTGGGCGCTCAGGGTGTGCCGCTCGACAGCGTGCACCGGAACTTCGAGCCCAACGGCGAGCACCAGCTCCTCGTCGACGGCAAGGTGAGCGCCGACGCCGAGATCTTCAAGAACGGCAAGATCCCGGCATACCTCGTCATCTCCTCGGCGCTCCCGACGCCGGTGATCCTCACGCCGCGCGCGCACAGCGTCGAGGCGGTGCCCCTGGCGAAGGTCTCGCGCCAGGCAGACGGCACCGTCGGCCTCTTCGCCGACGCCGTGCTCACGCCGCTCGGCGAGTTCAAGCTCGAGGGCGGCGCGGTCGTCTTCACCTACGAGAAGCGCCGCGTGACGCTGGCGGCCAAGCCGCCGCTGCTCGGCCTTCACAGCGCCGGCGACCTCGACGCCAACGACCCGGCCTATCCGCGCAACGCCGCCGAATACCGCCCGAGCGCGACGGCGATCGCCGCCCTCGCCTCGCAGCCCGCCGCGGTGACCGTGCGCGTCTACTTCGGCTCCTGGTGCCCCCACTGCCGCGAGCACGTGCCGCGCATGCTCGCCATCGAGCAGGCGCTCGCCGGCTCGCGTGTGCAGGTCGAATATTGGGGCCTGCCGCTGCCACCCGAGGCCTGGTCGGACCCCGAGGCGAAGAAGCTCCAGATCGGCTCGGTGCCGACCGCCATCGTCTACGTCGAGGGCAAGAAGATCGGCCGCCTGATCGGCGCCGACTGGAACGCGCCCGAGGTGGAGCTGGCGCGCCTCGTCAAGACGTTTTCGCCGAAGCCTTCTTAGCCGGCGCCGGAGTCTTCTTGGCTGGCTTGGGCTGGGTCTTCCTGACCGGCTCGCGCTGGTTCTTTCTGACCGGCTCGCGCTGGGTCTTCCTGATCGGCTCGCGCTGGGTCTTCCCGCGCTCGCCGGCCGGCAGCGGCGCGACGAGGAGGGAGACGACCTCGTCGAGGTAGCGCCCCTGCCCGGCGGGCCACCGCGCCAAAACCTCCGGCAGCGTGTGCGCGAGCTGGGCGTGGCCGAGGAAGGCACAGTAGGCGAGCAGGCTTCGGCGCCGCGACTCGGCGCGGCTGAAGCCGAGCGTCTCGAAGAGACTGGCGACGTAGGCGACGCGGCGCTCGGTGACCCGCTCGAGCCGCGGCCGCACGAGCGGGTCCTGGGAGCTGGAGAGCAGGGAGACCTCGACGAGCTCGTTGCGCGCCGAACCGAGGACGATGGTGAAGAGCAGTCGGATGCGCTCCTCGATCCGCGGCTCGGCCTCGACGCGGGCGATGACGTAGTCGGTGTAGTCGCGCTCCCAGCGCTCGAGGGCGGCGACGATGAGCGCCTCGCGACTGGCGAAGTGCCAGTAGAAGCTCCCCTTGGTTGCTCCCAGGCGTGCGGCCAGGGGCTCGACGGCGACGCCGGCGAGGCCGCTGCGGGCCATCGCCTCGAGGGCGGCCTTCTCCCACGTTTGACGGGAGAGCGGGTCGCGGCGCTCCGTGGGATCGACCTGCAGCGACGCCGTTCGGCCCTTCCGCTTGACTGCCATACGCAGCCGTATGTTACTCTGGCGCCACCATACGCAACCGTATGGTGGCCTGGCTCTTTCAGAGGTTCTTTCGAAGAGGGTTCCGCCGATGAGAAACGTCCACCAGCGCCGCTTTCCTGTCCCCGCCGCCCACGCCGCGCCGCTGCTCGACCGCCTGGCGTCGGCCGACGACGTCTTCTGGCCCGATGAATCGTGGCCGAAGATGCGCCTCGACCGCCCGCTCGGCGTCGGCGCCGCCGGCGGCCACGGGCCGATCCGCTACAGCGTCACCGCCTACGAGCCCGGCCGGCGCATCGAGTTCACCTTCGCGCCGGTGACGAGGCTGCGCGGGACGCACACCTTGACCGTCGAAGATGGCGTCGAGCCCGAGGGGGAAGGGGCGTGCGTCATCCGCCATGTCATCGAGGGGCGCCCCTTCGGCCTGATGGTGTGCGGCTGGCCGCTGGTCTTCCGGTGGTTGCACGACGCCCTGCTCGAAGACGCCCTCGACAACGCCGAGGAGGCGCTCACCGGCCGCGTCCTCGCCCCGGCGCGCTGGTCGCCGTGGGTGCGCTTCCTGCGCGCGCGGATGGCTTCCCGGCGCCGCCCGGCCGCCGTTCCTCGGGCGCCCGGCGCGGCCCTGCCGCACGGCAAGGGGTAGCCGCCTCCCTCAGCCGGCGCGTCCGCGGAGGATCTTCACGAACGACCGCGTGCGCAGCTCCTCGACGGTGAGACCGCCGAGCGGCGCCGCCTCTTCCTCGCCGATGGCGCCGCTGTTGATGGCGCGGAGGAAGAAGTTGAGAAGCCCCTGGCCGGTGGCGGCGTCGTCGAAGACGTCGCCGACGAGCGTCGCCTGCGCGGCCTTGGCGACGAAGTTGCGGAGGCGCTCGGCCGCCGCGTCGAGGCCGTCGAGGAAGAAGGTGTAGACGGCGGCGTAGCGCACGGGGAGCTGCGCCGGGTGCAGGTCCCAGCCCTGGTAGAAGCCCAGCTCGAGCGAGTGCTGGATGTGGTCGTAGGCGAGCTTCCAGGCGCGGTGCACGACGGCCCGGTTCTCCTCCTCGGCGGCGGAAGAGAGCGTCTCGCCTTCGGCGGCGCGGTGCGGCGGCACCGGCATGACGTTGGTGGCGCCGTCGGAGAGCCAGACACCGCGGCCGGCGAGCGACACCTGCATCACCTGGCGCGCGAAGTCGCAGGCGGGGTGGTTCATGTGCTGGTGCGCGGCGGTGATGTTGTTGCTCGCCGTGTAGTCGTAGGTGCCGAAGTGGGCGGCGACGCAGCGACCGCGCGCGAGGGCGAGGAGGCGCGGCAGGGCGACGCCGCCGTCTTCGGCGAAGATCGACTCCGGCGTCTCGACCATCATCTCGAAGCGCAGAGTCCCAGCCGGGAGGCGGAGGGCGCGCTCCAGCCGATCGCAGAGGTCGGCCATGGCGCCCACCTGCTCGGGCACGGTGATCTTCGGCAGCGTGACGACGAAGTTGGGCGGCAGCGCGGCCCCGTCTCGCACGAGCGTGGTGACGAAGATGTCGAAGGTGCGCACGCTGCGCTCGCGCAGCTCCTCGGAGAGCGGCTTGATGCGGATGCCGACGAAGGGCGGCAGCACGCCGCGCCTGGCCCCCGCCGCCATCTCGGCGGCCACCGAAGCGGCGTGCCCGTCCTCCTCGGCGTCCGGACGGTTGCCGTAGCCGTCCTCGAAGTCGGCGCGGAAGTCCTCGACCGCCTCGCGAGCGAGCTTCTCGCGCACGCGCCGATAGACGACGTCGGCGAGCCGCGGCGGCACGCCGAGGGCCCGCGCGAAGGTGGCCGCGTCGGGGCCGAAGCGGTCGAGCGAGCGGAGCGCGAGCTCGCCCATGCGCGCGGAGACGTCGGCGCGGAAGAGGTGCGCGCCGCCGTAGACGGTGTGCACCGGTTGGCGGCCGCCGCTGTCGCCGGGGTGGCTCGCGGCAAAGGCGCCGTTGGCGCGGGCGAGGGTCGCCATGACGTCGCGGGTGTCTTCGGCGGAGAGCGAGCGCTGCGTTGGCATGGGGCGGACTCTACCGAAGGCCCGGACGGGTGGGGGCAGGCCCCGCCCCTACATCGGAGGGGATGTCGACCCCAGCATCGATGCTTCATATCGTCGGGAGCGCTCTGATGTAGGGGCGGGGCCTGCCCCCGCCCGCCCGGTCCTCGACACAGTCATCATCGACACCAGAGAGATCGACCGCTCCGCACAGGTGCTGCTGTTACAGTCCCAACGCAGCGGCGAACGACCACCGAATGAGGACCCAGTGAGCCGGCTCGCGCAGCTCGTCCAGGCATGGCTTGCCGGCGAGCGCGAGCTCGCGCCGATCACCGAGCTGCTCGGCGTGCGCCCGATCTCGATCGGCACCGGCGAGGCGGTGGTCGAGCTCACGGCCGGGCCGCATCTGCACAACGCGATGGGGACGGTGCACGGCGGCGTCTTCTGCGACGTCGCCGATGTGGCGATGGGGGTCGCACTGGCAACCGTGGCTGCGGACGGCGAGTCGTTCGCCACGCTGCAGCTCCAGATGATCTATCTGCTGCCGCTGCGCGAGGGGCCGCTGCGGGCCCGTGCGCGCCTGCTGCACCGCGGGCGCAGCGCCGCGCACCTCGAGTGCGACCTCGAGGACGGCGAGGGGCGGATCGTCGCGCGGGCCTCGTCGGTCTGCTCGATCAAGAGCGCGCCCTGAGAGGCGCGCTCAGGCCAATCCGCCTTTTTCAAGCCACGTTGAGCGGCGCGCTCGCCGGCGCGTCGAGCAGCTCGCGGACGACCCCGAGCGCCTCACGGAGCGCGGCCTGCCCGGTGGGCGCGCCGAGGCAGACGCGCACCGCGTGGGGCGTCGCGCCGCGGCCGACGAAGAAGGTCGAGGGGGCGTTGATGCCGACGCCGCGCTGGCGCGCCGCCGCCACGAAGTCCTCGGCACGCCACGGCTCGGGCACCGGCAGCCAGAGCTGGTAGCCCTGCGGGTGGGCGCTGAACGGGTGCGGCGCCAGAATCTCGCGAGCGATCTCCTGCCGCACCTCCGTCTCTCGGCGCCGCGCGGCGAGGATGCGCTCGCCGGTGCCGTCCTGCATCCAGCGCGCGGCCAGCTCGCCGGTCAAAGGTGGCGTGCTCCAGAGGTTGGCCCAGAGCACCGCCTCGAGGCGCTCGGCCCACGCTTCGGGGGCGACGAGGTAGGCGGTGCGCAGGCCAGGGGCGAGCGCCTTCGAGAGGCTCGCGACGTAGAAGGCGAGCTCGGGGATGCGGGCGGCGATCGGCTGCGGCGAGACGGTGGGGAGGCGGCCGTGGATGTCGTCTTCGAGCAGCGGAACCCGGTGCCGGCGGAGCACCTCGGCCACCGCGTCCCGTCGCTTCGGCGAGAGCACGCTGCACGTCGGGTTCTGGATCGTCGGCACCAGGTAGCAGAGCTTCGGCGCGCCGGCGCGGCAGGCGCGATCGAGGTCCTCGGGCACGACGCCCTGCTCGTCGACGGCCACTCCTTCGAGGGTGACGCCGGCGGAGCTCGCCGCCGCCTTGAAGCCGGGGTAGGTGAGCTGCTCGCAGACGACCAGGTCGCCCGGGCGCGTGAGCGCGGTCAGCACGAGGGTGATCGCGTGCTGGGCGCCGCTCGCGAGCAACACGCGCCGCCGCCCCGGTGCGAGGCCGAGGGCGGCGAGCCATCCGAGCGCCGCCTGACGCTGCGCGCTGGTGCCGCCGGCGGGGGAGTAGTCGAGGAGCGTGCGCGCCTGCGGAGAGTCGGCGAGCGCGCGCAGCGAGTCGGCGAAGATGGCCGCCAGGCTGTCGTCGGCGGGATCGGGCGGCAGGTTGATCGTCAGCTCGTGCCGCGCCTCGGCGAGGCCGCGGATCTCCGACGCGCTCGAGCGCGCCGGCGCCGGCGCGGCGACGAAGGTGCCGCGGCCGACCTCGCCGGAGACGAGACCCCGCCGCGCCGCCTCCTGATACGCCCGGCTGACCGTGCCGACGGTGAGCCCGAGCGTGCGCGCCAGGTCGCGGTGGGTGGGAAGCTGGTCGCCGCGCTGCAGGGCGCCCTCGCGAACGTCGCGGGCGAGGGCGTCGGCGATCGCCAGATAGCGGGGGCTGGAGGTCGGCGCGAGGCTGGGACGCCAGGATTGGTTCAATGCCACGCCTCCGGAGGTGCTGGATCTCGTCGGTGTCTGGAAGAGCCCTGGCAATTGCCAATTGACCACATCAATGCTAGCGTCAAATCGCGACAATCATGGCAGATTCAATCGATACAATCAATCCATGAGATGACCCCTCCTCCAGGCGCGAACGATCGATCCGGAGACCTCCGATGAGCCACGAAGCCCCACGATCCGACGACGAGATCGGTCTCGACCCCGCCAACTGGCCGGCGTTCCGCGAGCTGAGCCACCGCATGCTCGACGACACGCTCGACGCCATGGAGCACGTGCGCGAACGCGGTGCCTGGCGGCCGTTCCCCGCCGCCGCGCAGGCGGCGCTCGCGCGCCCGCTGCCCCGTGAGGGGGCCGACGCGGCCGCCGTCTACGAGGAGTTCCGCGAGCTCATCCAGCCCTACGCCACCGGGAACACGCACCCGCGCTTCTGGGGCTGGGTCAACGGCACCGGCACGCCGATCACCGTCCTCGCGGAGCTGCTCGCCGCGGGGATGAACCCCAACACGGCGAGCTTCGACCAGTCGGCGGTCCACGTCGAGCGCGTCGTGCTGCGGTGGCTGGGAGAGGCGCTCGGCTACCCGGGCGGCGGCCGCGCCGCCGACTGCACGGGCCTCCTGCTCAGCGGCGGGTCGATGGCGAACCTGCTCGCGCTCGCGGTGGGCCGTCACGCTCGCGCGCCCTTCGACGTGAGGGGCGAAGGGCTCGGCGAGCAGGAGCCGCTCGTCCTCTACGCGTCCATGGAGACACACAGCTCGGTCGAGAAGGCCGCCGAGCTGTTGGGCCTCGGGCGGCGCGGTTATCGCCGCATCCCCGTCGACGGCGACCACCGCATCGACGTCGCCGCGCTGCGCGCCGCGATCGCCGCCGACCGGGACCACGGCCTGGCGCCGCTCGCCGTCGTCGGCAACTGCGGTACGGTCAACACCGGCGCCGTCGACGACCTCGACGCGCTCGCCGACGTCTGCGCCGAGGAGCGGCTCTGGTTCCACGTCGACGGCGCCTTCGGCGCCTTCGCCGCGCTCTCCCCGAAGCTGCGCCCGCTCGTGCGCGGGCTCGAGCGCGCCGACTCGCTGGCCTGCGACCTCCACAAGTGGATGTACTTCCCGTTCGAGGCGGGCTGCCTGCTGGTGCGCGACGGCGCGGTCCACCGCGACACGTTCACCGTCGTGCCGGCGTACCTGCAGACGGTCTCGGGCGGCGTCGCCAGCGTGGCGGACGAGCTGCGCTTCTCGAACCTCGGCATCCAGCTCACCCGCAGCTTCCGGGCCTTGAAGGTCTGGTTCGGGCTGCGCACCGCCGGCGTCGACCGCCACGCGCGGCTCGTCGAGCAGAACGTGGCGCAGGCGGCGCACCTCGCGGCGCGGGTGCAGGAGAGCGAAGAGCTCGAGCTCGTGGCGCCGGTGCCGCTCAACGTCGTCTGCTACCGCTACCGCGCCGCCGGGCTAGACGAGGCTGCCCTGAATCGCCTCAACGAGAGGCTCCTCGTGCGGCTGCAGGAGGACGGCATCGGCGTCCCCTCGTCGACGGTGCTCGGCGGGCGCTTCTGCGTGCGCGTCGCGATCACCAACCACCGCACCCGCCGCGGCGACCTCGACGCGCTGGTCGAGGCGTCGCTCCGACTCGGGCGCGAGCTGGCGCCGTCGGCGGAACGCTCGACCGTCGCGGCGGTCTAGCTACCCTAGCGACACGATGTACACGCCCCGTGCCTACGTCGAGGACGACGCAGCCGTACTCCGCGAGCTGATCCGCCGCTTCCCGTTCGCGCTGCTCGTCTCCGCCGAGGCCGGCGCCATCAGCGGCACGCACCTGCCCTTCGAGCTCGAGCCCGACCGTGGCGAGAAGGGCACGCTCGTCGCCCACATGGCGCGCGCCAACCCGCACTGGCGGCAGCTCGCGCGCTGCGAGGAGGCGCTGGTCGTCTTCCAGGGGCCGCACGCGTACGTGTCGCCGGGGTGGTACGCCAAGCAGACGACGGTGCCGACGTGGAACTACGCGGTCGCCCACGTCTACGGCCGCCCGTCGATCGTGGACGACCCGGCGCGGCTGCGGGCCTCGGTCGAAGGGCTCGTCGCGCGGTTCGAGTCCGAGGGCTCGCCCTGGAAGCTCTCGTCCGAGGTCGTGACGCGAGAGCTTCCCGGCATCGTCGGCTTCGAGATCGCCATCACGCGCATCGAAGGGAAGATCAAGCTCAACCAGAATCGCGCCGTCGCCGACCGCGAGGGCGCCGCGGCGGCGCTGCTCGCCAGCGTCGACCCCGTCGAGCGCGGCGTCGGCGAGATGATGACGGCGCAGCTCCGCGGCGAGCCGGCACTCTCCGACGGTAGGGGCGGGGCCTGCCCCCGCCCGTCCGGCGCAGCGGAGGCCGAGAGCGCCCCGCGCGGTCAGTCGAACCAGTAGGGCGTCTTCTCCGCCCACTGGTTCGCCGGGTAGCGCTCGTGCAGCAGCGCGAAGGCGGCGTGCGAGACGTTGCGGTAGCCGACGTCGGGGCAGCCGTAGCGCGTGCTGCGCACCAGCAGGTGCAACGCCTCGGGCACTCGCGGGTCGGCGCGGTGGGCGCGTGCCCACGGCAGCACCACCTCGCCGAGCCACCGCGGCGCCGGCGGCACCGCTCCGAGCGCCGCGAGCTCGCGCAGCGCCGACTCCCGTTCGGGGGCCGGCCACGGTGGAGGCGGCGCCGGATCGGACCTACTCGAATACGCGGAGCCGGCGGCACCGCTGCACCACCAGTTGTCGCGCATCCCGTCGAGCTCGCCGTCGCCGTCGCGCCGGCCGCCCGCTTCGCGTAGAGCCGGCCGCAGGCCCGGGTTGTGGAGCAGGAGCCAGGCGGCTGCGAAGTCGCGAGCGCCGCCGCGGGCGGCTTCCCAGTCGGCGAAGTCGCGGGCCACCTCGGGCGCGAGGGCGGCGGCCCCTTTGGCCAGCCGTCGCGCCGCGGGGTCGTCGTGCAGGAGGACGGCACGCACCCAGCCGGCGGTGGCGAGATGGCGGCGTAGGGGCGGAGGCAACCGCTCGTCCTCCGCGAGCTCCGCGAGTCGGCGGACGGGCAGCGTCCGGTCGGCGAGCGCCAGCGCCGCGGGGCCGAGCCACCACGGCCCGCCCACCGTGTCGTCGCCGTAGAGGGGGCCATGGTCGATGACGAAGCCGCGCTCCGTGGGCACCATCAGGCCGTGACGGACGAGCTCGTCGAGGTCGGCGGCGACGCCGCTGCGCAGGTCCCGCGCCTGCGCACGGTCGCCGGCCGTGAGGTCCTCACGCTCGAGCAGGTGGTCGAGCACCTGGCGCGCGCCCGCGCGGTCGCCGGCCACCGAGAGCCACCGCGCGCGGTGGTAGCCGAGGGCGATCGCCGCGGGCGAATCGTCGGGCACCGCCGCCGCGGCGGCGAGAACGTCGCCACCCGGCGCATCGCCCGCCTCCCGCGAGGGCCCGAGCGCGAGGGCCGCCGCGAGCCAGGGGAGCCCTCCATGCTCCCGCCAGCGCCGGGCCGCCTCGGCGGCGCCGGCGGCGGGTGGATGATGGATGAGCTCGACCCACGCGGTCAGGTCGTCGAAGTCCCCTCTCCTACGCGCGTAGTGCAGAAGCCAGCGGTAGTCGACCAGCGCCTGCGGCAGTGAAGGCGCGACGAAGCCATCGGGTGGCCGGCTGTCGGTGAGCAGGGCAGCCAGGCCGCGAGCCCGCTCTTCCGGGTCGAGACGGAGCTCGACGTATTCGAAGAGGCCGGCCGCCGCGGCGCGCCGGGACGGGTCCCGCGCCGTCGTCGCCTGCGCCCGCAACAGCTCGCCTGCTCGGGCGAGGCACTCCTCCTCGGGACATCCGGCGATGCTCGAGCGGCGGATCCAGGCGCGCGCGGCGAGATAGGGCGCGAGATCGCGCCAGGGGGACGAGGCGTCGCCGGCGATCTCCTGGAAGGCGGCGATGGCGCCCTCGAAGTCGCGGTTGTAGAAGCGGGCGGCGGCGCGCTGGTAGGCGCGGTCGGCCCGCTCGGTCGCGGGCCAGCCGGGCTCCGCCTCGTCCGGCAGCGGAGCCCGGCCACCGCACGCCGCGAACACGCGGTCCTGCGCCTCGAGCCAGCGCCGCAACTCCGCGGAGCTGCGGCCGTGGCGCTTCTCGCGGTCGGCGAGCGTGCGGGCCGCGGCGCCGAACGCGTCGTCGCCGCAGTTGAGGATCTGCTGCCAGGAGCTGTTCGCGTCCTCGCCCAGGGGCTGGTACGGGTCGATGTCGGGGACGGGGCCGAACGAACTGCGGGCAGCGGTCCACTGCGCGAGGCCAGCCGCGCCGTCGCCCGCCGACACCGGGCCCTCGAGGGTGGCGCGGAGCTGCGGGGACAACACCCGTCCCTCGAGGTGGACCCAGGCCGCCAGGAGGTTGGCGATCGACTCCTCGGGCACCAGGATTCCCGCGGCGTCGCCGTGGGCGAAGCGGTAGCCGACGTCCGGCCAGTAGCGGACCTCGTACCCGAACGGCCCGCAGGGCATCAGCACTCCCGGCGCCAGGAGGAGGACGGCGAGGGAGACTCCAGCGAGACGACCCACGGGGCGACGGAGAGGGCTCAACGGTGAACCTCGGCGAGGGCTTCACGCAGCAGCGCGCCGTCCCAGGCGCGCGGTGCGAAGAGGTAGAGGCGGACGTGCGACGGCGGTACCGTCGAGGCGGGCTCGTCGGTCGCCAGGCCGAGGGCGCGGTCGCACGGCGGCGGCAGGGGCAAGCCGCGCGCGAGCCGCCGCCGCAGCGGGGCGGCTTCCGGCCCGAGCCGGAAGAGCATCGGCACGACCTCGTCGAGATGTTCGTCCACCGCCAGCGACGCGGCGCCGCCGTCGAGACAGCTCGAGGCGAGCGCGGTGGCGGACAGGAATGCGCCTTCCGGGAGCCGGCGGCGGATCCGCTCGACGAGCTGGCGCTGGAACGGTCGCTGGGACAGGGCGGCGTCGAAGTCGACCTGCACCGCGGCGCCTCGAGCCAGGCCGACGACGGCCGCGGCGGCTCTGTCGGCCAGGGCGCCGTCGAGCCGCGGCGGCGAGCGGCGGTCGACCTCGACGCGCACCACCGGCAGGACGTCGACGCCGGCGGGCAGGCGCAGCGCGTTGCTCCGCGGCCGCACGTCGAGGCCGCCGGCGTGGAGCCGCACGGTGCCGACGAGGGGCGCGACGGAAACGCGGTCGGGATCGACGAAGCGGAGATCCTCCGGGCGCTCCCATGCCCAGAGCACGATCTCGACCTCCGGAAGTGGAGTTGCCAGAGGAGGCGTCGTCGTTGCCCGCCCGACGAGCACGCCGGAGCCGAGCGCGGCGAGGGCCACCGCGACCGCGAGAGTCAGCCCGTCCGTGCCGCGCATGAGCGGCAAGATAGCGAAGCCTTGCGGCGCGATTGCGGACCCGCGGCGGCGGTTTCGTGGCACCGGCTGGTTTGGGACCTGAGCTGCGGGACTCGGCCGACTCGCGGGGGCCGGTCGGATGGGGTCGAGACGCCGGCGCCCGTGCGGCGGGCAGGGGTGCAACCGATGGAGGCGAGACCCGTACAACGGGATGGGGACTTCACTGGCTGCATGAGGGGCCCGGCTGGCTGCGGGGTCCTGGCTGCGGCAGATCGCGCCCCCTAGACTCGTTCCGAGGCCGCCATCCCGCCCACCTCCAACCCACCGCTGCCTCCAGTGGCGCCCGGCTTTCGCGGGCGGGCCTTCGCGAGCCGCCGCCTTCCGGGCTTCCTGCTCACCGACCTGCGCCACGCCGAGGGGTCGCTGGGCCGGCCGCACACGCACGGCGGCGCCTACTTCTCGCTGCTCGTCGCCGGCTCCTACTGCGAGATCGACTCCGGCCGCACGATCGACTACCGCCCGCGCACCATCCGCTTCCACCCGCCGGACTTCCGGCACGCCGACGAGATCGGCGTGGGGGGCGCGCGCTTCCTGAGCGTCGAGGTCGGCGACGAGGTGCTCGCCGCGCTGCCCGCGCGCTTGCGCCGCGAGCCCGCGCTCGCCGGCCCGCACAGCGAGATGTCGCGCGTCGCCATCGAGATCTACGAACAGCTCGCCATCGCCGACGACGGGGGCGCCTTAGGGAGAGATCTCGGGAGGGACCTCGGAAGAGATCTGGTGCTCGAGGGCCTGGCGCTCCAGCTCGCCGGGGCGCTGGCGCGGTTGCCGGTCGAGGAGTCGGCGCCGCGCTGGCTCCTGCGCGTGGCGGAGCGGCTGCGCGCCGAAAGCCACCTGCAGCTCCAGCTCGCCGAGCTGGCGGGCGAGGCGGGCGTGCACCCCGTGCACCTCGCACGTGCCTTCCGCCGCCACTTCGGGAAGAGCGTGGGCGAGGAGGTGCGGCGGCTGCGCGTCGAGGCGGTGCGGGCGGCGCTCGCGCAGCCGGGGGCCAGCATCGCCGACGCCGCCTTCGCGGCGGGCTTCGCCGACCAGAGCCACTGCAGCCGCGTCTTCCGCCGCCACACCGGGATGAGCCCGGCGCAATACCGCGAGCGTGCGGCGGCGGCGCGGCGGCGCTCGCTCGTCGGCTGATCGACACCGGCGGCGCTGGTTGCGGGCGGGCCCGCTCGGTGCGTACCGGGAGGTTCGGCTCGTGCTCGACCGCGCCCGACGCCGCGCCTACGCTGGCTCCCGCGGCATTCACCAACCGCCGCCAGGAGGACTCAACGTGCCCATGCGCGCCCTCGTCGCTTTCGCTTCGCTCGCCATTTTCGGCGGCGGCCTCGCCCTGGTCGTCGCCGACGCCGCGCCCGCCGCTCGTCGCGGGGGGCCGATCCGCGTCGCCTTCGTCGTCACCGAAGGAGCCAACGTGATGGACTTCGCGGGCCCCTGGGAGACGTTCCAGGACGTCGACGCGCCGGGCGGCGGGTTCGAGCTCTTCACCGTCTCCGACTCGAAGAAGCCGGTGCGCATGACCGGCGGCGTGCGCTTGGTGCCCGACTACACGTTCGCCGACGCGCCGAAGCCCGACGTCGTCGTCGTCGGCGCGCAGCGTGGCTCCGACGCGACGACGGCGTGGCTCAGAAAGGTCGCCGGCGAGGCCGACGTCGTGATGTCGGTCTGCACCGGCGCCTTCAAGCTCGCCAAGGCGGGCCTGCTCGACGGCAAACAAGCCACCACCCACCACGACTTCTTCGACGACCTCGCGCGCGACTACCCGAAGGTCGAGGTGGTGCGCGGCCGCCGCTGGGTCGAGAGCTCGCCGAAGGTCTACACCGCGGGCGGCCTCACCTCGGGGATCGACCTCGCCCTCCACGTGGTCGCGAAGTACCACGGCGTCGAGGTGGCCGACCGCACGGCGTTCTACATGGAGCACGACGGGAACGGCTGGAAGGACGCCACGGCCACCCCCATCGCGTCCCGGATGCGCTGACGGTCGCCCGCGCTGGCGGAAGCGGAGGCAGAGGCAGAGGCAGAGGCCGGCGCCGCGGCGGCGAGCTGCCGCAGCTCCCGGCGCTGCGCCGGGGTCAGCGCGTCGAAGACGATGCCGGCCTCGAACACCGGGCGCGCCCCCTCGTCGTCGGGCGCGAGCTGCACGAGCGTGCAGCGCACGACCGCGGCCGTCACCTGCACGCCGGCGAGCTGGAAGTGGTAGCGGCGGCCGGGGGCGAGCGACTCGCCGGTCGTGATGCGAGCGCCCTGCGCGCTGAGGTCGAGAAGGCGGAGCCGCTGCGAGAAGCCGACCCTCCCGACGATGCCGGCGATCGCGCGGCGGGTGTAGTGGCGGCGTTCCGGGCCCTTCGGGGCATCGCTGCGATTGGCCGACATCGTTCCTCCTCGGCCGCCCGTCTGTCGTGCGACCAATCCATCAGACGGAAAGGGAGGGCGGTGTCTTGCAGGTCGTGCGGCGGGGGCCGCCGGATCCGGATGGTGCGCACGGCGCACCCTACGCGGAGCGCGCTCGCGACGCCGTAGATGGGCGCCCCGGCGCAGCGTAGAACGGGCTCCGATGTGCTCCCGTAGGGTGCGCCGTGCGCACCATCCGGCTCTCATCCGTCGCGACGCCGCTCGGCGCCTCAGGTCACCGCGGCTTCGTCGAACGACAGCGTGCCGGCCGCCGCATCCAGCGTGGCGGGCAGGCCGATCGGCAGCGTCAGCATCTTCTCGCGGTGGCCGAAGGCGAGGCCCGCCATCGCCGGCACGCCGAGGCTGCCGAAATATTGGCCGAGGATCTCCTCGAGGCTGAAGCTCGGCCCGTCGCCGACCGGGCAGTCGGTGCAGTAGCCGAAGACGACGCCCGCCACCCTGGCGAGCTTGCCGCCGAGGGCGAGCTGGCTCAGCATGCGGTCGATGCGGTAGTACTCCTCCTCGACGTCCTCGAGCAGGAGGATGGCGCCCTCGGTGTCGACCTCCCACGGCGTACCCATGAGCGAGGCGACGAGCGTCAGGTTGCCGCCGACGAGCCGCCCGCGGCACTGCCCGGGCGCCAGGGTGACGATGCGATAGCTGCGCGGCACGAGCTCGTCCTCCTCCTTCTCCGGGTTGCGCAGCGTGCCGATCGGCTCGTTCGACATCACGACGCGCCCGAGCCCCTCGCGGTTGAAGGGGCGGAGATTCGAGGCGGCGATCGGCCCGTGGAAGGTGACGAGGCCGGTCTCCTGGTGGATGGCGTTGAGCAGCGCCGTGATGTCGCTGTAGCCGACGAAGGGCTTGGGGTTCTTGCGGATGGTGGCGAAGTCGAGGAGCGGCAGGAGGCGCGGCGTACCCCAGCCGCCGCGGAAGCAGAAGATCCCGGCGACCTCCGGGTCGGCGAACATCGTGTTGAGGTCGGCCGCCCGCTCGGCGTCGGTGCCCGCGAGGTAGCCGTGCCTGGCGTGTGCGTGGGCGCCGACCTTGACGCGGAAGCCGAGCGCTTCCAGTTGCTGGCGCGCGAGGTCGACCGTGCTCGCCTCGAAGGCGAGCGAGGCGGGCAACACGAGGCCGACGGTGTCGCCGGGGGAGAGGTGGCGCGGCTTGAGGAGCGGCGGGCGCGCGCCCGCGCCTGCTGCGCGCGGCCGGGGATCCGGGGGAGTCGCCGGCGTCCGCGCCGCCGCGCACGCCGTCGCCGGTGCCGCCGCCGCCGCCACGCC
>Ga0075431_100003363_pt1 | contig 15503 bp, 14 predicted proteins | sample RhiMetdeltSRZDD5_FD_75297 | JGI IMG/M metagenome (GOLD analysis project Ga0075431, IMG submission 75297) | Populus rhizosphere microbial communities from Tennessee, USA - Rhizosphere MetaG P. deltoides SRZDD5 | ecosystem: Host-associated > Plants > Roots > Rhizosphere > Soil | place: USA... | reverse complement strand
CCGCAGGAAGACGTCTTCGGCGTGCTGCTCGGCATTCTCGAGGTGCACGGCTTCACCGCCGTGAAAGCCGGCAACCTCTACAAGATCGTGCGCGTCGAGGGCGCGCGTGAGCGCGCCGTGCCGACGGTTGTCGGCGACGTGCCGCTCGACGGGCGAACGGCGGACGAGATCATCACGCAGATCGTTCCGGTCCGATACGCGTCCGTCAACGATCTCGGCGTGCTGCTGCGCCCGTTCGTTTCCTCGCGCGGCACGCTGGTCGCCAACCGTGAGACCAACGTGCTCGTCATCACTGACTCGGCGTCGAACATCCGGCGCGTGCTCGACATCGTCCGGCTGATCGACGTGCAGGTCTCGCTCGACGAGCTGCAGATCATCCCGGTGAGCTTCGCTGACGCGACGGAAGTCGCGACGATCTTGAACCAGCTGTTCGCCGGCGGCCGTCTGCGCGCGTCGGTTGGCGCCCCCGGCATCCCGGCCGCGCCCGCGCCTGCCGCCCCCGGCGCGCCTCCGGCCGCGCCCGCGGGCCCCGCCGGCGCCACGACGACGGGTGAGCGGCAGCCACTGGTGATCGCCGAGAAGCGTTCCAACTCGCTCATCGTTCACGGCCGCAAGTCCGAGATCGAGACGGTCCGGCGCATCCTCTCGCAGCTGGACGTCAACGTCTCGGGCGGGCGTCGCGTGTTCATCTACTTCGCGGAAAACGCCAAGGCCAAGGAGCTCGCGGCCACGCTGAACGCGATCTACGGCGCCAAGGAAACGGTGCCGACCGCGCCGCCCTCGCCGCCGCTCACCGGTCGACCGGCGGGCCAGCCGCCGCAGCCGACGCCGCCTCCGCCGACGGCCGCGCCCGGCGGGCCGCTGGCGCCCGGTGTCACCGACGTCGGTCTCGCCGAAGGCCAGTTCCGCTTCATCGCCGACGAGACGACGAACTCGGTCATCGTCACCACGACGCCGCGGCAGTGGGCCGACATCGAGCCGACGGTACGGTCGCTCGACAAGATGCCGCGTCAGGTGCTGATCGAAGTGCTCGTCGCCGAGATCACGCTGAACGACGACACGCGGCTGGGCCTTGACTGGGCGATCAGGACGGGCAAGTTCAATATCGCCCAGCAGACGCTGACGACGTCCACCACCGGCAGTCAGGAGATCAACACCCCCAGCGGTTTCGAAAATCTCGGCTCCTTCACGAGGATCCTCGGCCTATCATCCGGGCTCACCGCGTTCACCTTCGCCACCGACAAGTTCTTCGCGATGCTGAACGCGTTCGCCTCCGACAACCGTGTCAACGTCGTCAGCAATCCGCACGTCATGACGTCCGAGAACAAGAAGGCGATCATCAACGTCTCGACCTCCGTGCCGATCATCACCGGTCAGCAGACGAGCACGGTGAGCACGCCCGGGACGACGAGCGGCACCACGAGTACCACGATCACGACCGGCGGCGTGAACCAGACGGTCGAGTATCGCGACGCGGGCGTGATTCTCACCGTCACGCCGCGCATCGGCGAGCGCGGGACGGTGGCGCTCGATGTGAAACAGGAGGTCAACTCCGTAGGGCCCGCGGTGGCGCCGACGAACTCGCCTTCGTTCCTCAAGCGCGAAGCCGAGACGTCGGTCGTCCTGCTCAACAACCAGACGCTGGTGCTCGGTGGGCTCATCCAGGACAAGAAGACCATCAATCAGCGCGGCATCCCGGTCCTCTACAAGATTCCCGTGTTCGGCTGGCTCTTCGGCTTCAAGGAAAACCAGCTCGAGAAGAGCGAGCTCGTCCTGCTGATCACGCCGCGCGTGGTCGGCACGCCATTGGACGCTCAGCGCGTCACCGACGAGATGCGTCGCGCGACGCCCGAGCTGAATGACGCCGTTCGCAAGGCACCGCGTCCGCCGACGACGGCGCCGCTGTCGCCCACGGCGCCGCCCGCGCCGGCTCCCGTGCCGCCGTCGAGCAGCGTGCCGTCCAGCATGCCGGGGCCGGTCATCGTCCCGCCATTCCAATCGCCCGTCCCGCCGACGGCGCCGGGCTCGCCACCCGCGGGCGTGCCGCCGATTCCCCCGGCGCCCGGGTCGAGATCGCCGTCCGGCTAGCGCCCGCTCAGCGGCCCGTGAACGCCGGCGGGCGCTTCTCGAAGAACGCGGCGAGTCCTTCCTGGTGGTCTTCCGATGCGATGGCGATGCCCTGCGAGAATGCCTCGAGGTCCAGCGCGCTCGCCAGATCCGACGTCGCCGCGCGGTTGACCATGTGCTTGGCCATCTTCAGCACCGCCGGCGGGCCGGCCGCGATCTTCTCGGCGAGCGCGCGCGTCGCCGATGCCAGTTCGGCGGCAGGAACCACGCGGTTGACGAGGCCGATGCGCGCCGCCTCCGCCGCGTCGATGATGTCCGCGGTGAAGATGAGCTCCTTGGCGCGCGCCAGACCAATCACGCGCGACAGAAGCCACGTGCCGCCGCCGTCCGGCACGAGCCCGATCTTCGGAAACACCTCGCCGAATTTCGCGCGGTCCGAGGCGACGATCAGATCGCAGCCGAGCGCGAGGTTCGAGCCCGCGCCGACCGCGTAGCCGTCCACCATCGCGATCGTCGGGCGCGGAAAGTCGACGAGCCGGAGCACCAGTCGGTTCAGCGCCTCGACGCGCGCGCGGCCCTCGGCGGCGGTCTGACGCTTGGCGCGCATAGTCTTGACGTCGCCGCCGGCACAGAAGTGACCACCGGCCCCGGTCAGGACCACCACGCGCGCCAGCTCATCCGCCTCGATCTCATCCAGCGCGCCGAGCAGCTCGCGGCGCATCACCAGATCGAGCGCGTTGCGAGCCTCAGGACGGTTCAGGGTGATGGTGGCGATGGCGCCGGCGCGCTCGACGTTCAGCGTCTGGTAACCCACGAGATGGCTCCTTTCCACACGGCGAGGTCGGTGCGCGCATCATAGCGACGCGTTTGGAGGCTGTCCACGTCGCGCGTGCTACACTTTTTGTGCGTCATGCGCTTGATCGGGATGGTGCACCTGCCTGCATTGCCCGGGAGCCCCCGCTGGGATGGCTCCATCGACCATGCCATCGACGTTGCCCTCACCGACGCGCGCGCGCTGGTCGACAACGGCATGGACGCCCTCATCGTCGAGAACTACGGCGACGCGCCGTTCACCCGCGGTCGGGTCGCCGCCTCCACCGTGGCCGCGATGGCGGTCGTCGCACGCGAGCTCCGCCGCGCGCTGCCCGACACGCCGCTCGGCGTCAACATGCTCAAGTGCGACGCGCGCTCGGCGCTCGGGGTCGCTGCCGCGGTCGGTGCACGCTTCATTCGCGTGAACGTCCTCGCCGGGGCCGTCGTCGCCGATCAGGGCATCGTGGAGACCGACGCCTACGAGCTGCTGCGCGAGCGGCGGCTGCTCGGCGTCGAGGTCGCGATCTTCGCCGACGTGCAGGGCAAGCACGCGGTGCCGCTGGCGCCCGTGGAGCTCGAGCAGCAGGCGCGCGATCTCGCGTCGCGCTCGCTCGCCGACGGGCTCGTCGTCTCGGGCCGCGCCACCGGCGACGCCACGCCGCTGGGCGACGTCAAGCGCGTGCGCAGCGCTGTGCCCGACGTGCCGATCCTCGTGGGCAGCGGCGTCACGGCCGAGACGGCAGCCGAGCTGCTGTCGATCGCCGACGCGCTGATCGTCGGCACCTCGCTGAAGCGGGACGGTGACGTGAGCAATCCCGTCGATCCCGCGCGCGTGCGACGACTCGTCGACGCGGTTGGTGGCCGTTAGGCTGCCCCGGGCTCTTCTCCTCGGCGCCGCCCTCGTCGTCGTCCTGATCGCCGGCTGCGGGAGCATCGCGGTCGAGCGCTTCGGCCGCCTCAATCCCCGGCTGGGTGAGCTGCTGCTCGTTGGCTTTCACGGCACGAGCCTGCAGGACAATCCGTCGCTCGACGGTCTGCTGTGCAAGACGCGCGTCGCCGGCGTCATCCTCTTCGCGCGCAACATTGTCGATGCCGAGCAAACCAAGCGCCTCACGGGCGACATGACCGCGCGCGCCCTGCAATGCACGGGACGCGCGCTGCTGGTGGCCGTCGACGCCGAGGGCGGCAGCGTGATGCGGCTGGGGCCGAGGGCGGGCTGGACGGCGACGCTGTCGCATCAGGATCTCGGACAGGCCGGCGATCTGGCGCAGACCGAGCTCGAAGCCCGGCGCATTGGCGGGATGCTGCGCGACGTCGGCATCAACTGGAACCTCGCGCCCGTGGTCGACGTGGGCTACAACCCGGCCAACCCCGTGATCGTCGGTGCCGGCCGCTCGTTCGGTGCCAATCCCGCGCTCGTCGCCGTGCAGGCGCGCGCCTATATCGCGGGCATGCACGCGGCCGGCGTCCTGACCGCCATCAAGCACTTCCCCGGGCACGGCTCGAGCATGGGCGACTCTCACGACGGCTTCGTGGACGTCACCGAGACGGCGCGACCCGAGGTCGAGCTGCTGCCCTACCGCGTGCTGCTCGCCGAGGGGCTGGTGGACGCGGTCATGACCGCGCACGTCTACAACCGAAATCTCGACACCCGGGTGCCGGCCACCCTGTCACACGCGACCATCGAAGGGGTGCTGCGGAAGCAGCTGGGCTGGGGCGGCCTGGTGGTCAGCGACGACATGCGGATGGGCGCCATCGAGCAACACTACGGCTCGGGCGACGCCGCGGTGCGGGCCCTGCGTGCGGGGGTCGACCTGGTCCTGATCGCCGACGACCGTCTACCCGGCGGGCGGTCGGCCTCGGCCGAGACCCTAAAGGTCGTCCGCCGGGCGGTCCGGCGCGGCCGGTTGCCGGCCGCCCGGATCGACGAAGCGCTCGGCCGCATCGCCGTTCTCAGGTCAAGATTGACCCTTCCCTCCGCGGTCCGCTAGGGTTGTTGAGTGAGGGTCAGGCGCGACTTTCCGTTGCCGCTCAAGCTCAAGCTGAGCCTGCTCATCACCTCTCTCGTTGCGCTTGCCGTCCTCGCCGTTGGCTGGTCGCTGCTGCGCCGTCAGGAGCATGCGCTAACCGAGGCCGTGACCGAGCGCGGCCGCGTCATTGCCGCCAACCTGGCCGCCGGGGGCAAGAGCGCCCTGGCCACCAACGACGAGCTGGCGCTCCACATCCAGGTCCGCGACGCGATGCGCCTGCGCGACGTCGCCTACGTCGTGTTCGCCGACGAGAAGGGCATCGTGCGGGCACACTCCGACGTCACGGCCATCGGCCGGACGGTTATCCGGCCCTCCTTGCTGAAGGCCCCCGCCACGGGACAGCTGCTCGTGCAGCGCTACAAGCGCGGCGACGCCGAGATCATCGACATCTCCGTCCCGCTCGTCTTCAGTAGGACGCCGCTCGGCACCCTTTACGTCGGCTTCGGTACCGGCTCGATCAGCACCGCGGTGAACAAGGCGCGCAAGGAGGCCGGCTTCATCACCGCCGTCATGGTGGTCGTCGGCCTGGTGGGCGCCGTGGCGCTCGCCACGCTCTTGGCGCGGCCCATTCACCGCCTGGTCGAGGCCACCGACGCCGTGGCCCAGGGCGACCTTGGCGTGTCCGTTCCGGTGACCACGCGCGACGAGCTCGGCGTGCTGACGGAGTCCTTCAACCGGATGGCGCGCAGCCTGCGCGAGAAGGAGATGATCAAGCGCGCGTTCAGCCGCTACGTGGCGCCCGAGGTCGTCGAGGAGGTGCTCAAGGATCCTGAGCACGCCGCGCTCAGCGGCGAGCGCCGCCAGGCCACCGTGCTCTTCTGCGACATCCGCGGCTTCACGTCGATGTCCGAGCGTCTCACCCCGGAGCAGGTCGTGAGCCTCCTGAACGACTTCTACACGCTGATGATCGAGACCGTTTCCAAGCACGACGGCTCGCTTCAAAAGTTCCTCGGCGATGCCGTGCTGGCCGTCTTCGGCGCGCCGATCGCGCACCCCGACCACGCGGCGCGCGCCGTGCTGACGGCGCTCGACATGCGCGCGGCCGTGGCCGACCTGGCCAAGCGTCGCCGTGAGCAGGGCCTGGCGCCGTTCGAGATCGGGATCGGCGTGAGCCTCGGGGAGGTCGTCGCGGGCACGGTGGGCACCGAGGAGCGCATGGAATACACCGTCATCGGCGACAGCGTCAACGTCGCCTCGCGCCTGCAAGACCGCGCAAAGGCCGGCTCGATTCTGCTCTCGGGCCGCACGTACGACGCCGTGCGCGACCTGGTCGACGCCAAGGCGCTGGGCGCGCTGAAGGTCAAGGGCAAGGAGGCCGAGGTCGAGGTCTACGAGGTGCGGGGTCTGTGCGCGCACTGAGCCTGCTCGCCGCCGTGCTGGCGCTGAGCGGTTGCGCGACGCTGGCGCGACTGGGCGTGGCGACGGAGACGACGACCTCGACCGCGACCGTCGTCGGCGAGTCCGACGAATTCGTCGTCGTCGTGCCCGAGCGCGCGGAGAGCACGCAGGTGCTCGCGCGCACCTACCTCGGCGACGCGGGCAAGGCGTGGATGATCGAGGACTTCAACGGCGGCGCCCGCACGTACAAGGCGGGCGAGCGGGTCGTCATTCCGAAACGGCCGTGGAACATCGCGGGCGTGGAGCCCACCGGCTACCAGCTCGTGCCGATCCTCGTCTATCACAATCTCGGGGCGGAATCGAAGGGCCGGCTCGTGCTCGGCGCCGACCTGTTCAGCGAGCAGATGCACTACCTCAAGCGCGAGGGCTACCGGGTGATCTCCCTCGCGGAGTTCGTGGAGTGGCTGCAGCTCAAGCGCCAGCTGCCGCGCAAGTCGGTCGTGCTGACGTTCGACGACGGCTATCAGTCGTTCCGCGAGCACGCCTATCCGGTGCTGAAGAAGCTCGGCTTCCCGGCCACGCTCTTCGTCTACACGGACTACGTCGGGGCCGGCCGCAACGCCCTGTCGTGGGACGAGCTCAAGAGCCTGGCCGCCGAAGGGTTCGACGTGCAGGCGCACAGCAAGACCCACGGCGACCTGCGCCGCGCCGCCGGTGAGACGGACGCCCAGTACAGCAAGCGCATGCAGGCCGAGCTCGCCGAGCCGCCGCGGCTCTTCCAGCGGCAGCTCGGACGCGGCGTGCAGTTCCTGGCGTACCCCTACGGACGCGTGGACGACGAGCTGCAGTCGCGCGTGCGCGAGCAGGGCTACGCTGCGGCCTTCACCGTGCGCCGCGAGAGCAATCCGTCGTTCGCGCGGCCGCTCTCGATCAGCCGCAGCCAGGTCTACTCCGAGATGACGCTCGAGCAGTTCGCGAAGAACCTCAACCTGTTTCATCGGGAAAACCTCAAATGAGAGCCGCCGCCGCGCTCGGCGCGGCGCTCCTGCTCGGCGCGTGCACGACGGTCGCCGCGACGCCGGATCTGCTGGGGCCGAGTCACGCCAAGGCGCGAGCCCTCGAGCGCGACGGCCACCTGCGCGCCGCCCTGCTCGAATGGAAGATCGCGCGCACCATCGATCCCACCGACGCCAAGGCGCGCGCCAACGAGGCGCGGCTGGCCGCGCGCATCGAGGGACTGGTGGCGGCCAAGATCGGTGACGCGCGCGCGGCGCAGCAGCGCGGAGCAACGCTGCAGGCTCGGCGCTCGCTGTTGGCGGCCCTCGCCCTCGACCCCGCCAACGCCACCGCGGGCGAGCTGCTCCGCGGCATCGGTGACATCGAGTTCGTCGTGCACACCGTACGGGCCGGCGACACGCTCGCGTCGCTGGCCGACCGCTATTACGGCGATCGCTCCCGCAGCGAGGTCATCTGGGAGACGAACAACCTGCCGCCCGGCAAGCCGCTCGTCGCCGGCGCCGTGCTGAGGATTCCCGAGATCCCCGGCGTGCCCTTCCTGGCGCCTGCCCGCACGCAGCCGTCGTTCGCCGGCACGGTCGCGGCCATCGCGCCGCGCGCCGAGCGCGCGCTGCCGCCCGACGAGCCGCCGGAGGTCAATCCGCTGCTGTCGGATGTTCGCGAGGCGATCGATCGCAAGGAATTCCCGACCGCGCTCGCCGACCTCGACCGCTATCTCGCGCAGAACCCGCGCGACCGCGACGGAGCCGAGCTGAGAAAGCTCGCGCTCTACCGCCAGGGGCAGACGGCGCTGGAGGAGAAGAAGTACGACGAGTCGTACCGGGCGCTCACCCAGCTGGCGCGGCTGCAGCCGGACTATCAGGACGCTCCGCAGCTCGTGCAGCAGGTGCGGCGGCAGGTCATCGATCATCACTACCAGGAAGGCATTCGTCTCTTCCGCGAGGAAAAGCTGCCCGAGGCCATCGCCGAGTGGAAGGTCGTGCTCGAGATGGAGCCGACCAATCCCAACGCGCGCCGCAACCTCGAGCAGGCCGAGCGTCTGCTCAAGGGCCTCGAGCAGCGCAAGGCGCGTTAGCCCGCCAGCAGTCGATCGACCTCGATCCGCGACGGCAGTGAGGGCTGCGCGCCGCGCTTCGTGCACGCCAGCGCGGCTGCGGCGTTGGCGAAGCGCAGCGCGGCGACGATGTCGCGCCGCTCGCCCAGCGCCACCGCCAGCGCGCCGTTGAAGGCGTCGCCGGCCGCCGTCGTGTCCACCGCCTGGACCTTGAGCCCCGGGGCCCGGTGCGTGCCGCCGTGGCCGCGGCAGAGCGCGCCCGCCTCGCCGAGCGTCACGATCACCGAGCCCGCGCCGCGCGCGACGAGGGCGTCGCCTGCGGCATCCTCACCCGCCACCCCGGACAGACGCGCAGCCTCGCCCGCATTGGGCGTGAGGTAGTCGACCAGATCCAGCCGGTCGATTGGCGCGCGCGGCACCGGGGCGGGATTCAGGATCGTCATCGCACGACCGCGCCGTGCGAGCGTCAGCGCAGCGGTGACGCACGGCAGCGGGATCTCGCACGACGTCACGACGACTTCGGCCCACGCGAAATCCTCCGCGCGGGCCTCGACGTGCCGGACGTCGAGCGCCCGGTTGGCGCCGGGGGCGACGCCGATCTGATTGCTTCCCGCGCGGTCGACCATGATCAACGCGGTACCGGTGGCGGTCTCGCGGCTCGTTGCGAGGCCCGCGATGCCGATCCCTTCCTGCGCGAGCCCCGCGCGCACGTCGCGCCCGGACGCATCGTCGCCGACGCAGGCGATCAGCCGCACCTCGGCGCCGAGCCGGCGCGCGGCGACCGCCTGGTTGGCGCCCTTGCCGCCGCGCGCGATGAGCAACGTGCCCTCGCTCACCGTCTCGCCGCGCTCCGGCAGCCGCTCGAGCGCCACGGTGAAGTCGACGTTGGCGGAGCCGACGACTAGGACACGGGCCACAGCCGCTCCGCAAACATCTTCAAGAAGCGCGGCGCGTCGACGACGCGGGCGAAGCGCGCGTTGGGCTCTCCGGCAGCGCGCCGCGTCTGGCCATCCGGCCCGATGGCGAGACGGACCGTCTCCCACTCGACCAGCGTAGGATCGAGCGCCACACCGACGGCGAGCGGGTCGTGCAGGTCCATGCCGCGCCTGCCGCGCTTCTCGTCGCTGCGCAGCGCATAGTCGCAGACGCGTCGGATACGATCGGCGGCCTCGCGCGGCGCCCGCCCGAGGGTCGCGTCCAGCGCGGCGCGCTCGAGCACCGCCTGGCGTGTCGCATCGAGCGGCACCAGATCGAGCCACACACCGGCCTCGAGCACGCGCGCCAACGCCTCCGGATCGACGTGCGCGTTGAACTCGCTGTCGGGCGTCACGTTGCCCGGCACGTCGACGGCGCCCCCCATCGCGACGACGCGCCCGACGCCGCGAACCGCCGGCGCGTCGCGCTCGACCGCGAGCGCGAGGTTCGTCAGTGGGCCGAGCGCGACGATGGTGAGTTCCCGCCCGCGCCGCCGCGCGGTTTCCACGATCACGCCGGGGGCGTCGTCGGAGCCCGCCCGCAGCTGCACCGGCGGCCAGTCGGGCAGGTCGCCGAGGCCATCGGAGCCGTGGTATGGCGCGACGCGCAGCGGCCGCGCGAGCGGGCACGCGGCCCCGGCGGCCACGCGCGGCGCTGGCGAGGGCCGGCGCAGCTCCAGGAGCCGGAAGACGTTCCGGAGGCCCACGTCCAGCGGCACGTTGCCGGCGACGACAGTCACGACGTCGACCGTCCACTCGGGTGAGCCCCACGCCAGCAACAGCGCGAGCGCGTCGTCGATCCCGGGATCGGTGTCGATCAGGGCGTAGGGCGTCGAATCGGTGGTCAACGCGCGGGCATCCTATACAATGCAATCAGCCCATCGGGAAAGGAGGAGCCTGGATGGACATCGAGATCCTCTATTGCGGCGAGTGAAACTATCTCCCCCAGGCCTCCAGTTTGCAGGCCGCCATCAAGGACAAGTACGGCATCACCGCGTCGCTGCGCGAGGGCGCGGGCGGTATCTTCGAAGTCTTCATCGGGAAGAAGGTCGTCTACTCGAACCAGGAAACCTACCGCTTCCCCGAGAACGAGGAGATCTTCGAGAAGATCGAGGCCGCTAAGAAGGCCTAGCCGCACGCTCCAGCTCCTCCCGAAACCGCGGGTGGGCCACGGCGATCAGCGCCGCGGCCCGCTCGGCTTCTCCCCGGCCCTTCAGCTTTGCCGCGCCATGCTCCGTCACGACCCAGTCCGCGAGGAAGCGCGGCGTGGTGACGGCGGCGCCGACGCCCAGACGCGCCACGATCCGTGACACCGCGCCGTCACGGCCGGTCGACGGCAGCGCGATGATCGCCGCACCGCCACGCGAGCGGCTGGCCCCCAGCACGAAGTCGAACTGGCCGCCGATGCCCGCCACCTGCCGGCCGCCGATGGTCTCGGCGGTCACCTGCCCCGTGAGATCGATCTCCAGCGCGGAGTTGATCGACACGAAGCGATCCATGCGCGCCACGATGTCGGGGTCGTGCACGAAGGCGGACGATTCCATGTTGACGCGCTCGTTGTCGCGCACGAAGTCGAAGAGGCGCCGCGTGCCCATGACCTCGGCCACGTCCATGCGACCCCGATGCAGGCGCTTGGCGGCGCACGTCACCACGCCGCGCTCGACCAGGCCAACGGCGGCGTCGACCAGCAACGAGTGCAGTGCCAAATCCCGGTGGCCGTCCAGAGCTTCCAGGACGGCCTGAGGGATCGCGCCTACGCCGACCTGCACGGTGGCGCCGTCGGGGACCAGCGCAGCGACGTGACGACCGATCGCGCGCTCGACCTCGCCGACGACCGGCGGCGGGTACTCGACGAGCGGCTCGTCGACCTCGACCCAGGCATCGACCTGGCTGGCGTGCAGCCAGCCGTTGCCGCGCGTGCGCGGCATGTTCGGGTTGACCTGCGCGATCACCAGCGGGGCCGTGCGCGCGGCCGGCAATGCGACGCTGACGGCGACGCCGAGCGAGAGGTAGCCGCCGGAATCGGGCGGCGCCGTGTGCACGATCACGCAGTCGGGAGCCCAGTGGCCGCCGCCCGCAAACTCGGTGACCAGGTCGAAGTAGCGCACCGGCACATACTCCACGCGTCCGCGGCGGCGCGCGTCCTCCAGGCGCGGCGACATGTGCCACGTCGCCGCCCGCAGCGCCACGCGCTCGGGACGCGCGTAGGGATAATCGCCCAGGTGGATGCCGCCCAGCAGCGTCAGGTCGCGGAGCCGCTCGCTCTGCGCGCAGATCTCCCGCAGCATCGCGGTGGGCTCGCCGCAGCCGGGCGGGACGAGGACCTTCATGCCGGGGCGCAGCCGCTCGACGGCCGCGCGCGGCGAAAGATGGGCGAAGTCGCGTGGCATGGGACGCGTTATGATAGCGCCCCGTGACTCGAGCTCTCTTGGCCCTGACGCTCCTCGCCGTGCTCGCCGGCTGCGCCTCACCGCCCTCGCAGAAGTACCCGCGAACCGGCTCGGCGCCGCGCGTGCGCTGTGTCTCCGATCCGCACGAGGGCGACACGCGGCCGCTGTTCTTCCTGTTCTGCGCGGAGAGCCCGTAGCCAGTTCTTGTTCGAGGCGCGGCACATGATGTCCGACGAGATCATGGTGTACGCCGCCATGGCGCTGGTTCCCGCGGTCGCGAGCGTCGGTGGCTTCCTCGCGCTCGTCGCGGTGCATCGGCGGTCGATGTCGGTCCTGCTCTCTTGCGTCGTGTTCGTGGCCGCCGTCGTCGTCGGCACGTTTCTCAGCAATCGCCTTGTTCACGCGTTCGCGTATCTGCTGCGTGGCGACGGCGCGCTGGCGATTATTGCCGCTCCAGTGACCGGTGCCATACTCGCGGTGCCGGTCGCGCTCGTGTTTGCCGTCGCTCTCGTGGTGATCGCCAGGAGATGAAGCCGTCAACTCCAGGCGTGTGATGCTGGTAAGCGGCGGCACGGCACGGGACAGCACAGCGTACCGCCGCTCACCCTGAGCGAGGAAAGAGATGCAGAGCCTCGCGCAGCTTTTCGCGTCGCGAGACTAGCTGCAAAGACGTTCGTCATGAGAGCGACTACCGCACCAGCGCCTCCAGGGCCGACATCAGCAGGGGATACACGCGCGCCTGCGCAGCGCACGTGACGATCCAGTCGCGGCCCTCGCCGTCGCCATCGGGAGCGCCCCACCGAGCGCATCCGTCGGTGCGATCCATCGCCTTGAGGAGCTTGTCCGCGGCCTGCGCCATGTCACCGGCCTGAAGCGACGCGATGACCTGGCCCAAATGCTGCTGAAGCGCGTTCTGATTGCCACGGGTCGTGACTTCCGCAGGCGTCAGTTTGCTGATCGCATTGAGTGCGCGCACCAGCTGCTCCTGGGCGAAGTTCCCGGGTCGCACAACCGAGACGGCAACAGTGTCGGTTGCGGCGGCGCCGAATGGATCGGTGACCGTCAGCGTCGCGACGTACGTGCCGGGAACGTCCGCGGTGAACGTCGGGGTGGCAGTCAGCTGGCCCGTGAGGGCCGCGGCGCTTCCCGCGGGCGTCGCAAGCGTCCATGAGAACCCGAGGCCGTCCCCGTCGGGATCGGCGCTCGCCGAGCCGTCGAGGGAGACCAGGGCACCGACCAATGCGCCCTTGTCGTCGCCCGCCTCCGCGGTGGGTGCGGTATTGCTCGAGCTGATCGTCACGCGAGCCGGAGCGCTACGAAGGCCACGGGCGTCACTGACTGTGAGCTCGACGGTGTAGTCGCCGAGAACGTCAGCCCTGAACGACGGCTTCATGGTGTTGGCCGCCGACAGGCTCGCGGAGCTGCGGCCCGGCTTGGTCGTCAGCGTCCACGCAAAGAGCAGCTTGTCCGTCGCGGTGTCGTCGTCGTCGGATGGGCTGCCGTCGAGCGTGACCATCTGACCGGCGTGGATCGCTCCGACGGGTGCCACCCGCGCGACGGGTGCCTGCCCCAGGTACGAGGTCAGCGGGTTGAACTGCAGGTCGTCGAACGCGATGAAGGCGCCGGCCTCCTGCGTAATTTCGACGTAATGGATGTTGTCCGCCCTGAGGCTGAGCTCGACACCCCCCGTATTCGGCGCCGTTACAATGCCGACCAGCGTGTTGTTGACGTCGAACGCCTTCATGGTCACAGTGCCGACCCCGCCCTGGAGATCGCCTTTGATCGAAACGAAATCCGTGATGGCCGGGTCGCCGCCCAGCGTGAACCTGATACCGATTGGTGAATCGTAGTTGAGGGCGCCCGCGGCGTTGACGCCTCCGATTCCATTGACGCCGTTAGTCGCGTGCCCGCCGCCGAGACGCACCAGCGCCACGTAGCCGGCGGTCGAAGTGAAGGTCACGCCGTGCGAATCTCGCAGCTGGATACTGAGCCGCGCGTCGCCCGCCGGGTCTGAAGGTACAGGCTGGCCGTCGAAGAACAGCGGCATCGCGACCAGACCGGGGACGGCCTCGAAATCGATGCTGACGGCTGCCGCCCGTCCGCCGCTGCCAAGAACCATGACCGGAAGCGCCAGCGCGAGCACCAAAAAGACGTGGCGCGAGATGAATCGCGTCATTTTGGAGGCACCTCGGGACTGCGTGCGCGAGAGAAGTTCTCGCTACATTCATGGTCGGCGATCGACACCGACGAAGTCAACAGATCTGGCGCGGGTTTGTGCCACAGAATGCCGTTTCGTCTCTTGCCGTGGCATCGCAGCGTGCGCGCTAAGATGAGGGCGTGAGCCGCATAGCGCTCGTCACCGGCGGTGGCCGCGGCATCGGCCGCGCCATCGCGCAGCGCCTGGCCGCCGACGGCCTCGCGGTCGCCGTCGCCGCGCGCACCCGCGACCAGGTCGAAGAGACGGCGCGCGTCGCGGGCCGCCGCGCGCTGCCGCTTCAGCTCGACGTCACCGACGCGGGCTCCATCACCGACGCGGTGGCGCGCACGACGCGCGAGCTCGGGCCGATCGACGTGCTCGTCAACAACGCCGGCGTCGCGGAGTCGGCGCCGTTCGCGAAGACCGACGCCGACTTCTGGGATCGCCATTTCGCGGTCAACGTCCGCGGGCCGTATCTGCTGACGCGCGCGGTGTTGCCCGGCATGCTGCAACGCCGCTGGGGGCGCATCATCAACATCGCCTCGCTGGCAGGTCTGTTCGGGTCGCCGTACGTGACCGCCTACACCGCCTCCAAGCACGCGCTCGTCGGCTTCACACGCGCGCTGGCGACCGAAGTCTCGGGCAAGGGAGTGACGGTCAACGCGCTGTGCCCCGGCTTCACGGCCACCGACATCGTCTGGAGCGGCGCGCGTAACATCGTGGCGAAGACGGGCAAGTCCTTCGACGACGCGGTGAAGGCGCTCGCCGAGATGAATCCCGGCCGGCGCCTGATCGAGCCCGACGAGGTCGCCGACGCGGCGGCGCGGCTGGTGGCCGACGACATCACGAACGGCCAGACGCTCGTGCTGGACGGCACCGCACCGGCGCCCAAAGGAGCGACGCGATGAAGCCTCACATCGGAGCAGTCGCGCCCCGAACGCTGCCGAAGCCCAAGGGCTTCTCTTACGCGATGGAGGTCAAGCAGGGGCGCGTGGTGTTCGTGGCCGGTCAGGTGGCGGTCAACGCCGCGGGCGCGATCGTCGGCCGTGGCGACCTGGTCGCGCAGTTCCGGCAGACGTGCGCCAACCTTCAGGCGGTCATCGCCGCGGCGGGCGGCGACATGACGGATTTCGTCAAGCTCACGATCTACGTGCTCGACGTCGCCGACTACAAGAAGAGCCTCCCCCGGATCGGCGAAATCTACCGCGAGTATTTCGGCAAGCACTTCCCGGCGATGACGCTGGTCGGCGTGCGCGATCTGTTCGACGCCGCCGACGGCGCGCTGATCGAGATCGAAGGCATGGCGGCGCTGGCGCCGCCGGAGGTGCCCTCCTACCCGTGAGTGTGGTGGCCGAGCGCTTCAAGATTCGCCACCGCCTGCCGGCCGCGCGCTGGCCCACGCGCGAGCAGGCGGCGCGGGCGCGGCTCTTCCAGCCCGCGCGCATCGGCCCCATCGTGGCCGAGCAGCGCACGTGGGTGCCGGCGATGGTGCCGTGGCGCGCGACGGACGACGGCTTCGTCACCGAGGAGGTGCTGGCCTGGTACGCGCGCTTTGCCGAGGGCCGGCCCGGTGTGCTCGTGGTCGAGGCCACCGGCATCCGCGACATCGCGAGCGGCCCGCTC
>Ga0075431_100003362_pt1 | contig 15503 bp, 13 predicted proteins | sample RhiMetdeltSRZDD5_FD_75297 | JGI IMG/M metagenome (GOLD analysis project Ga0075431, IMG submission 75297) | Populus rhizosphere microbial communities from Tennessee, USA - Rhizosphere MetaG P. deltoides SRZDD5 | ecosystem: Host-associated > Plants > Roots > Rhizosphere > Soil | place: USA... | reverse complement strand
CGCGAGCCGTGAGCTCTCGGAACGTGCCGCGGTCCGGAGGCGCGTCCTCTGTCCAGAACCATCCCGCGCACCACAGATCCAGCAGACGCGACCAGGCACTAAGTGAGGTTCCGGGCTTGTGCAGCGCGGCCAGCGTTCGTTCCTTCTCGCGGACGACGGCCGCCGAATCATCCGGCTGCATGGCAATCTGCAGCCGGACACGAATCGCGTGCCGGACGAGCGACGAGAGCTGTTCGTCAGGGAAGAGTGGCAGGTCTTCTTGCCGGCGGCCACGTGTGGTGCTGCCCGACGGTTGGCGGCGGAGATCGTTCGGCGATGCGCCGACCAGGCTGTTTCCAGTGACCAGATGGTGATCGAGAAACGACAGCGGTTTGTCGGTAGCCAGCGTGGCCAGCCAGAGAGAGAGCCGCGCCAACTGCACGGCCATGGGATTGAGGTCCACGCCATACAGGCATCGTGACGCGACGTCGCGTCGAAGCGCGGCACGATCGGCGGGCGTAATGTCGTGCGCGTGCCACGTGCCTTCCTCGATCAGCGCTTCCTCGGCGGCGGTGCTGAGGTATCGGCACGCGGCGACGAGAAATGCGCCGCTGCCCATTGCCGGATCGAGAACCTTGAGCTGAAGAATCTGCTCGGCGCTGCGTCCTTTCGTGAGCGGCTCGAGAGTGTGGCGCACCAGGAATGCAGTCAGCGAACGCGGCGTGTAGAAGGTTCCGCTCGACTTGCGAACGTGGCGCGTGCGTAGCAGAGTGGCCCCGGGCCGCCTGAAGGCGGCCCCTACGGACGCGGCCCCTACGGACGCGGCCCCTACGGACGCGGCCCCTACGGACGCGGCCCCTACGGACGCGGCCCCGACGGGCGAAGGCTCGTAGTCGAGGACGCGCTCGTACACAGCACCCAGTTGCTCGACGTCGAGGTCCCGGTACACGATCCGCGCCCGGCCATGCCGGTTGACGGGCGTTGTACTGACGGCGACGACCGCCTGACGCATCACGCTGTCGGCAATCGGGGTACGGTCGAAGGCATCCGCCTGTGAGGGCGAGAACAGCCGGCCGTTGAACGCGGTGACGCGAAGCTCGCCGGCGCTGCACCCGGCATGTGCCAGCCGCGAAATCGCCTGGACTGCGTGCCACAGTCCCCGGCAGCGTTGCCCGCGAAGGAGCGTGTCCACGATCGTGTCGAGGCTGTAGCGATCGCGATAGACCGGATGCCACAACGGCAGCAGTCCACGGGCTTCGGCAAACAACAGGAACAGCACGCGGTAGAGCACCGTCAGCGACTGTTCGAACAGCACCGGCATCGAGGGCGGACGCTTGCGTGCCGCCAGGGTGCCGACGAGCAGTCCGAGCGCTTCAAGGACGCCGTCGCCGAGCACACGGCAGACCTGCATGCCATGCCGGCGCGAGAGGTCCACCATGCGATCGAGAAACGGCGGGAGCGAGGGGTGTCCGCTCATCGCCTCCGCGCGCAGCAACGTCCACAGCAGCTGCTGCGCCATCGGCTCGCGCCCCAGGACGAAGCAGTCGAGCTCGAGATACTCGCGCGACCAGGTACGTCGCGCATCGACCAGCCGCGCCGTGCGCCCGTTGCAGCACAGGCACCACCGTGAATCGCCGGCGATCGCGTGAACGACCGACGATCGCCAAGTGCGATCGAGCGAGTCGCTCCATCCCGAGACGAGCACGACAAGTCCAGTGGAGCCGGCGGCCGCATGAAGCAGGCAGTGGTCGGTTCCATCGATGCGGCGTTGGACAGAGATTCCAAGGAGCTCGAGCAGCGGCAGGACGGCGACGTCGGCGATCGCTCGAAGGCTGGACGTGGTACCGAGCGTGTTTTCGAGACGCAGTGACCAGGCGTGAAGCGCCGCTGCCGCCGCTGGCGGGAGCGGAACCGATTCGGGCATCGATGGCAGGACGTCTCGGGCGAACGCGCCGCTGATGAGGCCGCCGCGGATGCCGGGAATCATCGCCTGACCAGTCCGAAGACCAGCCGGCAATCGATGGATACCTGTGTGTGCCGATCACATTCCGCCAGGCGGCGCGCACAGCGCTCGAGCGCCTCCTCGAGCGTGGCGTTCTGCGCCGCCGCGGCGCGTTCGGCGCGGCGATCGAAGAGGCCCGGCTGCAGGAGCGACGTGGCGAGACGGGCGTGTTGCTGTCGTAGACCGTCGGCGATGGCTCGTTCGCGCTCCATCGCCCGCAACTGCGACCGGTGAAATGTGGACAAGAACGACGACAACAGTTGGTTCGCGACGGGCATGACCGCCGACTCGGCCAGGCGGGTGATCGACGCTGCGTGCCGCCTGATCGACGCATTCGAGCGAAGATGGCTGGGCGCCCTCTCGCGGATGCCGACGAGGGTCGTCCAGATCGGCTGCAGCTCTGGATCCTCGAAGACGAGTCGATAGATCCAGTCGTGGACGAATCTCGCACGACCTGTGCGGATCGCGGTCACGCATGGCCGGCTCTCGAATGGCTCGTGTCGAACGTTGCCGCCAAGTCTGCGGACGTGTTCGATGCGCGCGGCTTCTTCGGTTGCCGCCGAACGGAGAGCGCCAATGACAACGCCAGGCGGTAGCGGGGCTTGCGCAGCCGAGGGGTCCCTCCGCTCCCCATCGATCGCCACGCTGTCAATCTCCTCGCTGCCGATCGCTATCCCGGCAATCTCCTGCTCGTATGCGGTCGCGCGCATGCCGCCGAGGACGCCGGACACCCGGCGCATCCGAGTCAACAGCACGGCAACCGACGCCTCCTCGCACGTATTGGCGGCAAGGAGATGAACGGCATGCACGCGCCGCTTCTGCCCGAGACGCTCCACTCGTCCGATACGCTGCTCGAGTCGCACCGGCGTCCACGGCAACTCGAGATTGATCACCAGCCGGCAACGGTGATGAAGGTTCAAGCCTTCGCTGGCGGCGTCGGTCGCCAGCAGCACACGCACGTCGCCGGCGGCGAACCGCAGAAGGACATCGCGCCGCTCCGTTCCGCTCATTCCGCCGTGAAGCTGGGCCGGCGCCAGCTCCCGCAGGTAATGGGCAAGGCGATCGAGCGTGTCCCGGTACTCGGTGAACACGATCGCCCGCTCTCGCGAACGGCGAAGAAGTCGATGAAGTACCCGGAACTTGGACTCGGACTGTTCGGCCAGACGGGCCAGCTGAAGCAGGTGTTCGAGCCATCGCCGCTCCTCATGGCGATCCGCGAGCCCCGGAGAACTCAGCTCTGCCCCGGGCGCGTCATCGTCAGCAGCGGGATCGCCAAATGGCAGCGGCATCTGCAGGAGATCGGTCTCCTCGCCGATGGGCAGCAGACGCAGACGGGTTTCGACCGATCGTGCGAGTGACGAAGCGCTGCTGCAGGCGCGTCGCGTGAGCACCATCATTGCCAGACGCGCTCCGTCCCTCGTCGCGGACGCCTGCGCCCAGACGAGCCGGGCGTAGGCCATCAGCGTTTCGTGCATGTCGAATTCGCCTCTCGTCAGACGCACGCGAAGCGACACGCTGCGCCGGGCTGAAGGCAGACCGATGTCGAGCCGTGTCCGCCGAAACGCCAGCAGCGGAAAGGCTCGCGAGAAATCGCCGAGCGATGTGAGCCTCGTGAATGCGTCCTCGTCGCCCGAGTGAGGGGTGGCGGTGAGGAGGACCAGTGTCCGGGCGCGCCGGGACAGAAGCGACGCGACCATGGCGCGATCGGAGCGGCCGGCCAGCGCGTGCGCTTCGTCGAAGACCACGAGGTCCCAGACCAACGACTCCAGAGCACGGACGACTTCCGGCCGCTTCACGAAGTCGAGCGACGTGAGGACGACTCCAGGAATGGCCCAGGGGTTGCCGTTCCACTGCGTCGCATGACGGCTCATGGAGGCCGAGTCGAGCAGCGTGGCGTCGCGTGCGAATCGCTCGCGCAGTTCCGCCTGCCATTGCTCCCGGAGACCAGCGGGCGTCACGACCAGGACATGAGCCTCGGGCCGGCGCTCGAGTAATTCGCCGATGATGAGACCGGCTTGAATCGTCTTTCCGAGGCCGACCTCGTCGGCGATGAGCACACGCGTCGCGATGCCACGAACAATCGCCAGTGCCGGCTCGAGCTGAAAGGGCAGCACCGCGACTGCCGCGCGAGCGGGCGTGCGGAGGGCCTCGTAGGACGGTGTCGCCGTGGCGAGAATCGATCGGGCAACCGTTCGCCAGGTCCGTGGACGGACGACGCGCGGCGTCTCAGACGAGGGCAGCCGCTCGATGGGTTCGTAGGGGAGCAGAAACGACGTGCGGGTGCCGCGATTGTCTGCGCCGCGCCCGAGGACTTCGAGTACCGATCCGTGCGTGCCCGCGATGTGACGATGAACGACCCAGGCTTCGCCGCGGGCGCGGATGATGTGGCCAGGCCGAAGGGATTGAGCCGCCGCCATGGCCGTGGGAACTGCAGGCGGCGTTCCCGGTCATCAGGCCCTGAAAATGCGCCAAAAGACGTGCGCGTGTTGCAGAACCTGCGTAGTTGTGGACGTGCTCAACGCGCGGAATTTTCGACCTGCACAAGCTTTGGCGAAGAGGACACTCCGAAGTAGCGTCCGGTCACCGACGCGGAGCCCGGGCTGACTCCTTCCAGCGACACTCGATCCATTTCCACGCTCCCCGAACCGGCTTTGAGAATCGATGCGTCGCTGGACGTCAGCTCGAACACTTCAAGAACCGCGGTCTCAACCGCTCCTGTGTCGAAGGTCACCCTCGGGCCGACGAAGCGCCGTTCACCGACCGGTATGGAGGTTGGTGCCGTGACCGTGAGACTGGTGATTCGCCGGACGGTCAGGTCCTGTCCTGGCGTCAAGACGAACGACTCGGTCCAGCGGACCGGCTTCCGTTCGTATCCAGCCGGCGGATAGAGATTCCCCGGAACCCTGTCGTACTCACTGGCGAACTCGTAGCGGCCGTTCGCATCCGTCGTGGCCGAGGAAGGACCTCCGCGCACGGTGACGCCGGCGACCGGACGGCCTTGACCGTCGGTGACGATTCCCGAGTAGGTGAACCTCGGAGGTGCTGGCGTAGGGCTGGGAGCCGGACTCGGAGCGGGCTCGGGTGGCGGGGCTTGCACCTGCGACGGCCTGGGATTCGGCGTGGGTCCCGCAGGCATCGTCGACGAATCGCATGACGACCCCACGACCGTCAGCGACAGCAGGGCAGCGAGACGCACAACTCGGCTCATGTCGAGCACGGATGGCAAAGAACGCACCATCGCGAAGTCTCAGCAGATAGCCGTTGTCGGGCGGGCGATGACGACCCGGTTGTGGCTTCAGTACTGATTTTGATGTGGCAGAACCGCCACGGGTGTCAGCGAAGGCGGGCCACTGTCGCACCGAGGTGCGTCTCCAGCGCGTCCCAGAACTCCACGACCAGCGGGTGGTCTTCGAGCGCCTGCTGGACGATGGCGCGCTGCACGCCCTTGCCGCGGCCGTGAATCAGCCGCACCTCGCGCAGGCCCGCTTCATGTGCGGCGTTCACGTATTCGACGACGACCGACGCGACGTCGCGTGGCGCGAACGCATGCAGGTCGAGCGAGTCTTCGATCGGGATCTTCTTCAGGATGGGAACGAGGCCGTGACGACGGTTTTCATACCACCGCGCACGGCGAAATCACCGACGACCGTCATGCGCCGCGGCTGACACGCGGCGACGAGATCGTCGAGGATCAGATTCGTGGCGGCCTCGAAGAAGATGCCGCGATTGCGGAATCCGAACATGTAGTACTTGAGCGATTTCAACTCGATGCACCGGTCGGCCGGCACATAGGTGATGCGGATTTCGCCGAAGTCAGGGAGACCGGTTTTCGGACAGACCGACGTGAACTCAGGGCAGCTGATCGAGATCTCGAAGTCGCGTTCAGGACGCGGATTCGGGAATGTCTCAATCGTCACCTCGCTTGACATCAGCAAAAAATTCTAGCACTTTGGGCCTAAATTGCTTGATCGCGCGTTGACACGCCTGCGCGTGCGAGCTAGCATACGACCGTTTTTCACGAGTTTCCCGCAGCAGTCTCGCGCGCGCAACTGCTTGCGGTCCAGCATACGCCGCGCACCAGCACAAGGGGGGACGTGATGGCAGAGGCCCGAAGAATGGGCAAATCAGAGCTATTTTCGCATTTCGCCGAACGCTTCGAAGTGAAGCGGACTCAGGCGCGTGAGTTCTTCGACGAGCTGACAACGCTTTCAGAGAAAGAGCTGAAGCGCTCCGGTGAGTTTGTATTGCCCGGCATGGTGAAGCTCGTCGTTCAGAAGCGCAAGGCGCGCATGGGCCGCAATCCCGCAACCGGTGAACAGATCAAGATCCCGGCCAAGACCGTCGTCAAGGCGCGCATCGCGAAGCAGCTCAAGGACGCGGTGCTCCCGAAGAAGTAGCGATTCGGAGTTCCCCCCTTCGATTTGGCCCGGCGCGAACGTGGTGCGCCGGGTTTCTTTTTTGTAGTGTCCGGCGTCAGACGGACCGTGTTATCCGGCGGCAGCCCTGGCCTCAGTTGCCCCGGATTTTCCGCGCCAGCTCGCGGATCTCGAGCTTGTCCATCTTGAATTTCAGCGTGCTGAGCGGGATGCCCAGCGCCCGCGCGGTGGCGGTCACGTTCCAGCTCGATTTCTCGAGTGCGCGGATGATGAAGTTGCGCTCGAACGTCGAGACGGCGCGCTCCAACAGGTTCTCGGTGGTGGGTCCCTGCGTATCCAGCTGCGCGACGTGCAGCTCGTAGGGCAGGTCCTCGTCGGTAATCCACTCCTTCTCGGACACGGCGACGAGGCGTTCGATCAGATTCTCCAGCTCGCGAATGTTGCCGGGCCACCAGTACGACGACAGGATCTGCATCGTCGACTCGGCGATGTCCTGGATGTTTCTGCGGAACCGCGTGTTGTAGCGGCGCAGGAAGAAGCGCGCGAGCTCGGGCAGATCCTCGATCCGATCTCGCAGCGCCGGCATCTTGATCGGCACGACGTTGAGCCGGTAGAAGAGGTCCTCGCGGAACTTTCCTTCCTTGACGGCTTTGTCGAGATCGATGTTGGTGGCGGCGATGAGCCGCAGATTGGTCTTGATCGGCTGCGTGCCGCCGACGCGTTCGATCTCGCGCTCCTGAATCGCGCGAAGCAGCTTCGCCTGCAGCTCGTAACGGAGGTCGCCGACCTCGTCGAGGAAGAGTGTTCCGCCGGACGCGAGCTCGAATTTGCCGATCTGCTGACGGATCGCGCCGGTGAACGAGCCCTTCTCGTGTCCGAATAGAGTGCTCTCGACGAGCTCCCTCGGAATTGCCGCGAGGTTCACGGCGACGAACGGCGCATCCGGCCGTCCGCTCTGACGATGGATCAGCCGGGCAAGGAGTTCCTTGCCGGTACCGCTCTCGCCGAGGATCAGGACATTCGCGGGCCTGGTCGCCACCCGCTGCACGAGCTCGACGATCTCTCGTATGGCGGCACTTGGCCCGACGACGAACTCGCGCTCGCTGCTTTCGGCGACGTCTTCCTGCAGACGAACGGCGTCGCGCTTCTGCTCGGTCTGGGTGCCGGCGATGGTCACCAGGGCCAGCACGCTATCGAGACCGCGATCCTTCGACGTGTAGTTGAAGGCGTGCAGCCGCATGGCTTCGATCGCGATCTGCACCTCCTGCGTCTCGGAGACGACGATCACTTCGCAGTGCGGGTGATTCTCCTTGGCGATCTTCAGCACTTCGAAGCCGGTGATGCCGGGAAGATGGACGTCGACGACCATCAGGTCGACGTCTTCCTTCTCCATCATCTGCAGCGCGCCTTCGCCCGAGCCGGCGCGAAGAATACGGAAGTCACGACGGAGCATCGCGGTGAGGGACTCACGGACCTCGTCGTCGTTGTCGACGATCAGCACGGTCTTGCGGCGGTCGGACATCGGAGGACGCGAGTATAGTATGGAGTTTTATGCCTACTGCGTACGACGTCATCGTGATTGGTGCAGGAACCGGCGGCTACGTCGCGGCGATCCGGGCGGCGCAGCTCGGAAAGAAAGTCGCCGTGGTCGAGAAGCAGAAAGCGCTCGGCGGCACCTGTCTGATCTGGGGCTGCATCCCCACCAAGGCGCTCCTCGAGCATGCTCATGCGCTCAAGATCGTGCAGAACGCCAGGGAGTGGGGCGTGATGCTTCCCTATGGCGCGCCGGCGATCGACATGAAGCAGGTGCACGCGCGCAAGGACAAGATCGTCACCGGGCTCACCAAGGGCATCGAGTTCCTGTTCAAGAAGAACAAGGTCGACTGGATCAAGGGAACCGCGCGCCTGTCGGGACGCGGCAAGGTGGATGTCTTCGAGGGCGACAAGCAGACGCTCGAGGCCAAAGAGATCGTCGTCGCCACCGGATCGTCGCCGCGCAGCGTGCCGTCGGTGCAGATCGATCACGATCGGATCATCACCAGCGACGAAGCGATTCACCTGAAAGAGATCCCGAAGTCGCTGGTCATCATGGGGAGCGGAGCGGTGGGCGTCGAGTTCGCGTCGATCTTCCGCCGCTTCGGCAGCGAAGTGACGATCATCGAGCTGCTGCCGCGTCTCGTGCCGGTCGAGGACGAAGCCGTGTCGGCGGAGCTCGAGAAGTCGTTCAAGAAGCAGGGCATCAACGTCCTCACCTCGACGAAGGTGACCAGGGCGACGGCGACGAACACCGAGGTCACCATCGAAGCCCAGGGTGCCGACGGGAAAGCTGTCTCGATCTCAGCCAGCCGGCTGCTCGTGGCGACCGGACGCGGACCGGTGACGACCGGCCTTGGCGCCGAGGAGCTCGGCATCGCGATGGAGAAGGGTTACATCAAGGTGGACGAGATGTATCGGACATCGGTCCCCAGCGTGTCGGCGATCGGCGACGTCATCACGCTCGGCACCGGCGTCCATCCGCAGCTGGCGCACGTGTCGTCCATGGAAGGCGTGATCGTCGCCGAGCGTCTTGCCGGCCAGCCCGTTCAGCCGCTGAACTACGAGCACGTTCCGGGCTGCACCTACTGCGATCCCGAGATCGGCAGCGTGGGGCTGACCGAGGCGGAAGCTCGGCAGCGCGGCTATGACGTTCGAGTCGGCCAGTTTCCGTTTGGCGTGCTGGGGCGGGCCAAGATGGCGGGGGAAGGAGAGGGGTTCGTCAAGATCGTGGCCGATAAGAAGTACGATGAAGTGCTGGGCGTGCACATGATTGGCCCACGGTCCACCGAGCTCGTCGCCGAGGCCGTCCTGGCGCTTCGCCTGGAGTGCACGGTCGAGGAATTGATAAAGACGATCCACGCGCATCCGACGTTCTCGGAAGCCGTGGCTGAAGCCGCCCACGCTGCACACGGCGCGGCGATACACATGTAGACCAGAGATCATGTCTACACCCGTCGTGATGCCCCAGATGGGGGAATCGGTTGCCGAAGGGACGATCGTCCGCTGGATCAAGCAGGTGGGCGATTCGGTCGATCGCGACGAGCCGCTGTTCGAGATCTCGACCGACAAGGTAGACGCCGAGATTCCCGCCCCGGCCGCCGGCGTGCTGACCGAGATCAAGGTGCAGGCAGGCGAGACCGTCGCGGTGAACGAAGTGGTCGCGACGATCGGTGATGCGTCAGAGGTAGCCCGGCCGGCAACGCCGGCCGCGCCAGCCAGGGCCACCGCGCCGGCGTCAGCAGAGACCAACCCGGCAGAGACAAACAGCGCCCAGCCGCAGGCCGATGGCGCAGGGCCCGCGCAGAAGAAGGTTCCACCGACACCAAAGCCCAATGGCCGCGAAGCGGCCCAGGCCGCTCCGACGTCTGCGGCGCCCGCCGCGGCGCTCAATCAGGACGAGGTTCGGCGTCAGCGGTCGTCGCCGCTCGTCCGTCGCATCGCGAAGGAACATAACGTAGACGTTTCGCAGATTCAGGGCTCTGGTCTTGGTGGACGCGTAACGAAGCACGACATCCTCGAGTACATCGAGTCGCCGAAACCGGCCCCGGCCCAACAGCCGCGTGCGGCGAGCGCGTCGGTGGACGCGGACCTTCAGTCCGTAGAGGCGGACCTTCAGGTCCGCCCGGGCGAGCCGAGGCCGCAAGCCGCGGTAGCCAAGGCCCAGAGCCCCGAGCCGAGAGTACCCGCCTACCGCGAGGGCGATCGCATCGAGATCGAACCACTCTCGGTGATGCGCAAGAAGATCGCCGAGCACATGGTGATGAGCCGGCGCACCTCGGCGCACGTGCACTCGGTGTTCCACGTGAACTTCTCGACCGTCGCACGGATTCGCGAGCAGAAGAAGGCCGAATACGAGCAGCTCGGGACGAAGCTCACCTACATGGCATTCATTGCCAAGGCCGTCATTGCCGCGCTGCGCCGCTTCCCCGTGGTGAACGCCTCGCTCGATGGCGACAACATCGTCTACAAGAAGGACATCAATCTCGGGATTGCCGTTGCGCTCGAGGCGGGGTTGATCGTGCCGGTGATCAAGCATGCCGACGAGAAGAACCTGCTCGGCCTGAGCCGATCGATTGCCGACGTGGCCGAGCGCGCGCGGACGAAGCAGCTCAAGCCCGACGAGGTGCACGGCGGTACGTTCACGATCACCAACCCGGGCCAGTTCGGCTCGCAGTTCGGCATGCCGATCATCAATCAGCCGCAGGTCGCCATTCTCGGCGTGGGCACGATCGAGAAGCGCCCGGTCGTCGTCGACGATGCGATTGCGATCCGGACGATGGCATATCTGACGCTCGGCTACGACCACCGGCTCGTCGATGGCGCCACCGGCGATCAGTTCATGGCTGAAGTGAAGCAGCAGATCGAGAACTTCGATCTGAAGTCAGTGTAGGCACGGAGTGGACGGAGGGAACGGGTTCACACGGAGCAACGAAGAAACGGAGATTCACGGAGCCAAGGCCTTGGTACGCTCGCTCGAAGTCCGGCGATTGGGCGTGGTGCCGTACGACGAAGCGCTCGCGATGCAGCGGCAGCTCGTCGAGGAGCGTCGCGCCGGGCGCATTCCGGATCTGCTGCTCCTCCTGCAGCATCCTCCTGTCATCACGCTCGGTGTGAAAGGCGACGGCGGCCGCGCCAACATCGTCGCGACTGACGAACGTCTCGCCGAGTTGGGAATCACGGTTCAGGAGACCGGGCGCGGCGGCGACGTGACGTACCATGGTCCAGGCCAGATCGTCGGTTATCCGATCGTCGATCTGCGTCCCGATCGCTGCGACGTGCATCGCTACGTCCGCGACCTCGAGGACGTGATGATCCGCGTGTGCGCCGACTACGGCGTGACCGCGGGCAGAATCCAGGGTCTGACCGGCACGTGGGTGGGCGCCGAGAAGATCGGCGCGATTGGCGTCAGGCTGTCACGCTGGATCACCAGCCACGGCTTCGCGTTCAACGTGAGCACCAATCTCGATCACTTCAAACTGATCGTGCCGTGCGGGATCAGCGATCGCGGTGTCACGTCGCTGGAGCGCGCCACCGGCCGGCGCCTGGACACCGGCCAGGTCGAAGACGCCGTCGTCCGTCATTTCGAAGATACGTTCGACCGTCAGCTCGTGCGCGCTTCATCGACGACTGCTGCTTTTCAGGCCTTGAACGAGTAGTCTCGCGCCACGTCGCAGACCGTAATCCTGTATTCGGAGAACCACCGCTCTCTGCCCAGCCGCTGTGCCTCGCGATGCTCGGGATGTGCGCGCCACGCGGCAGCCGTCTCGTGCGACTCGAACTCGACGACGGCGACTCCCTCGCCATCGGCGGATGCGTATTGGCGATACGAGACGAATCCCGGCATCGTGGCAGCCAGCGACGCCATGCGAGCATCCATCTCCACGATCTCCTGCTCGATGCCGGGCTTGAGCCGGGAACGAAATACGACGACAACCATCTCGCCTCCTACGGGGTCCGATTGTGATGCGCGAGGAATTGCCACGCGGCGATCGAGAGCATCGCGCCGGCAACCGCACCGAATGGTGGAAAGTGACTGTGCCACATCGCCAGCCCGCCGACAGCCAGCGGCAGCGAAACCCTCCAGCCTGTCTGCTGCCAGAGAGCGACGGCGGCGGCGCCCGTGCCGAGCGCCCATGCGTAGCTCGCGACCTCTGATAAATAGAAGGTGGCGTCCGCCTCGCCGAGCAGGGCCCACATCACACCCTCGACGACCGGCCGGTCGTCGACCGGCACGCCCTCGCGGTAATCGGCAACGACCGCGGATCCGATCCCCGCAATCGCATCGAACGCGGCGTACAGCACGATATACATCGCCAAGCCGGCGCGACTGACGCGGCTTGCCATCCCGTGACGCGGCAGCATCCACCAGACGGCCAGTCCAACCAGCGGAAACAGCGCCAGCCCCACCACGTGAACCGCGAGCCATCGCCCCCGGATGTCGACGATGTACTGAATGAAAGCGCCATAGTCCTCGTGCATGCCATGCATGACGAGCCAGTCGAGGCCGTGGGTCAGCGAGAAGACGATGAGCGCCAACGGCGCGCCGAGTACGACAAGCCTCTGTCCGCGACTGAGTGTCACAGCGCGATTCTACGATGCCGATTGAGCTGTCCTTGTCAGGACCGCCTCTGCAACACCGCGACCAGCGACCTTCGTAACTTCGACGCGGATGTGATTCCACGTCACCACGTCGCCGAGCTGCGCCGGACGACCGAGTAACAGCAGGACCAGGCCGCTGATCGTCGTGACCTGCGGATGCTCGAGCGGCCAGTCGAGCGTCTTCGCGACTTCGTCGAGCCGGACGGTCCCGCGCGCCCGGATGCTGCCGTCGCCTTCGCGGACGATGGCGGCGCGGCCACGGCCCTCTTCGATGTCGCCGATGACCTCCTCGAAGAGATCCTCCATGGTGACGAGACCCGCGGTGCCGCCATGCTGATCCATCACGACAGCCATTTGCGCGCGGTACCGCCGCATGGCGGCCAGCACTTCGTCCACGGGCGTCGGGCCCGGCACGTACGGCAGCGCCCGCGCCGAGCGTGCCGTCACCGGTTGATTCGAGATCAAATGCCGCAGCACTTCCTTGATGTGCAGGCTGCCGACGATGTGATCGAGGTCGCCGCTGTAGACGGGATATCGCGTGTGTGCCTGCGTGCGAACGATGGCGCGCAGTTCGTCGGGCTCGGCGCCGACGGGTATGCCGACCAGCAGCACGCGCGGGACCATCGCCTCGCCGGCGGTGCGATCGCCGAATTCGAACAGGTCGCGGAGCAGCTGCCCGGACTCGCCGCGAAGCAGCCCGCCTTCCTCGCTCTCCTGCACGATGAACTGCAGCTCCTCGGCCGTGTGGTAGCGTTCGCGCTCGACCCGCTGTCGCTTGATGCCGACCAGTTTCAGAAGCGCCGTGCCGAACGCGTTGAGTGAGACGACCAGCGGCAGCAGCGCGCGCTCGAGCGCCCGGATCACCGGCGAGATATAGAGGATGGTGTGCTGCGAACGCTGAAGCGCGAGCGCCTTGGGCAGCATCTCGCCGTAGACGATGTGCAGGTAGGTGAGGATGGCGACCGCGATCACGCTGGCGACCGTATGCGCGGCAATCCAACCCGTCATCTCGAGTGGACCGAGCCACACCGCGATGTGATCCGACATCCAGTGCTCGCCGTACATGCCGAGGCCCAGACTCGCGACGGAGATGCCAATCTGCGTCGTCGCGATGTAGCGATCCTGCAGCTTGGGGTCCTCGAGAATCTGCAGCGCGTTTCGCGCCAGCAGACTGCCCTGCGCCGCCTGGTGCTCGATGCTCGCCTTCGGCGCCCCGACGATCGCGAACTCGGCGGCGACGAACAGCCCGTTGGCGATGACCAGCAGCAGGATGATGGCGATCGGGACGAGGACTTCCATCACGATTCGTTCTCGTCGCGTGGCATCGGCAGCCTGACGACGATGACCGACTCCACAGCCCGATTGACGACGCGCTCGACCTCGAAATCGTACTCGCCGATCGAAATCCGCTCGCCTGGCGCCGGCAGATGGCCGAGCGCTTCGATCACCATGCCGCCGACCGTCGCCGCATCGGTGTCCCACTCGGTGGCGAGGGCGGCCGCAGCGTCCTGAGTGGAAATGCCGCCCGGGAGTCGCATGCGCCCGTCAGGGAGCGCCTCGGCGGCGGGGTGCGCCGCCTTGAACTCGTCGCCGACGTGACCGAGCAGCTCGGACAGCACGTCCTCGAGCGTCAGCAGACCCGATGTGCCGCCGGCCTCGTCGACGACCAGCGTCTGATGCGAGCGCCGCTCGCGGAGCTCGCGCAGCACACGATCGGCAGTGACGCTCTCGTGCACGGTTGGCACCATCCGGATCATGTTGGCCAGCGTCATCGTCTGGCCGCCGCTGACGAACCACCGCACGAGCTCCTTGGTGTGCAGAATTCCGACGATGTTGTCGAGCGAGTCGCGATAGACGGGCAGCCGTGAAAAAGGGCTCTGCGCGACGATGCCGATCACCTCGTGCAGCGGCGTCTTGATGTCGAGCGCGGCGATCCGGCGGCGCGGCACCATCAGTTGCCTGGCCTGACGAAGATTCAGCCGCAGCGCGCGCTGCAGACGCCGGTGCTCGTCGGGCTCGAGCAGCCCGCCGTCCCGGCTCTCGGCGATGAGCAGCTCGATCTCGTCGGGCGAGTGAATGTGCCGGTGTGCCTGATACGGCGTGCCCAACAGGCGCAGCAGCAGCAGCGCCGATCCGTTGAGGAACTTGATGAACGGCCGGTAGATCCACAGCGACGCCAGCATCGGAATGAACGTGTACAGCGATGACTGCGTCGGGTACTGCAGGGCCACGAGCTTGGGCACGAGCTCCGCGAAGACGACCTGAGCCGTCGTCAGCGTCAGCAGGACGACGGCGGTGGACGTGGACTGAGCGGCGACCTCTTGCAGACTTCCGAGCTGCGCGAAGAACGGTGTCAGCCAGACCGCGAAGGTCTGCTGCGCGTATGCCCCGAGCACGAGGCTCGAGAGCGTGATCCCGATCTGGCTCGCACCGATGTAACGATCGAGCGCTTCGGGAGACTCCAGGATGGGAAGCAGCCAGGCCGCCAGCGGATTGCCGTCGGCGGCGAGCTGCTGGATCCGGCTCCGACGAACGCTGACCGCAGCAAACTCGGCCGCGACGTAGAGGGCGTTGACGAGAAGCAGCGCTATGACGACGAGAATGGCCGCCAGGACCATGCGAGGGTCTAGTACTTAGCACCTTTTCTGGCGGCGGGATAACCCCAACCGGCCCAGGCAGTTCGGCGGGCCTGTGTAATCCAGGGAATAAGACCGATTTGGTCGGTGTTTAAAGTGGCAGAGGCAGGAACCCATGGACAGGACCCAGGATCGACGTCTCGTGGCTGGGCTGCAGGCCGGCGATCAGGCTGCGGTTCAGGAACTGGCGGTGCGCTACGGACCGCGGATCCAGCAGCTTGCGATGCGTCATATGAAGAATCGGGAGGACGCGGAAGAGGTGACTCAAGACGTCCTTCTCAAGGTGCACAGAAAGATTCACGCGTTTCGCGGCGATGCGGCGTTGTCATCGTGGATCTACCGCATCACGTTCAACACCGCGATGTCGCGGCTGCG
>Ga0075431_100003358_pt1 | contig 15515 bp, 9 predicted proteins | sample RhiMetdeltSRZDD5_FD_75297 | JGI IMG/M metagenome (GOLD analysis project Ga0075431, IMG submission 75297) | Populus rhizosphere microbial communities from Tennessee, USA - Rhizosphere MetaG P. deltoides SRZDD5 | ecosystem: Host-associated > Plants > Roots > Rhizosphere > Soil | place: USA... | reverse complement strand
GCGGAGATCGGCGACGTCCGGGTGAACCCACTGCTGTTCAAGCTCGAGATCAAGAAGTTCCGGCTGACCGAGGCGGATGGGCGGCCGCTGCTCGGCTTCGATCGCCTCTTCATCGATTTCGAGCTCGCACGCAGCATATTCCGAGCGGCGTGGACCTTCGCGGAGATCCGCCTCGAGGCGCCTCGCGTGGATGCGGTCATCGCTGCGGACGGTCGCATGAACATCGCCGAGCTGCTGGACGCCTTGCCGAAGGGCGAGCCGGCCAAGGAGTCGACGGCGCCGCCGCGGCTCCTGGTGCTGCACGCGATCGTGCAGAACGGCATCGTGTCGCTCACCGATCAGTCCCACCGCGCGCCGCAGAAGGTCGCGGTGCAGCCGATCAACGTCGAGCTGCACAACCTCACGACGCTGCGCGAGCGCCGCGGTCCGTACGCGATCTCGGCGACGCTGACGGGCGGCGGTGTCGTGAGCTGGGACGGCGAGGTGTCCCTCGTGCCGGTCGCATCCATCGGCCGCTTCGACCTGCGCGGCTTCCCGCTGGCGACCGCCTGGCGCTTCGTGCAGGACGAGATCGCCATCGCGGAGCCGAAGGGCGCGCTCGACGCGAACGTGCGCTATCAGTTCGGCTACCGCGACGGCGCGACGTCGCTGAAGGTGCAGGGGCTCGAGGTGGCCGTTACGGGTCTCGTGCTCGCGGAGCGTGCGAGCAACGCGCCGCTGCTCGCCCTGGACGAGGTGGGCGCCGTCGGCGTGTACGGCGACGTGGCCGCGCGGCAGCTGACCGTGCCCGAGATCGCGGTGAAGCGTGGCCGGGTCGCGGCGACGCTGGCGCGGGACGGAACGGTGAACTGGCAGCGACTGGTGACGACGACCGCCGCGCCGCAGCCGGCCGCGACCCAGGCGACGGCGCCGTCGGCCACGGCTGCCGACGCGCGCCCGTGGCAGGTCGCCGTCGAGAAGGTTCGCGTCGACGACGTGGCGCTGTCCGTCGTCGACGAAAGCCGCGCGGCGCCGCTGGCGCTCGACGTCGGAGGGCTGAACCTCGGCCTGTCGGCGCGGCTCGAGAGCGGACCGTCGGGCCTGACCGGCGTGGCGGACAACTTCGGTCTCACCCTCGGGCGCGTCGCGGTGCGATCGGAGGACAAGACGCCGCTCGTCGCTCTCGATCGGATCGCCGTGGACGGCGGCCGCGTCGATCTCGGCGCGCGCCAGGTCGCCATCTCACGCGTCGCCGTCAATGGCGGCGCGACGACGGTCGTGCGTGACGCTTCCGGCGCGATCCCGATGCTCGCGGCGTTGAGCCCCGCCGAGCCGCCGAAGCCCGCCAGCGCCAAAGCCGCGCCGCTCGCCAAAGCCGCGCCGTCCGCCAAATCGGCGCCGGTTGCGAAGTCGACACCAGGCGCGAACGCGTCGCCTGCGAAAGCGACGCCGCCCACGAACGCCGCGCCGACGGAAAAGCCGTGGAGCGTCGCGCTCGACCGCCTCGAGCTCGCCGACCACCGCGTCGCGATGACCGACCGTAGCGTCACGCCCGCCGTCGAGGTCGGCCTCGACGAGCTGAAGGCGAGCGTCCGCGACGTGCGGACCGACGGCAAGAAGGCGTGGCCCTTCGACGCGAGCTTCCGTGTCGTGCAGGGAGGCCGCTTCACCGCGCGTGGCAGCGTAGCGCCCGACGGCGGCAGGGCCGATGCGACGCTGACGCTCGCCCAGCTCGCGATGACGCCGGCGCAACCCTACGTCGCGCAGATGGCCGCGGTGGTGCTGCGCTCCGGTGATGTGTCGACGACGGGCAAGCTGACGTATCGCGCCGGCGCCGACCGCCCGACGGTGACCTACACCGGCTCCGCCGACGTCGAACGCCTGGCTGTGATGGAATCGGCGATCACCGAGCCGGTGCTGGCCTGGAAGTCGCTGCATGCCGAGACGATCCAGTTCGGTCTCGCTCCCGATCGCCTGGAGATCGACGAGATCCGGCTGACGGATCTGGACGGACGGCTCGTGATCTTCAAGGACAAGACCCTCAATATCGCGCGCCTGATGAAGCCGGAGGGGATGCAACCGAGCGTGCAATCGCCGAGCGCGCTGCCCACGACGGCCGAGCGCCAGCCGGCCTCGGCGTTTCCGGTGACCGTGCGTCGCCTGCGCCTGGACAACAGCTCGATGAACTACGCCGATCTCAGTCTCATCTTACCGTTCGCCACACGCATCCACGCGCTGAACGGCGTGGTGGCCGGGCTTGGCTCTGACGCGAACAGCCGCGCCACCGTGAAGCTCGACGGACAGGTGGACGAGTTCGGGAGCGTCAAGGTGGAGGGGGCGCTCAGCGCGCTGCAACCCAAGGTCTTCACGGACCTCGCGGTGACCTTCCGCAACGTACCGATGCCGACGCTGTCGCCGTACAGCGCCACGTTCGCCGGGCGGCGCATCGTGGCCGGCAGCATGAACCTCGATCTCGAGTACAAGATCGATCACAGCGAGCTGCTGGGAAGCAACAAGGTGGTCCTGGAGCGGCTGAAGCTCGGCGAGCGGGTGGAGAGCCCGGGCGCGATGCGCTTGCCGCTGGACCTCGCCATCGCGATTCTGAGTGATGCCGACGGACGTATCGACATCGCCATGCCCGTGCGCGGCAACGTCGACAATCCCGAGTTCAGCTATGGGCACCTGATCTGGCAGGCGCTGGTCACCGTGATCACGAAGGTCGCGACGGCGCCTTTCCGGGCGCTCGGAGGCCTCTTCGGCGGTGGCGGCGAGAAGTTCGAGGCCGTGACCTTCGAGCCTGGCAGCGACGTGGTGCCCCCGCCTGAGCGCGAGAAGCTCAAGCGTGTCGCCGAGGTGCTGGGCAAGAAGCCGGCGTTGAAGCTGACAGTGCACGGAGGCTACGACACGAAGCTGGATGGCGAGGCGCTGCGCGCCTTGCACGTGCGGCAGCAGCTCGCGCAGCGGCTCGAAGTGAAGCTGAAGCCGGGCGAGGATCCCGGCCCGGTCGCGTTCGACGATCCCAAGACGCAGCGCGCGCTCGAGGCGCTGCTGACCGAACGGGGCGGCGACAAGGCGGTCGAGGAGATCGCGACGCAGTACGAGAAGAGCAGCGGGAAGAAGGCGGACCGCGCCAACCGGGTGCTGGCACTCGTGGGCCGTGGCGGGGGTGATCGTGCGCTCTACGAGGCGCTGTACCGCCAGCTGGTCGACACGGCACCGCTGGCCGAGTCGGAGCTGACGACGCTTGCACAGCGTCGCGGCGAAGCCACCATTCGCGCGCTCACCGAGACGGGCGGGGCCGCGGCGGGGCGCGTAGAGGCCGGCGCCACGGAGGCTGCCGGCGGCGCTGAGCACAAAGGCGTCCCTTCGCGTCTCGAGCTCGGCGCCGTCGCCTCCTGAGTCGAACTCAGGCCTTCTTCGCTTTGCCCACCGCCGCGATCATATTGTCGCAGGCCTGGTCCGCGCTGATCTTGCCCTGCAGGCACGCGGTGAGCTCCACGTTCATCATGTCGCTGAAGCGCGGGTACCACGGCTGGAAGACCGCGGGCACGACGTCGGCGAAGTTCTGCGCGCGGCTCCACGCCGCCAGAATCGTCGGCACGTCGCCCCACTTGCTCCAGCCTTTGCGCAGCAGCTCGCTCTCCATCACGGACTGGTAGCCGCTGCCGAGCATCGCGTCGGTGGCCAGGCGATTGGCCTGCGTGTACTGCCCGTCCTTGGTGCGGCCGCCGAGGTACTGCATCAGCTTCCACGCCCAGTCCTTGTGCTTCGTCGTGCTCGGCAGGATGTAGAGCATCGTGTAGCCGATCGTTTTGCCGTCCCCGGGATGACCCAGCACGCGGCCCTTGCCGGCGATGGGCGACTGCTTGTCGTCGTTGATGAGGCTCACGTAGTAGTGGTGCAGCGTGCCGAGGTACACGTGCTGGCCCGCGTTGAACGCCTTCACGGCCGGGATGAATCTGAGATTCAGCGAGCTCGGATCGGCCAGCTCGTCCTTGAACGTGCTCGCCCACCACTTGAGCGTCTCGCGCGCGACGGAGCCCGCGCCGAGCTGCGGGGCGAGCTGCTTGTCGAAGATCACGCCGCCGCGGTTGGCCGTCATGCTGAACCATGTCCCCGGCAACTGCTCGAAGCCCTGGCCGCCGATCCAGAGGATCGGATATTTCGACACGCCGTCGCGCTTGGCCTTCTTCGCCTGGTCGACCAGCTCGGGGTAGCTCTTGAACGGCTTGTCCTTGAAGCCGGCTTTCGCGAGCAGCTCGTCGTTGTACATGAACGTCCACACGGTGGAGAAGTAGGGCAGGCCCCACGTCTTGCCGTCGCGCTGCGCGATCGCGCGCGTGAACGGCGTGAAGTCGCGGACGTACTGCTCGACGCCGGGCAGGCCGTCGATCGGCTGCGCGATGCCCTGCTCGATATAGCTCGCCAGGTATTGCATGGGCGACTGCGACACGTCGACCGGCTCGTTGGCCGCGAACATGGCCGTGAGCTTGGCGACCTGCGGCTCCACGTTCGGCTCGATGATCTGCTGCACCTTCACGCCCCAGTCGTCCTCGAACTGCCTGGCGATCTGCTCGTAGATCTTGCCGTACTGCCAGACGACGAAATTCACCGAGCCGGGATTGCCCGGCGGCCGCTGCGCCCAGGGGGCGGCCTGCGCCGCGACGTTGCGGGGCAGCAGCGTGGCGGCGGCCGCGGTCGTGAGAAATTGTCGACGATTCCAGCGTGAGGTCATGACGTCCCCCATCCGGTGTGTGCCGGGATCATACGCGACGCAGTGGTATTCTGGCAGATCATGAAGCTCGTCTCGCTTGCCGCCGTCGGGATGCTCCTCGGGGGGCTGGTCGGCTGCACGACGACGGACACGCAGCCGTCGGCGACGGTCACGAGCCTCGTTCCCGACGTGCAGCGGTGGTTCAAGGTCGAGTGGACGGCGGCCCCGGAGCGTGACGGTGAGCGTCGTCGGCTGAGCGGTTACGTCCAAAGCGCGATCAAAGAGCCCGTGAACAAAGTCCAGCTGCTGGCGCAGGCGCTCGATGGCTCGGGCAAGGTCGTCGCGCAGCGCCTGGAGTGGGTGCCCGAAACGATCCCGGCTTTTGGCCGTCAGTATTTCGATATCCCAAAGATGCCACCGGCCCCGGAGTACCGAGTGACCGTGTGGGCATTCGAGCGAATCAAGGGCGGCGGCGGAATGTAGACTCCGGCGTCAATCCAGCGCGTGGTACGCTCGGAACGCAGCGCTTCCCGAATCGCCCATGTAGCGCGCCAGCAGCGTCGGCTCCACCTCACGCACGTCCACCATCATGAGCGCGTCGAGCGCGTCGGCGAACTCATCGTCGATGCTGAATCCCAGCACGCGCCCGCCGAGTCTCAGGTAGTGCCTGAGCAAGACCGGAACGCCTTTGCCGTCGGACTCGAGCTGCGCGACCAGCCGCGAGAGCTCGTCGATCGTCGTGGGGGCCGGCCCTGCGTCCGGCGCCGACGTGCGCGTCTCGTGACGCAACGGCCGCCGCGGCCTCACCAGACTGCAAAGCTGGGTATCGGCCATGTAGCGCGTCAGGTAATCGACGATCAGTCGGCGCGACACCGCCGTGTACCGGCCGCTGATGCTGACCGCGCCGAACAGGACCGCATAGCGCGGCGAGCGCTCGATGAATCGGCCGATGCCGCACCAGAGCAGCAGCAGTGGGGCGAAGCTGCGCTGATATTCGGCGCGCACGAACGAGCGGCCGAGCTCGATCGCCGGGTTCAGCGAATCCAGCAGCCGCGCCGGGTATTCGAACAACGAATGGGTATACAGACCGCGCAGGCCATGGTGAGCGACGATCTCGTCCGCCAGCCCGAGGCGGTAGGCTCCGGCGATCGCGTGGGCCCGAGCGTCCCACACGAACATGTGCACGTAGTAGGCGTCGTATCCGTCGACGTCGGAGCATCGACCCGTTCCTTCGCCGACGGCGCGGAACGTCAGCTCGCGCAGCCGGCCGATTTCCTGCAGCACCCGGGGAATCTCGCCGGCGCGCGCGCAGTACACGCGCAACCCCCCGCTCTCCACCAACCGCTGGCGCAACGGCAGGGTCTCGATCTCGGCCTGCAGCGCGGTCCGGGGGACTTCATCGATGATGGCGGTCGGCGGATGAAGCTGCATCGACGCCTCGTTACGCCCGGATGCGCCGGGCCGGATCACCGTGGAAGCGCTGCTCCCAGCGCCGCAGATTGACGCTGCCTTCTCGGAGAAACGGCGTGAAGACCGACAGCGTGAGCAGCAACCGGTTCAGGATGTTGGCGGGGAAGCGCAACGGCTTCGCGAAGTCGACGAACAGCACGACGCGCACGTGCTTGGTCTCGTTCCACACCTCGTGCTCGTAGGCGTCGTCGAAGATCAGCACGCGGCCTTCCTGCCAGCGGTATTCCTCTGAGCCGACGCGGATCGCCAGCCGCTCGCCCGTCTGCGGGACGAGCACGCCGAGATGCAGGCGCAGCACGCCGTTGTACGGCCCCCGATGCGGTGGAATATGCTTGCCCGGCTCCAGGATCGAGAACATCGCCGTCGTCAGCCCCGGAATGCGCCGGACAAGTCGCCACGTGTGCGGACACATGTCGATGTTCGGCTGGGACCGGATGCCGTACGCGATCAGCGGGAAGATTTTCCAGTTCTCGTCGCGTGTGATGGAGACGGCGTCGGCGGTGATGTCCTGCACGTTCGGCAGCTCCGACTTGCGGACCATGACGCGATCGAGCTCGTCGCGGACGGCGCGCCACTCGCGCTCGATTCCGGCCGCCCACGGAAATGCCTCGATGTCGTACACGCACGGGTTCCCATGCTTGGCGTACCTGAGATTCAGCCGCTCGACGTACCCGACGATCGCCATGAGCACGCGCATCGACGCACTCGGCCGCCCCATCGGAGCGAGGCCCTCCGTCTGCCAGCTCTGGGTGCTCGGCGATTTCATCGCTTCTTCTTCCGCGACGTGCGCCGCCCGCGCCTGGCGGCCGGCTTGCGAACGGCTTTGGGCCGTGGCGACTGGGGCTCGAAGAGCCCTCTGGGTGCGGGTCGCTTCATGATGTCCATGAAGATGCGGCGCGCGAGCCCATAGAGGTTCTTGCTGAACTTGCGAGGCACGACGCTTCGAAACTTCGGGTCACTGAAACGCGGCCACTGTCTGACGATGCCGTGATTCTCGGAGACCCAGCGCAGGAACTCGACAAGCTCGTCATCGGAGGCCGGCTCGGGCAGCGCTGTCGCACGTGGCCTCATGGCGCCTTCAGGCGGGCGCAGGATCGCTTCGATCGCGCTGATGACCCGCCCGTGATTCATCATGCATATATGGCTGATGTCGCTGCCTCGGACCGTGATGCAGCGACTCGGATCGTTCGTCGCGAGGCACGTCGACCATGCCGGCTGGGTGTCGTCGCCCGCCACGGGTTCGCCGTCGACGATCGGTGTGGGGTCATCCGAATCGAAATCCGCTGGGATCCAGTCCCAGGTGACGTTGTCGGCGGTCCCCAGCGTTGGAGTCTGTTCATCGGCTTCGGTCACGACGCCGCGGATGTTGTAGAACTTCTGCAGCAGGTGTGGATCCATCGGAGCGGTCAGCTGCTGGAACTGCAGCCTCGCATAGTCGAGCTCATGCCGATCGAAGCCGGTCATGGCGGGATAGCGCACGAGACGGCCATTGCTCTGCGGGTTGTAAGCGTCGGCGCGCACGTCCGCGTTGGTCGCGTCGACGCTGGGATAGGAGGGTAGCGGAAACTCCGGCGCCTGGGCCGTCAGCGCAGCGTAGCTCGTGACGTTGCGATAGGTTTCTTCGTCGAGGAGATGCAGCACATACAGCCCCGGCAGCGAGGCGATCGTCTCCATCAGTTCTTGCCTGAAGAGGCCGAGGCTATCGACGTCCGGCTCGCCCTCGAACCAGCGATGCAGCTGTCCCGGGTAGCCGAAAAACGGCGTGGCCACCGTGATGGCGTGGGTCATGGTGGCGACGATGGGATCGTTGCCGCGCAAGATCAGATTGACCACCATGCCGCCGGCGCTGTGCCCCACCAGCGAGAACCGTTCCAAGGGATCCGGGCAGCCGGCCGCGAGCACCTGAGCCCGGAACGATGGCAGGAACGTGCGGACGAAGAATCTGGCCGTCTCGTCCAGCCGCCGCCTCCAGTCCCAGGGGAACACGAACAGATCGACGTGTTGGCTCGCGCACCACACGATGAGTGCGTCGTGAGGCGTGTGGCCGTCGAAGCCGACGGGAGCGTCCGCGACGATGATGCGGCCGCCCTTGTCCCTGAGCGCACCGCCGTTGTCGCGGTACATCCTGAGATCCCGCGCGCCTCCGACCAACGTTGCAGGAATCAACCAGACCGGCTCGTACTCGAACTCCTGCGGGGAGCTGACGCCGTCGACGAACTTCCGCGTCGCGCGCGTGAGCTGGCTTCCGGTCCCGCCAGGAAAGAAAAACAGCGTCTGGCGGGGAGAGGTCGGCGTCGCGGCGGAGTCCCTGTAGCAGTCAGCGATGAACTTCTTGATCGCCGGCCCGAGCAGGCGCAGATGCTCCCGTTCTCGGGTTTCGTCGTAGGTGAGCGTCACCGCTCGGCCGCCTGGATGCGCTCGCGGCGCGTCGCCGCCTCCGCCGCGGGGACGTAGGGCAGGAGCCATTCGGCCGGCCGTCCGCCGGCATCGGTCAGCGTGACGGGGTCGAAATAGCGGATGCGGTCCGCTTCGGACAGGTCGTCCGGCCGTTCGAAATACTGGGGATCGAGCGTGTCGTCGCCGGCCACGTACGTTCGCGGCGCCGACGGCGTTTCGCTCGACCAGATGAAGCAGTGAAAATTGGCCGACGCGATGATCCACCACCGCACGGGGTTCAGGCTGCGCGCGCGCACGATCCGGCGCAGCGTCTTCACGAGGATGCCGAAGCGCGCCACCACCGTCCAGGGTCGCCGGAACATCCGCTCGATGAAATCGACGATCGCCTCGCGGCGATCGGCGAGCGTCGTGTGGCAGATGGTCTCGCCGTCGAGGTCGCGGAGACGGAGATCGGGCGCCAGGTGGCCTCGGCGCAGGTCGTCCCAGAAGGTGGCGGTGCCGGCCAGCGGCGCCACCACGCTCATATAGACGGGCATCGGCATCAGCGGGTTGCGCGCGATCGTCTGAATCTGGCGCGCCATCTCCGCCGCGGTCTGGTGGCAGTAGTCGAACAGGTAGCCGTAGCAAATGGCGATGCCCAGCGATTCGGCGAACGCGATGTCGTCCATGACGTTGAAGCGACGGCTCATGTTCTGCGTCTTGTTGAAGCGACGCAGCATCTCGTGGTCGAGCGATTCGAGGCCGGCGAACAGCACCATGCACTTGAGCCGCGCCAGGGTCCGGATCAGCTCACGGTCGTGCAGCACGTTCTGAGTGACGAGGGCGCTCCAGCCGCGCACCCGGGGATGCGCTCCGAGCAGCTCGGCGACCCTGAGCATGTGGGCGCGGTCGTCAGAAAAATTGTTGTCGAGAAAGTTGATCATCGGATACCAGCGCCGAAAGCTGAGGCGCGGACTGGAGGCGATCGCGTCGTCGATCGCGGCGGCAAGCGTCGCCAGGTCGTAGGGCGCGTGGCCGCCGACCTCGGTCGGGATGACACAGAAGCGGCACTTGAAGCTGCAGCCGCGGGACGCTTCCATGAGGTGGACCAGAGGACTGATGCCGTTCTTGGCGAGCAGTCGGTGGTCGATCGCGTAGGGCGAGATGCGGTCGACCGGCGACCGGTAGATCCGCTTGAGTGATCCTCGCAGATAATCCGCCACGACCTCCCTCACGGTGTCGACGCCGCCGGCGCAGACGACGTCGAAGAACCGGGTGGCGAATTCGGGAAACGACGTGCAGATGCTTCCGCCCGCGACCACGGTGGCGCCGCTGCGGCGGAAAAAGTACGCGAGCTGGCGCATGCGGTCAAAATCGGGCTGAAGTCCCGACAGGAAGACCAGGTCGTATCCCATGCACTGGGCGGGATCGAACGGCCCGTGCCAGTCCTCGTGGTACAGACGCACGTCGAAGTGCTGGGCATCGATCAGGGACGCGACGTGGAGGCCCGCAATCGGCTGCATGAAATATCGCGTCCGCCGCTTGTCGCGGCTGGGCCGCAGGTGGGCGCAGATGACCAGTGCCCTTCGCAAAGCGTCCAAAACTACACCGGAACGCACCGCTCCGAAAGGTGGATTAGAATAAGGCCCTTGGCTCGGGCCGACCAGGGATGGAGGGCGATTTTCGATGAGTGAGTCCGGGACCTCTGCGTCCGGGACCGCGTCTTCCGAGCAGCGGTTTCTCACGATCGCCTTTGTCGACCTCGTCGGGTTTACCGACCTCGCGGAACAGCTCGATCCGGAAGATCTCGGCCTGCTGTTGCGTCGCTTTCAGCGCATGACGCTGACCACCATGGAGCGTTTCGGTGGCTTCGTCGCGCAGGCCTTCGGCGACGGTGTCCTCGTCTACTTCGGCTACCCCGCCGCGCACGAGAACGATGCCGAGCGCGCGGTGCTCGCGGCGCTGGCCTTACTCGACGGCCTCCGTGATCTCGACACCAATTTCCACGGCCGCACGCTGCCCCGGCTGCAGGCGCGCATCGGCATTCACTCGGGCCTGGTGCTGATCGCACAGGAGTTGCTCATCAGCGCGGGGGCCACCCGATCCGGCGTCGTCGGCGAAGCGGTGAACCTCTCGGCTCGGCTGCAGGCCGAGGCGCCGGTCGGCGGCATCGCGATCAGCCAGGAAACCGCCCAGCTGGTGGAGGGGCTGATCGAGTGCCGGCCTCTCGGCCCGAGATCCATCAAGGGCCTGTCGCGCAAGGTCGAGGTCTACCAGGTCGTGCGCGCATTGCCCAACACCACGCGGACCGAGTTGCGCCTGCGCCGCGGCGCCGCGCGCCTCGTTGGCCGGGAGGCGGCTATCGAGCGAATCTCGTCCCGCTGGAAGGTGGCGAGGGACGAGTCTCGTTGCCAGACGGTGGCGATCGTCGCCGATGCCGGACTCGGCAAAACGCGTCTGATGCTCGAGCTATCGGGGCGGCTCGAGCCCGGCGACGCGACACTCTTGCAGGCGCAATGCCGCGAGATCTTCGCCAGCACTCCGCTGTATCCCGTCGCAGCGTTCCTGTGGGGCCGCGTCGGACTGACGGTGGAGGACGCGGAGTCGGTACGCCACGACAAGATTTCCGGCTACCTCGACGAGCTCGGCCGCAACACCCCGGAGAATCGCGAGCTCGTCGCGAATCTTCTCGGCATGGCGGCTCCCGCCGGCGGCACCGCGGTCGCCGCGACGCCACAGCTCCTCAAGCAACGGCAATACGCGTTCATCGTTTCGATCATCGAGCAGGCGTCGCGCGCACGGCCGGTGATTCTCTGGATCGAGGACGCGCACTGGCTGGATCCGTCGTCGGCCGAGCTGCTCCACGACATCGTCGCGGCCTCGGCGAAGCTGCGCGTGCTCGTCGTGCTCACGATGCGACCCTTTCCCAAGGGGCCGGCGCTTCCGGACCTCGACGAGACCATTCGCCTCGAGCCGCTGGATGCGCACGATTGCGTGGAGCTTGCGCGATCGGTGCCGGGTGCGGGCACGCTGTCGGACGAAATGCTGTCGAAGGCGGTCGACGCCGCCCAGGGCGTACCGTTCTTCCTCGAACAGCTCATCATCTCGCTGCTCGACGAGCAGTCACGCGGGCCGGCGGCCCATCGTCGTCTCGGCGGCGTGCCGCTCATGCTCGCCGAGCTGATGTCGGAGCGTCTCGACCGACGCCCGGGCGCGCGGCGCGTCGCCCAGGCGGCGGCCTGCATCGGCGGCGCCTTCACGCCGGACTTTCTGCCGGCGCTGCTCGAGGACGATGCGCGCCAGGTTCACGAGCGTTTGGAAGCGCTGGTCGAAGCCGAGATTCTCGCCCCCAAGCGCTTCGGCGCGGAGATCCGCTACGAATTCCGGCACGTCTTGCTGCAGAGGATGGCGCACGAATCGATGATTCAGACCGATCGGCGCGCCATGCACCGTCGCATCGTGGAGGTGCTGCGCGACGCCCAGGGAGGCGAGCCGGTCATCGCGGAGGTGCTCGCCTATCACCTCACCGAAGCCGGCGCGTTCGAGGAGGCGACACGCTGGTGGCTGCACGCGGGTGTGGGAGCCGCCAGACGATCGGCGCACATCGAGGCGGTCGAGCACATCCGCAAAGGGCTCGGCCTGCTGGACAAGGTTCCCGACGCCGCCGCGCGCCGGCAATTCGAGCTCGATCTCCAGGCGTCGTTGATGGGCTCTCTCCTCGCGACGCTGAGCGCGACGTCGCCCGAGCTGGCCGCGTGCTGCGAGCGCGGCCTCCAGCTGTGCGACGAGGGCGCGGCGGCGCACATGTGGTTTCCGTTCGCGTTCGGACGGTTCACCTTCGTGAATTGCCGCGGCCGCACGAGCGAGGCGATCGCGCTCGCGAGGGACTTCATCGCCCGTGCCGAGCAGGGTGGATTCGAATCCGAGCGCGTCATCGGCCATCGCATGTTGGGGCAGGCCCTGCACATCCACGGCGACGCCGCGGAGGCGAAGACGGAGCTCGAACGATCGCTGAGACTCTACGTCCCCGAGCGGGACGCGGCGACGACCCACCTGTACGGGCAGAACACCGAGGTGCACACGAAGTCGCTGCTGAGCCTCACGCATCTGCTCCTGGGAGACGTGGATGCCGCCCTCGAGGCGGGCGTCGACGCTCTGCGGGCGGCCGACGCGGTCCGGCATCCGCATTCGACGGCGATCCCCATGTCCTATGTCGGCGGCTGGGTCTTCGGGCTGTGCGGCGCGATCGAGCCGATGATGGCGATGGCCAAGGACCTTCTCGCCCTTGCCGAACAGCATCGTCTCTATGGCTTTCGTGCGCAGGCGGCGGGCTGCATCGGATGGGCGCTCTGCCAGGCAGGACAGCCGGAGCAGGGAATTCCCATGATCGCCAAGGCGATCGCCGCCTTCGATTCAGTCGAGTTCCGCCTGTCCGAGGCCGGTCATCTGGCCAATCTCGCCGACGCCCAGCGTCGTGTCGGCCGGCTCGCCGAGGCGGCGGAGACGAGCGAGCGTGCCATGCGATTGATGCCGCAAGGCACCCAATGCCTCGAACCGGAAGTGCGTCGGGTGCACGCCCTCGTCGCCGCCGATCGTGCGCCAAAGGGCTCCATGGACGCTGACGTCTTGTTTCGCGCCGCCGTCGAATCGGCCGTGAAGTACCAGGCGCCGATCCTCGAGCGGCGATGCCTGCTCAGTTTTCACGAGTTCCTGACAGCGTCCGGGCGGCGCGATGAGGGCGTGGAATCACGACTGGCCGAGCTGTCGCACTTCGACGATCTCGCTCAGCGTGTTGCACGCGCCATGCAGACGCTCACACGTGCCTGACGCGTCCGCATCTGAGCAGCCGACCGGCGCGGAGGTTCGGTCTCCGGTCGCGGCCTGCTGGCGGGCTGCCCGCGTCTGCGGGCAGTTGTTGCGAGGCCTCGCCCAGTTGCCGTTGTTTCCGTCGCTCTCGAAACAGCAGCGCGGCGTGCGAATTCGGGCGTGGGCTCGCGGAATGCTGCAGCAGCTGGGCGTCCACCTGGACGTCGTCGGCGCTCCAGCTCGGGACGGACCCATGCTGCTCGTGTCGAACCACATTTCGTGGCTCGACATCCTGGCCTTACACGCCGTGTGTCATTGCCGTTTCGTGGCCAAGGCGGACGTCGCGCGTTGGCCAGTCCTGGGAGCCCTGGCTTCGGGCACGGGGACGCTGTACGTCAGGCGGGATTCTCGCCGCGACGTGATGCGCGTGGTGCACCGGATGGCACAGGCGCTACGCGACGGGGACATCCTCGCGGTGTTTCCGGAAGGCACGACCGGCGACGGCACCGCGGTGTTGCCGTTTCACTCCAGCCTGATCCAGGCTGCGGTCGTGGCCGACGCGCCGGTGCAGCCCGTCGCGCTGACCATCGTCGAGAGTCGATCCGGAAGACCGAGCCGGGCCGTGAGCTACATGGGCGACGAATCGCTGGTGGGATCGCTCTGGCGCACGCTTCGCGCGCGGGGCTTGCGTGTCGTCGTGACATTCGCCGCGCCGCAGCGCCACGGCGGGCGTGATCGCCGCGCATGGGCGCACGACTTGCGACGAGAGATTGCGGCGATGCAGCAGTCTAGCGCTGGCGTTTTCGCTTCGTCCGCTTCCTGAGGTTCTGCGGCGGGATCGTCTTCGCCGCGCGCAGCATCAGGTCGCCCTGCACGCGGCGCCCGACGGCCCTGAGCTGCCGATCCGTGAACTTGGCGAGATACTTCTGCAGGCGCGCCTTCCCCGCCTTCGTTCGCGGCGCTTTCGGGAAGGCCTTCTGCATCCTGCGAATGAAGGCCAACGCCTGCTCGGAGGTGATCTCGTACGGTTTCTTGCCCGATTTCTTGGCCATGTCCCGTCCTCTCAGGGAAACGGAATCCCAAGGATGCCCGCGATCGCGGCGATCGTCTCCGGCAAGTCCATGAGGATTGCGTGCGCGGCCAACGGGCTCTGGATCGTGATGACGCGCCCCAGTCCATCGAGGTCGACGTGGCGTGACGTCCACCCCGGCTGAACGCCGTCGCCGGCCGCGAACGTCGCATCGGTGATCGGACTCGGATCGGTCGGCGGCACCCAGTCCCATGTCGTCGTGTTGTGCGTGTTGTCGGCGAGCGTATCGCCTCGAATATTCCAGAACTGATTGGCCTTGGCCCCCAGCGAGGACGCCAGGTGATTCACGACAATCTGTGCGCTCGCGAGCTCCACGCTATCGAAGCCGCTCGAGGTGAAGGACGGATATCGCTGTAGCCCAGCGTTGGTGAGCGGATTGTACGGGTCGGCGACCACGCCGATGGTGAAATCGACGCTGGGATACGCGGCGAGCGGATAATTCGGATCCGCGGTCAACGCCGCCTGGTTCGCCAGAAACGTGGCCTGCGGCAGAAACATCCACGCGTAGCAGCCGGGAAACGAACAGATCGCCTTGATGACGTCCGATCTGAACGCGTTGCCGATTCCGTTGAGGTAGTCCTCACCCTCGAACCACCGGTGGAGCTGACCGGCGTAGCCGTAGAAGGGCGTGGCCACCGTGATGGCCTGGTCGAGCCCTGCCAAGACGGCGTCGCCGCTACGTAGCGTCCAGTTGACGACCATGCCCCCGGCGCTGTGTCCGATCAGCGAAAACCGCTGGAGTGGGTCGGCGTTGTTACAGCCCGCCTGCACCAGGCCCTGGAAGAAAGGCAGGAACCTGGTCACGAAAAAGTCGCTCACCTCGCCGACGCTGCGCCGCCAATCCCACGGGAATACGAAGTAGTCGAGGCGCTTCAGTGTGCACCAGAGCGTGAACACGACGTACGGCGTCACCCCGAAGAGATTGATGAGCCCATCGGCCACGATGATCCTGTTCCATTTGTCCCGATAGGTCGAGCCGACCCGGGTCATCTTCAGGTGGCGCCCATCGCCGAGAAACGTGTTCGCATTGATCCACGCTTCGTCGTAGTCGAAGATCTCGCCGTCCACGCTATACGCCGT
>Ga0075431_100003352_pt1 | contig 15532 bp, 12 predicted proteins | sample RhiMetdeltSRZDD5_FD_75297 | JGI IMG/M metagenome (GOLD analysis project Ga0075431, IMG submission 75297) | Populus rhizosphere microbial communities from Tennessee, USA - Rhizosphere MetaG P. deltoides SRZDD5 | ecosystem: Host-associated > Plants > Roots > Rhizosphere > Soil | place: USA... | reverse complement strand
CATCGCCCTCGGGCACAACGCCCGACGCTCGCGGGCGCCCCGGGCGGGGCGGATCATGGACGCGAACTCGGTGGAGTATGCTGTCGCCGCGATGCGCGAAGTGTCGTTCGGCGTCTTCGACCACGTCGACCGCGGTGACCAGCCGCTCGGCGAGCTCTACGACGCGCGATTTCGCCTGGTCGAGGCGATCGACGCCGCCGGCTTTCGCAGCTACCACGTCGCCGAGCACCACGCGACGCCGCTCGGGATGGCCGCCTCGCCGAGCGTGTACCTGGCGGCCGTCGCGCAGCGCACGCGCCGCGTGCGCCTGGGGCCGCTCGTCTACATCGTGCCGCTCTATCATCCGCTCCGCCTCATCGAGGAGATCTGCATGCTCGACCACCTGAGCGGCGGGCGGCTCGAGCTCGGCGTCGGACGCGGGATCTCGCCGTACGAACTCGCGTACTGGAACATTCCGTTTCTCGAGGCGGCGGCCATGTGCGAGGAGGCGCTGGAGGTCATCCTCCGTGGCCTGCGCGGCGGACGGCTGACGCACGAGGGTCACTATTACCGCTTCACGAACGTGCCGATGGAGCTCACGCCGGTCCAGCGGCCGCACCCGCCGCTGTGGCAGGGCGTCGTCAGCCCGGCGTCGGCGGCCAAGGCCGCGCGGCGATCGGTGAACGTCGTGAGCAACGCGCCCTGCGCCACCGTGAAGAGCCTGGTCGAGGCGTACTTCGAGGTGTGGAAGGAGCACAACGGCGGCGCGGCGCCGCTGGTCGGCATGCAGCGCCACGTCGTCGTCGCGGACACCGACGCCGAGGCGATGAGCGCGGCGCGGGATGCATACCGCCGCTGGTACGAGAGCCTGGCCCAGCTCTGGCGGCAGTTCGGAACAGTGCCCGTCTCGTTCGCCGACTCGCTCGAGGGCGCCATCCAGCGCGACGCCGCCATCGTCGGCTCGCCGGAGACCGTGCGCGCCGAGGTGACGCGGCAGCTGGCGGCGACCGATGCGAGCTACTTCGTGGGGCGCTTCCTCTTCGGCACGCTGCCGCTGAGGCGCGCGCTCCGCTCGATCGAGCTCTTCAGCCGCGAGGTGATGCCTGCCCTTCCTTCGCGGCCATCCGCGCCTTGAGCTCGGCCGGCGTCAGCCGCACGATGTCCTCGTTCTGGTGGGCGTAGCGCGTGTAGCGCTCGGCGTGCTCGTCGGCGAGCGCGATGCGCCCGGCGAGGACGTCGGCCTTCCACTGCTGGTGCTGCGGCTCGCGTGCCTGGAACTCCGGCATCACCTCGCGCGCGAACATCTCGAGGCTGGCGCAGATGTCGGCGTGCGTCGTGCGTCCGGCCTGGTTGAGCAGGATCACCTGGTCGACGCCGGTCGCCTCGAACTCACGTAGCCGGCGCCGGACCGTCTCCGGTGACCCGATCAGCCCCGACGTCAGCGTCTCTTGCGCCTTCGGCGTCTGCCGCCACTCCTGGTAGGCCTGCCACATGTCGCCGCGTCCCGGGGCGGGGATGCCGTGCCGGCCGTAGTGACTGAGACAGAAGACGAAGAACGTCCAGCCCGACGCCTTCTCCATCGCTTCGGCGTCCGTCGCCGCGCACATGAAGCCGCTCACCATGGCGATGTTCGCGTTCGGCGGATAGTCGGCGAGCCGCTCGGGGCGCTGGGTGAAGTTCAGGTAGTACTCGGTGACCCACGCGCGCGCCGCCTCCGCCGACACGAACTGAAAGCCGAGCGCGCCCATGCCCCAGCGCCCGGCGTCGGCGATGGTGGCGATGTTCGAGCAGGCGACCCAGAGCGGTGGATGCGGCTTCTGGAACGGCTTCGGGATGACGTTGCGCTCGGGAAAGTCGAAGTACTTGCCGTGCCACTCCACCGACGACCGCGTGAACATCGGGATGAGCGCACGTACCGCTTCTTCCCATACATCCCGCTTCTCGCGCACGCGCGCCCCGAACGGATGGAGCTCGACCGGCCCCTGGCCTTCGCCGAGGCCGAGCTCCACGCGCCCGCCCGACAGGAGATCCAGGGTGGCCACCCGCTCGGCCACGCGGATCGGGTTGTTGGTCGGCAGCTGCACGACGCCGTGGCCGAGACGGATGCGCCGCGTGCGCTGGGTGGCGGCGCCGAGAAAGACCTCCGGCGCCGAGCAGTGCGAGTACTCCTCGAGAAAATGGTGCTCGACGACCCACGCGTGATCGTAGCCTAGCCGGTCGGCCAGCTCGATCTGGGCGAGCGAGTTCTGGTAGAGCTCGTACTCGCTGCGCTCGCCCCACGGCCGGGGCAGCTGCTGCTCGTAGAAGATGCCGAACTTCACGCGCGGAACTCCGGCATCACCTTCTCGGCGAACAGGCGCAGACTCCGCAGCGTCCTGTCGTGCCCGTAATACGGAGGGTAGTGGACCAGGAGCGAGCTCATGCCGGTCGTCGCCTCGAGGTGCTTCAGCTTCTTCGTGACCGTCTCCGGTGAGCCGTGCAACAGCGTGGTCGCGCTCAGGTCATCGTAGTCGAGCGTATCGACGCGGTTCTTCTCCGACACGTTGCCGAGGTAGCCGGAGGTGGCGCCGCTCATGAAGTGCGCGATGTGCTTCACGATGCCGTCCTCCGTCTCAGCCTTGGCCTGCGCATCGGTGTCGGCGACGTAGACCCAGCGCGCGATGTCGACCTTGCCGAACGCGGGATTCCGGTTCAGCGGCGCTGGCGCCTCCTTCAGGTGTTTCCGGTAGAAGCCGATCTGACGGGCAAGGGTCTCGGCGGAAGGAAGCGTCGAGAGCATCAGGCCGAAGCCGTGCCGCGCCGCGTACGCCATCGACCGGTCGGTGCCGGCCGCCATGAACAGCGGCGGGTGCGGCTGCTGCACGCTCACGGGGAAGATCTCGTAGTCGCCGTCGATCGTCGACTTGAAGTAGGCGCCCTTGTGCTTCACGCGGCGCGTATGGAGCAGCTCGAGGATGAGCGCGATCGCCTCTTCCTGGACGTCGCGCCGGGCGTCGAAGTCACGGCCGAAGCCCTCGAACTCGTACGGCCGGTAGCCGGAGCCGAGCCCCAGGGTGAGGCGGCCGCCGGAGAGGATGTCGATGAAGGCCATGTTCTCCACGACGCGAACGGGCTCGAACAGCGGCAGCGTGACGACGGCGGTGCCGAGCCGCACGCGCGAGGTGCGCGCGGCGAGATAGCCGAGATAGGCGAAGACATCCGGCATGATGCCGTACTGGTTCGAGAAATGATGCTCGGCGACCCACGCGGTGTCGTAACCGAGCCGGTCGGCGGCCTCGATCTCCGCGGTGACGCGGGCGTGGACCTGGCGGTGCGGGTACGGCTCGGCGGCGTGGTTGGGGTGCGACGTGAAGAGGATGCCGAATTCCATGAGCACTCCCTGGTGGTCCGGACTGGTGTTGGCGAAAGTCTAGCAGACGTGGCAGGATCTGGGCACGGAGGAGACTGTTGATGCGCGCCTATTACGACATAGATCTCGGTACCCGTTCGATCGCAAAGCGTGAGCTGCAGGGCGAGGCCGTCATCCGGGCCGGGCGGTATTTGATCGCCAAGACCTTGCTCGAGCGCGGTGCCGCCACCGTCGATCCGCTCTCGCCCGCCAATCCGCTGATCTTTTCCGCAGGCCCGTTCGCCGGCACGTCGTTCTCCAACGCCAACCGGACGAGCGTCGGCTGCAAGAGCCCGCTCACGGGCGGCATCAAGGAGGCGAATGGCGGGGGGACGTTCAGCTACGCGCTCGGGCAGCTGAAGATCGCCGGCTTCACCCTCCTCGGCGCCTCGCCGGACTGGGTCGTGCTCCACGTGAAGAAGGACGGCACCATCAGCTTCGACGACGCGGGACCGCTGCTCGGCAAGGGCAACTTCGAGGCCGGCCAGGCGCTGCTCGCCCGCTACGGCAAGAAGATCGCCTTTGCGCTCTGCGGCCCCGTCGGCGAGTACCAGGGGCTCATCGGGGGTATCGCCTTCACCGACAAGGATGGGCGCCCCTCGCGTCTGGCCGCGCGGGGTGGGGTGGGGGCGGTGATGGGCAGCAAGAAGGTGAAGGCCATCGTCGTGGATCTCGACAAGATCCCGCCGTTCGACGATCCCAAGAAGGTGAATGCGGCCATCAAGGACTACTCGAAGATGCTGCTGGCCGACGGCATCGTGAAGAACTTCTACCAGCCGCTCGGCACCATGGGCATGGCCGACGTGCAGAACCAGATGGGCGGGCTGCCCGTGCGGAACTTCAGCGCCGGGCGTCTGGCCGACGTGGCGGCGGGCGAGAAGTTCAAGCTCGGCGGTGACTATATCGCGCCGCTGAACACCTCGCGCGGTGGCGAGCAGACGCATGCGTGCATGCCGGGCTGCGTGATCCAGTGCAGCAACGTCTACGTGGACGCCAGCGGCAAGGAGCTGGTCTCGCCGGTCGAGTACGAGACGCTCGGCCTGCTGGGCGCGAACTGCGGCCTTACCGACCCGGATGACCTGGCGCAGATGAACCACGTCGCCAACGACCTCGGCGTCGACACGATCGAGCTCGGCGGCACCATCGGCGTGCTCATGGAGGCGGGCGTGGGCCGCTTCGGCGACACGAAGTTCATGGCGGACGTCCTGACGCAGATGTTCAAGGGCACCGAGCAGGGACGCCTGTGGGCCCAGGGCGCGGCGCGCGTCGGTGAGCATTACAAGGTGGCGCGGGTGCCTGTCATCAAGAAGCAGACGATCAGCGCGTATGACCCGCGCGTCGTCGAGGCCACCGGCGTGGCCATGATGGCCAGCGCCCAGGGCGCCGACCATACCGTCGGCAATCTTCCGCGGCTGAAGACGCGCGAGATGGACCTGGACAGCTTGATCGCGCAGAGCCTCGTCGCCCAGACGAACTGCGCGGCCACCGATTCGCTCGGGCTGTGCATCTTCGGCCGCAGCGTCACCGAGCCGAACACGGAGTTCATCGTCAACGCGGCCAACGCGGCGCACGGCACCAGCCTCACCAAGGACTTCTTCGCCCAGCTCGGCCACGAGACGCTGCGGCTGGAGGCGCAGTTCAACCGCGCGGCGGGCTTCGGGGCGCGCGACGATGAGCTGCCGCGCTTCTTCTACGACGAGCCGCTGGCGCCGACCAACCAGGTGGCGCGCTTCCATGGTGCCGACGTGCACGGGATGTACGAGCGGTTGCCGAGCTGACGGGGGAGGCGACGATGGGCCTCACGTTCCGCAAGCTCCACCAGCATTTCGCCGCCGAGGTGAGCCCGATCGATCTCCGGCGGGCCCACGACCCCGAGACGCTGGCCGAGATCCGCGCCGGCATGGACGAGCACGCCGTGCTCGTCTTCCATGATCAGAAGTTCGTCGATCAGGAGCATCTCGCCTTCGCGCAGCGCCTGGACGGCGAGCTGCACACCAAGCTGGGCTCGAGCGCGCTCGTGAAGAACCGCTTCGGCAACGAGGCGCTCGGCGATATCTCGAACCTGGACGAGAACGGCGAGATCATGACCACCGACAACCGGCGGCGTGCCTACAGCCTGGGCAACCGCCTGTGGCACACGGACGCGTCGTTCCAGGATCCGCCGGGCCGCTACTCGCTGCTGCACGCCAAGGTCATTCCGCCCGCCGGCGCCGACACCGAGTACGCCGACATGCGGGCGGCCTATGACGCGCTGCCCGACGACATGAAGGCGCGACTCGAAGGGTTGCGCGTCCACCACTCGATCGCGTACTCGCGGCAGACGCTCGGGTTCGAGTTCTCCTCAGACGAGGAGGACAAGCTGAAGGGCGCGACTCATCCGCTCGTGCGCACGATTCCGCGCAGCAAGCGCCGCGCCGTCTATCTGGCCTCGCACGCCTCGCGCATCGTCGACTGGCCGGTGCCCGAGGCGCGACTGCTGCTCCGCGAGCTGATCGAGCACGCGACGCAGCCCCAGTTCGTCTATCGCCACCGCTGGAGCGTGGGCGACCTCGTCATCTGGGACAACCGGTGCACGATGCATCGCGCCACCCCGTTCGAGGACGGGAAGTACCGCCGCGAGCTTCGTCGCGTGACGACGCTCGATATACCGACCTAGCCGGACAGTCGGTCCGGCTTCGTCGCCATGGACTCGCTCCGCACGGTGGCCGGTGCGCGCGAGCACCTCCTTGAGCGGCCTGTCGGGCTCGACGAGCTTCGTGATACCCTCCGCGGCCATGGAGCTCGATCCGACTGTCATTGGCCGCAGCGCGGCCTACAAGCTGCTGATCGGCTGCGTGGTGCCGCGACCGATCGCGTGGGTGTCCACGCTGGACGCCGCGGGCGTGCGCAATCTCGCGCCGTTCAGCTTCTTCATGGGCGTCTGTGGTGATCCGCCGACGGTGGCATTCTCCGGTGGTCCGCGCGACGGCGACCGCAAGGACACGGTCCGCAACGCCGAGACGAGCGGCGAGTTCGTGGTGAACGTCGTCGACGATGCGCACGCCGAGGCGATGAACGCGTCGTCCGGCGAGTACGCGCCGGAGGTGGACGAGTTCGTCTTGGCGGGGCTCGCCGCGGCGCCGGGAGTGCGGGTGAGGGCGCCCCGCGTGGCCACCGCGCCGATCAGCCTCGAGTGTCGCGTGTCGCAGATCGTCCGCGTCGGCCGGGGTCCGCACAGCGTCGTGTTCGGCGAGATCGTGTACATGCACATCCGCGATGCGCTCTACGATGCGACGACGGGGCGCGTCGACGTCGGCGCGCTGCGCCCCGTCGGCCGGCTCGCCGGCCACATGTACAGCCGGACGCACGACCTCTTCGAGCTGAAGCGCCCGAACCCGCACTACCAGGGCTGACGGCCGGCCATGCCGGTCGTCAGAGGCGGACGTGGCAACTACGGCGAGGCGGTCGGCATCCTGACGCTCGACACGGTCTTCCCCCGCATCCCGGGCGACGTCGGCAACGCGACGACGTTCGACTTTCCCGTGCGCTTCAGCGTCGTGCGCGGCGCCTCACCGCGGCGTGTGGTGCACGAGCAGGACCCGGCCCTGCTCAAGCCATTCATCGAGGCCGCGCAGGAACTGGAGGCCGCCGGGTGCCGCGCCATCACGACCACCTGCGGCTTTCTTGCGCTGTTCCAGCGCGAGATGGCGGCGGCGGTGACGGTGCCGCTGTTCACGTCGAGCCTGCTCCAGATGCCAGTCGTGCGCCGTCTGCTCCGTCCCGATCAGGTCATCGGCGTCCTCACCGCGCACTCCGATGCGTTGAACCCGCGCGTGCTCGCCGCCGTCGGCGCCGATGGCGTTCCGCACGTGGTCGGCGGCTCGCAGGAGGCTCCGGACTTCTACGACGTGTTCGTCCAGAACCGCGACTGGATCGACACCGACAAGGCCGAGGCGCAGCTGGTGTCGCTGGCGCGCCGGATGGTGGAGCGCACGCCGAGCATCGGCGCCTTCGTATGCGAGGGCACCAATTTCTCGTCGTGGGGGCACGCCATCCAGGCCGCCACCGGGCGGCCCTTCTTCGACATCGTCACGATGACGCGCTGGGTCTACGAGGCGGTGGTGAAGCGGCCGGTGACCGGAGGGTTCATGTGAGCGCCGCTTCGCCGAGCGGCCGGCGGACGCGACGATTTACCAGCGCGCCGAGAGACCGATGAGCGCCGAGTGCGTGTCGAGGTCTGTCCGCAACCTTCCCGCGGCGCCGGGATTGGAGGCCGGCTCGAGATCGTCGACGGAGATTTGAACGTGCGTGTACCGATACTCGCCGAACAGCATCAGGTTCGGGGCAACGTGAAATGCGATGCCGCCCGCCGCCTTGATTCCGAACGACACATCGGTGGCGTCTTGATGATTTCGAAAGACGGCCGTGCTGCGCGGGGTCACCGTCGTGATGAAGAGCGGAATCCCCCCTGCGATATAGGGCTGCAGCGCGCCGTAGGGCGCCGATTTGGTCTTGAGAAGCGGTAGCCGGAGCATCGCGTCGGCCGAGATGCTGAGTGAATCGATGTCGATCCGTTTGAGGCTGCTACGACCGCCGCCGCAGTCCCCCAGAGGGACGCACCCATCGACAGCGCCGCTCTGGCCGCCGCCGATCGGCGACGAGAAGTTGAACAGATCTACGGCGACACCAAAGAACGGCACGGCATCGAAGTAACGCCCGAAGCGCCCGCCATAAGCCAGCGATTGGTCGAATTCCACGCCGCGAAAAACGCTCTGGCCGGGCGGGGTATGGAGTGTGACCGTGTGCCTTTCGGTGAGGCTCTGGCCTGCGTAGACATCCGCAAACCACTCGGCCGAAGCCGGCCCAGCCGTGAGGAGCAGGCAGGCGGCCGTGATCCAGCCGAAAAATCTCATGGCTTTACCTTACCTTTGGGAGTCTCGCTCGCCATCATTATTTGGCAGCGGTGAGCCCGACGACTACGGACGCATGGCGTGTGCCGACGGGCCGGGGCGCCGTCGCGGGGCGGCCAGCGTGGCGAACTCGCACAGCAGCCCCCGCGTGCCCCGCGGATCGACGATCTCCTCGATCCAGAACGTCTCCGCGGAGCGGAACGGGGAGCGCAGCTGCGTGAGCCGCTCGTCGATCTCCGCCAGCTTGGCCGCCGGATCCGTCGCCGCGTCGAGCTCGGCGCGATAGGCGGCCTCGATTCCGCCCTCGAGCGGGAGCGAGCCCCAGCGTCCCGAGGGCCAGGCGTAGCGCGTGCAGTAGCGGCCGCCGTTGCGATGGGCGGCGCCAGCCACGCCGAAGCAGTTGCGCACGATGACGGCGCACCACGGAATCGTCGTCTGCCAGATCGCCGACATCGCGCGCACGCCTTGCTTGATGGTGCCGGTCCGCTCGGCGTCGAGACCGATGAGAAAGCCCGGGCAGTCGACCAGATAGACGATGGGCAGGTGAAACGTCTGCGCGAGATCGACAAACCGCTCGACCTTCTGACAGGTGTCGGCTGCCCAGGCGCCGCCGTAGAAGTACGGATCGCTCGCCATGAGCGCCACCGGCCAGCCGTCCAGCCGCGCGAAGCCGGTGATGATGGAGCGCCCGTAGAGCGGCGCGATCTCGAAGAACGAGCCCGCGTCGACGACCGCCTCGACGATCGCGCGCATCTTGTATGGCTTGCGGATGTCACGCGGAATGGCGTGCATGAGCCATTCGGTGCGACGGCCGGGATCGTCGCCCTGCGGCCCGCGCGGCGGCAGCTCATCGATCGATGGGGGCAGGTACGACAGGAACCGCCGCGCGCGCGCGAAGGCCTCGGCCTCGCTGTCCACCGCGTCGTCGACGGCCCCCGCCTTCAGCTGGATCTCCCAGCCCCCGAGCTCGTTCTTGCTGAGCTTCTGGCCCAGCCGCTCCACCACCGGCGGACCGGCGACGAACAGCGCCGACAGCTCCTTCACCATGACCGAGTAGTGAGCGGCCGCCAGATGCGCGGCGCCGAGACCGGCCACGGACCCGAGCCCGAGGGCGACGCGCGGCACGGTGGCGATGTTGCTCACGACCCACTCCCAGCCGGCCACGCCGGGCACGTTGGCGCGGCCCGTCGTCTCGATCGTCTTGACCGAGCCGCCGCCCCCCGAGCCTTCGACGAGGCGAATGAGCGGCAGCCGGAGCTCGTGAGCCATCTGCTCGCAGAGCAGGTGCTTCTCCTTGATCGTCGCGTCGGCGGAGCCGCCGCGGACGGTGAAGTCGTCGCCGCCGACGACGACGGGACGGCCGTCGACCCGCGCGCGGCCGAAGACGAAGTTCGACGGCGTGAAGGCGGCGAGATTGTTCTGACGGTCGTAGCTCGCCTTGCCGGCAATCTTTCCGACCTCGTGGAAGCTGCCCGCGTCCACGAGCCGGTCGATGCGCTCGCGGACGGTGAGACGGCCGCCGTCGTGCTGTCGCTTGACGCGCTCGAGGCCGCCGAGCTCCTCGGCGAGCGCCTCGCGCCGCCTGAGCTCATCCATCTCGCCTTGCCAGGTCATCTTTTACTGGGGGCCCCGAAATGGCCCCCAGACCCCCCGTCGCTCGGACGCGCCCCGGCACCGCCGCGGCGCGCCTCGGGATTGCTGCAGCGTGGGGCCCCGAAATGGCCCCCAGACCCCCCGTCGCTCGGACGCGCCCCGGCATAGCCGCGGCGCGCCTCGGGATTGCTGCAGCGTGAGGCCCCGAAATGGCCAGACCCCCCGTCGCTCGGACGCGCCCCGGCACCGCCGCGGCGCGCCTCGGGATTGCTGCAGCGTGAGGCCCCGAAATGGCTCCGGCGGAGTGACGCGTCTCGGGTTCGCAAGGGGACGCTCATTGGTATCAGATGAACGGCGAATCGGGCGCGAGGCCGAGCAGGAAGCGGCCGACCGCCTCGAAGTGATCGTCGCGTCCCTGGAGCTGCTGCGACACCGTGTGCAGGTCGCGCAGACGTCGCTCCCACGGTCCGCCGGCGAAGATGGCTTGCGCGCCGGCGGCGTGGAATACGAGCGTGCCGACCTCGCGGCCCTCTCGGCTGGCGAAGGAGGCGGCCTGGCGAATGCGCACGCGCTGCGCGAGCGTGACCTCGGCCGCGTGGCGGGCGGCGTCCTGGATGTCGCTCAGCGTCACCAGCAGGTGCGAGCGCGCGGCGCGTAGCCGCGCGTCGGCCAGCGCGACCTGCGCCTGCACGACGGGGCTCTCGCGCAGCGCCTTCTTCGCGCGGTGCGCGGTCTTGGCGCCGGCGAGCTGGATGTACGCGTCCAGGAGCGCGCGCGCGATGCCGAGGGAGACGCAGGCGAAGCCGGAGGCGTAGAGATTGCCGCTGGAGAAACAGTAGAGCGGACCGTGCTCGCGACGCTCGGTGGCATCGTCGCGCGCGGCGGAGTGCGCGTCCGGCACGAAGAGATCGGCAACCTCGTAGGTGTCGCTTCCCGTCCCTCGCAGTCCCATCACGTCCCACACGTCGGTGACCCGCGCCTGCTCGATCGGGAACAGCAGCGTCCGGATCACCGGGGCGCCGTCGGCGTGGCGCAGCGGCGAGCCGTCGGCCTCGACGACGAAGGCATGGGCGCCGACCCAGGTCGCCTCGCGGATTCCGCTCGCGTATGACCATGAGCCGGTAAGGCGATAACCGCCCTCCACCCGGACGGCGCTGCCCTGCGGACCGGAACCCCAGGCGAGCACTCCGCGCGGCGGTCCGAAGATCGTCTTGGCCACGGACGGCTCGAGATAAGCGGCCACCATCGAGCAGCCGGCCGTCTGGCCGAGCACCCACGCCGTGCTGGCGTCGACCTGCGCCACTTCTTCCATGACCTGCACGAACGTCGGCGGGTCGAGCTCGGCACCGCCGAGCGAGCGGGGGAGCAGCATCCGGAAGAGCCCGGCCGCGTGCAGCGCGTCCGCCAGCGGCGCCGGTAGCCGGCGCTCGGACTCGACGCGGTCCGCGTACCTGGCGATCGTGGGCGCGAGCGCGCGCGCGGTCTCGAGCATGCTGATGTCGGGGCTCATGTCGCGGCTCGCATGTTCCCTGATTCCCGCGGACGAGGCAAGCCGGCGGGCAGACACGGCGTTGCCGGGCCACGACGAGCGCGAGGTGGATACCCACGTCAAACGGGCCATTGGCGGTGAAAGTCCGTGCGAGCCTGCCACGCGTACGCGGCGGCGAGCACCGTGTTCTCGTCCCATGCGCGTCCCAGGAACTGCATGCCGATCGGCAGCCCGTCCGGCGCGAATCCACAGGGGACGCCGATCGCCGGCAGACCGGCGGCGTTGCCGATGGCGCCGAGCACGTCGGGGAAGCTGCCGCGAATGGCGCTGCGGAACTCCGCGCCGAGCCGTGGACCGGCCGTGCCGCGGCTGGGACCGACGATCGCGTCGAACTGGCTCAGCACGCTGTCGATCTCCCGGGCGACGACGCCGCGCAGTCGGAGAGCGCGCAGATAATCCTTGGCCAGGATCGCGTCGCGCGCGTAGGGTGTCACGCGATCCTCGGGTGCCGTGAGGCCGTCGATCACGCCGCCCTCGATCAGCCGGTCGAAGGCCGACGCGCCTTCGGCCCACAGGATGATGCGCGCCATCGCCTCGTACGGACGGTCCGGCAGCGTGATCTCCTCGATCGTGCCGACTTCCCGTAGCCGCTCCAGCGCGGCTCGCAGACCATCGCGGACGGCCGGCTCGGACGCATCCACGGTGCCGCGCACCACGGCGAAGCGGAAGCGCGCGTCGGCGGAGGGGCGCTCGTAGCGATACGCGCGGGCGGCGGCGGTGGCATCGCGCGGATCGGCTCCGGCGATTGCCTCGAGCACCAGCCCGCAGTCGTCGGCGGTGAGTGCGAGCGGGCCGAGCTTGTCGAGCGTCCAGCAGAGCGCCATCGCGCCGTGCCGGCTGACGCGCCCGTAGGTCGGCCGGAGGCCGGTGGCGCCGCAGTACGTCGCGGGACCGAGGATGGAGCCCCACGTCTCCGAGCCGATGGCGAACGGCACCAGGCCGGCGCCGACTGCGGAGCCGGAGCCGCTCGACGAGCCGCCACTCCACGCATCCGCGGCCCACGGTGAGATGCCCGGCCCCGTGAAGGATGCGTTCGGCTGGCGATACCCCATGCCGCCCGCGAACTCGACCATCGCCAGCTTCGCGACGAGGACGGCGCCCGCGTCCTCGAGCCGTTGGATCACCGTTGCGTCCTCGTCGAAGCAGCGGTCGCGGAACGGCGCCGCCCCCCACGTGGTCGGGATGCCGCCGCTCGTCGCGAGGAGATCCTTGGCGCCGTACGGAATGCCGTGTAGCGGGCCGCGATCGTGACCGGCCGCCAGCTCGCGCTCGGCGCGACGTGCCTGCTCGAGCGCGCGCTCGCGGGTCACCGTCACGACCGCGTTGAGCGCGCGACCGACGGTCTCGAGGCGCTTCATGCACGCCTCGGCCAGCAGGAGGGGCGACAGCCGACCGGCACGGATGTCGGCGCCGAGCTCGCGGATCGTCCGGAACTCGCCGCTCACGGCACTGCCCGAAACGGGGTGAACGGCTGCCCCGGCTCAGCGTCCTCGGGAATCGTGGCCGCGCGCAGCGTGGCGACGTCGCGCACGATGCCCTCCACGGCTTTCCGGAGCTCCTCGAGCTGCCCGGCATCGAGCCGAGCCGCATAGCGCGCGCGGATCAGCGCGAACAGGATATCGGCCTCTTCGGTCATGATTTAGGGCTCCTCGTCTGAGGCGTGGATCGAGGGTGTCGCTCTCGCAAGCGCGAGGCCTCAGTCGGCGCGCGCGAAGTCGATGAAGCCGCGCTCGACGTCCGTGGAGACGAGCTCGACCGTGACCCGATCGCCGACGTCGAGCCGCGCGCCGCCGCGCACGACGCGGCCTTCGACGGCGGGGTGGAGAATGCGCACCCACGTGCCCTTCTCGGCCGCGCCGGTCACGAGGCCTTCGAAGCGCTCGCCGATCCGGTGCTCGAGCAGCAGCGCCGCCGCGGACTTCCGCACCTGGCGCTCGACCTTGGTGGCGGCGTCCTCCTGCTCGGTGCAGTGCCGCGCGAGCCCGGCCAGCTCTCCCGTGCCGTAGGCGGCCCCGCCGCCCGACAGCGCGGCCTTCACGAGTCGCTGCGTGACGAGATCGGGAAACCGCCGGTTCGGCGCCGTCGAGTGCGTGTAGTCCGTCACCGCGAGACCGAAATGGCCGTCGGCGTCCCGCCCGGGCCTGTCCAGCGCGTATTCGCCGCGTCCGAGGAGCTTGATGACCGACAGCGAGAGGTCGGCGAAGCGCTCGGCGTCGGCCGCACGCCGGCGCGCGAGGAAAGCTTCGAGCGCGGCCGCGTCGGGCTCGCCCGGCAATTGCTCGCCGAGACGGCGCGCCAGCTCGACGATGCGGTCCCAGCGCTCCGGCGTCCGCAACACCCGCCGCAGCCCCGCCCGCCCGTGCGCGTCCAGGAACCGGGCGGTCACCCCGTTGGCGGCGACCATGAAGTCCTCGATCAGCTGCTTGGCCCGGTTGCCGGCGTCCGGGCGGAGATCAGCCAGCGTGTCGCCGTCATAGACGGCACGCGCCTCCGTGCTCTCGAGGCCGAGCGCGCCCCGGCGATGGCGCAGCGCCCGCATCGCCTGCGCGACCTCGTCCTGGCGTCGGAGCTGGGCCTCGAGCCCTGGCACGGCGCCGACCGCCGGCGGTGGAGGGCCGGTGCCATCGAGCCAGGCGGCCACCGCGTCGTAAGGGAGCTTGGCGTGGTTCACGACGCGCGCCCGATAGATCGCGCCGTCCTCGACCGCGCCGTCCGCCATGGTCGAGAACTCCACCACGACGGCGAGCCGCTCGACGCCGGGGTTCAGGGACGTGAGATCGGTCGACAGCTTGTCCGGCAGCATCGGGAAGACGCCGCCGGCGGTGTAGACCGACGTCGTGTTCGTGCGTGCATGATCGTCCAGCGGCGAGTCCCTGGCGACCGCCGCATCGACATCCGCGACGGCGACGAGAATCCTGGCGCCGTCGGCGACGGAGAGCTGATCGAGATCGCGGGAGTCGTCGTTGTCGATCGAGCACCACGGCAACTCGCGCAGGTCGCGCACCGTGGGGTCGCCGCCGTCGGTCTGTCCACCGATCGTCTGCGCCTGCGCGCGAGCGGCCGCGTCGAAGTCGGGTTGAAGCCCCCGCGCGCGCATGGCCCGGCGCGCGATGGCGTGTAGTCGCTGACGGTTCCCGGACGGACCGCGCATCGCCCGCCAGCTTACAGGGGAAGCTGCGCCGAGCCTATAATCCCGCCGATGAGCGACGGCACGGCCGAGGTCGTCATCTGCGGCGCCGGCATCGCCGGCATCGCCACCGCCTATCACCTCACACGGCGCGGCGTGCGGGACGTCGTGATCGTGGACGAGCGTCCGCCGCTCTCGCTCACCAGTGACAAGTCCGCGGAGTGCTATCGCAACTGGTGGCCGGGGCCGGGAGACGCGATGGTGGCGGCGATGAACCGCTCGATCGATCTGCTCGAAGCGCTGGCGCGTGAGAGCGGCAATGTGATCCGCCTGAATCGTCGCGGCTACCTCTACGCGACGGCCGACCTCGGGCGAGTGCCGATCCTCGTGCATGCCGCCGAGGAGGCGGCCGCCCTCGGCGCGGGGCCGGCGCGCCGCCATGACGGCCCCGGAAACGACTATCGTCCGTCGCCGCCCGAGGGGTTCGAGGAGCAGCCGACGGGCGCCGACGTCGTCACCGATCGCGCCACCATCCGCCGGTGCTTTCCGTATCTCGCCGAGGAGACGGTCGCCGTGCTGCACGCGCGGCGGTGCGGCTGGTTCAGCGGCCAGCAGCTCGGCATGTACATGCTCGAGCGCGCGCGGGAGAAAGGCGCGCGGCTGCGCCCGGGACTCCTGGAGGCCGTCGACACGCGCGGGGGACGCGTCCGATCGGTCACGGTGAGCGGCCGCCGCCTGGACACGGGGACCTTCGTCGACGCCGCCGGGCCGTTCGTCGGTCCCGTCGCGAGGCTGCTCGGAGTGGAGCTGCCCGTTTTCTGCGAGCGGCACGCGAAGATCGCGTTTCCGGACGAGCGCGGCGCCATGCCGCGTGGCGCGCCGATGTCGATCTGGATCGATCCCGTGCGCCTGCCCTGGTCGGACGACGAGCGGCGCGCGCTCGCGGGGGAGCATGAGCGCCTGCTCGGCGAGCTTCCGCCGGGCGTGCACGGCCGACCGGAGGGCGG
>Ga0075431_100003345_pt1 | contig 15540 bp, 16 predicted proteins | sample RhiMetdeltSRZDD5_FD_75297 | JGI IMG/M metagenome (GOLD analysis project Ga0075431, IMG submission 75297) | Populus rhizosphere microbial communities from Tennessee, USA - Rhizosphere MetaG P. deltoides SRZDD5 | ecosystem: Host-associated > Plants > Roots > Rhizosphere > Soil | place: USA... | reverse complement strand
CTCGCCGGCTTCCTCACCCTCGTTCTCGCCTACATCGGCAGCAAGTTCGTTTTGGAAGTGCTGCTCGGCCGGTAGTGCCTAATATAATGAGGCACGCCATCCTATGGATGACATTCCGTTAAGCGCGCTCATTGTGGCGCTGCTCCTGCTGCTCATCACGTCCGCGTTCTTTTCGATCTCGGAAACAAGCATGCTGGCGCTGAACCGCTACCGTCTGCGGCACCTCGTGCAGCAGCGGCATCGCGGAGCACGGCTCGCGGCTGAGCTGCTCGGCACCACTGATAAATTCCTCGGCGTCGTCCTGCTGGGGAACAACGTCATCAACGCGGCTGCGGCGCTGCTCGTGGGCGAGATCGTGCGGCGCCATCTCGGAGACGGCGAATCGACGCTGGTCGTCGCAACCGCTGCGGCGGCGTTTGCAATTCTCGTGTTCAGCGAAATCACGCCGAAAGTCGTGGGCGCAGCTTACCCGGAACGCATCGCGCTCTCGGCGAGCTACGTGCTCGCGCCCCTGCTGAAGCTCACGCGGCCCGTCATCTGGTTCGTGAACCTGTTCGTGCAGGGGCTGCTGAAAATCCTCCGGCTCAAGGCTTCAGCCAACCTCGGCGATCACGTGCTTTCGGTCGAGGAGCTGCGCACGCTCGTGCTGGAAGCGGGTTATCTGCCCAAAAAACACCAGAGCATGCTGGTGAACCTTTTCGACCTGCAGGCGGTGACCGTCGACGACGTGATGGTCCCGCGCAACCAGATCGAAACGATCGACCTCAAAGCGCCGATCGAAGACATCGCGGAACAGGTCGCAACGGCGTACCACCGGCGCCTCCTCGCCTATGCCGGCGAACCCGACGAGATCATGGGGTGGATCCGCGTGCGGCACGTGCTCAACCTGCTGCAGCAGAAAAGCCTCACGCACGACCGACTCAAGAAATTCGTGCGAGAGCCGTATTTCGTACCTTCCGGGACTCCGCTCTTTTCGCAGCTGCAGAACTTTCAGGAGCACCACGATCGCATCGCGCTCGTGGTGGACGAATACGGCGAGCTGAAGGGGCTCGTCACGCTCGAAGACATCCTCGAGGAGATCATCGGCGAATTCACGACGAGCTCGCCCATGCGGACCGGCGCTTACTACCCGCAGCAGGACGGCAGCTATCTCGTGGAGGGCGGGACGCTGCTGCGAGAGTTGAACCGCAAGCTCGGATTCAGTTTTCCCCTGGACGGGCCGAAAACGGTGAATGGCCTCATCCTGGAACATCTGCAGGAGATCCCGGAGCCCGGTACCGGCGTAAGAATTGCCGACCACGCGATGGAAATCGTGCAGACCCAGGACCGGGTCATCAAGGGGGTGCGAATTTACCCCGCGCGGGCGAGGGGTGCGAACTAGGACGCTTTACAAAGGATACGACCTCCATGCATGATTGCCCGCTTATTGCTAACTTGTTGTATTATAGAGGTATTTAGGGAACCGGATGGCCACGAGCGTAGCAGCCAGGAAACCGGAGTTGAAAGACTTCAGTTTCACGTGGGTCGGCCAGGACCGCGGCGGTAAGACTGTACGCGGGGAAATACGCGCGAGCGGCGAAGCCCAAGCCAACGTGCTGCTGCGCCGGCAGGGCATCAAGGTCCTGGAGGTGAAGAAACAGAAGCGCGGCCGCGGCGGCAAGATCAGGGAAAAAGACATCACCCTCTTCACCCGACAGCTCGCCACCATGCTCAGGTCCGGCGTGCCGCTCCTGCAGGCGTTCGACATCGTCGCGAAAGGCCACAGCAATCCGGCCGTCGCGAGGCTCGTTTATGCCGTGCGGGGCGAGGTCGAAACGGGCTCGAGCCTCAAGCAGGCATTCGAAAAACACCCCCTGTACTTCGATGCCCTCTATTGCAATCTGATCGGCGCCGGCGAAACAGCCGGCATACTGGATGGCGTGCTCGAGCGTCTTGCCACGTACAAGGAAAAGATTCTCGCCATCAAGAGCAAGATCAAAGCGGCGCTTTTCTACCCGATCGCGATCGTCGCCGTCGCCGTCATCATCACCGCGATCATCATGATATTCGTCATACCTGCATTCAAGCAGGTGTTTTCGAATTTTGGCGCGGACCTGCCGGCGCTCACGCTCATGGTGATCGGGATCTCGGACTTCATCGTCGAATGGTGGTGGGTGATATTCCTGGGAACGGCAGGCGGCATTTACAGCTTCCTCTACAGCTGGAAGCGGTCCTCGAAAATGCAGCTCGCGATGGATCGGCTGCTCCTGCGCGCGCCCATCTTCGGGAAGCTCATTCGCAAGTCGGCGATCGCGCGCTGGACTCGCACCCTTGCGACGACGTTCGCCGCGGGCGTTCCGCTCGTCGAGGCGCTCGAATCCGTGAGCGGTGCCGCTGGGAATCACGAATACCTGGTCGCGACGAAGAGAATACAAGGCGAAGTCGCCATCGGATCGAGCCTCAATTCCGCAATGCAGGCGACCGACGTGTTCCCGAACATGGTCATACAGATGGTGGCGATCGGCGAGGAAGCGGGTTCTCTCGACACCATGCTCGGAAAAGTCGCCGACTACTACGAGCAGGAAGTCGATGACGCGGTGAAAGCGCTCTCGAGCCTGATGGAACCGGTCATCATGGTCGTCCTGGGCACGATCATCGGCGGGCTCGTCATCGCCATGTACCTCCCCATCTTCAAAATGGGCGCGGTCATCTGATGCAGAGCGGCGGCCGCGCGCCGGTGAGCGGGCCGTTCCTGCACGGAAAATTCTCGACGCGCCTCTTCCAGGCACCGAACAGCGCGGCATGCCAGTGATAGCACTGCTCGAAGCGAATCCCTGGTTTTACGTCACGGCATGCGTGCTGACCGGCCTCTGCGTCGGCAGCTTTCTCAACGTGGTCATCCATCGCCTGCCGCGAATGATGGAAGCGCGCTGGCGCGCCGAATGCGCGGAGCTCAACAATCAGGAGCTTGCGCCGGCGGAACGTTACAACCTGATAGTGCCGCGATCGCGCTGCCCCGCGTGCGGTCACGGCATCCGCTGCATCGAGAACCTGCCGGTGCTGAGTTACCTCGCCCTCGGGGGGAAGTGCTCCGCTTGCCGGGCACGCATATCGCCGCGCTATCCGATCGTCGAAATCCTTACGGGCGTGCTGTCGGGGTTCGTTGCGTGGCGCTTCGGCTTAACACCAGCGGCTGCAGCAGCGATGTTCTTCACATGGATGGTAATTGCGCTCGCGTTCATCGACCTTGACACGTTCTACCTGCCGGACGATCTTACGTTGCCGCTGATGTGGGCCGGCCTGCTGTTCAACCTGACGGGTGGCTTTACGGACCTGGCTTCCGCCGTGACGGGCGCAGCAGCGGGTTATCTCCTGCTCTGGGTGGTGTTCTGGGCGTTCAAGGCGATCACCGGCAAGGAGGGCATGGGGTACGGGGACTTCAAACTGCTGGCGGCGATCGGCGCCTGGCTCGGCTGGAAGATGCTGCCGCTCGTAATCCTGCTCTCGTCGTTCGCAGGCGCTATAGTCGGTATTTTTCTGATCATCCTCGCGCGGCGCGGACGCAACGTTCCGATTCCTTTCGGACCGTATCTTGCGATCGCTGGACTGGTGGCGCTGTTTTTTGGCGAAACGCTTACACGCAATTACCTGGAGTTGTTCTAAGAGATGCGCTTCTGCGTCGGGCTGACCGGCGGCATCGGATGCGGAAAATCACAGGCGGCCGACATGTTTGCAAGCCTCGGCGCCGACGTGGTGGATACCGATGCGATCGCTCACGAACTGACGGGTCCGGGCGGGCTTGCAATGTCTGCGATCGCGGAGGCTTTCGGCAGCGAGTACGTGCGCAGCGACGGAAGCCTCGATCGCGCGCGTATGCGCGAGCTCGTTTTCTCGGACCCGGGAGCGAAAGGCCGCCTGGAGGCGATCCTCCATCCGATGATCCGGGCGGAATCTTACAGGCGAGTACAAGGCAGCGGCGCACCGTACGTGGTGCTCGTCGTGCCGCTGCTGCTCGAGACCGGCGCATACCGTGATGTCGTGAGCCGCGTACTTGTCGTCGATTGCGACGAGTCGCAGCAGATCGCGCGCACGATGAAACGAAGCAGGCTTACCGAAGAGGCGGTACGCCGCATCATGTCGGCGCAGCTTCCACGCGCGCGGCGGCTGCAGGCCGCGGATGACGTGCTTTCGAATGACGCAGACATAGACTCGCTACGCTCGCAGGTCGAGACGCTGCACGAGCGCTACCTCGAGGCAGCGAAGACCCCATGAAAACGCGCGCAAAACTTTCTTTTTGCCCACTTTTGGTGAATACTTGCCGCAATTCAACCGCAACGGGGCCGAGTGACGCAGCGTGATCAGTTATGAGTACCCGCTGAGCGAACGTATCCGCACCCTGCTGCGTCTCGAAGACCTGTACGAGCGCCTCGACTACTTCCTCGAAAAGAACGAGCCGCTTCAGTATCACGTCGCGCTGCTTCTGATCTTCGAAATCTACGAGGTCGCCAGTCGTGCCGATCTCAAATCGGACCTTCTGCAGGAGCTCGAGCGCCAGAAGCAATCGCTCGACGCGCTGCGCGGCAATCCGGAAATCTCCGAGCAGGCACTCGAGGGCGTGCTTCGGCAGATCGACCAGGCGGCTTCGCGGCTTTACCAGGCGTCGGGGAAAATCGGACAGGAGCTGCGCGAGAACGAATGGCTGATGAGCATCAAGCAGCGCACGAACATACCGGGCGGCATTTGTGAATTCGACCTGCCGTCGTACCACTATTGGCTGCACCTGCCTCCGGAGCAGCAGCGTCGCGACATCGAGGGCTGGCTCGCGCCGTTCCTGGTAATACGCGACGCTGTCGATATCGTGCTTCGGCTGCTCCGCGCGAGCGGCAAGAGCACGCGCCAGGTCGCCCACCAGGGTATGTATCAGCAGATGATGACCGGCCGCGTCGCGCAGATGGTACGCGTTCGCCTCGCACGCGAATATCAGTGCGTGCCGGAGATCAGCGCGAACAAGTACGCCTTGAACATACGCTTCACCACGCAGGAAGGCGTGCAGCGTCCCAAAGCGGCCGAGACCGATGTCGAATTCGAGCTCACGTTCTGCAACCTCTAGGAACGGTAAGTCCAAGCTTGTAAATTGTCCCCAGTGCGGCATGAGTGTCCCGTGGGACAGTGCGAACCCTTACCGGCCGTTCTGCTCGGAGCGCTGCAAGATGATCGACCTCGGCGCGTGGGCTACCGAGTCGTATCGAATTCCCATCGAAGAGGACAGCGACGCGCCGGAAACTGACGATCCCGGCAGCGCGCCTACGCCGCGAAACTAGTGCCGCTCCACGCGGCTCGAATGGCCGCGATGCCGTGGGCACCGGCCGACCACGCGCTTTTCAGGTCTGATGAGTCGAGCCCGCCGACCGCGTAAACCGGCAGGGGATGGTCGGCGATGAGCTCTGCAAACCGGCGCCAGCCGAGCGTCGCAGCGCCCGGATGACTCGCCGTCTCGCGTACCGGTCCGACCACCACGAAATCGAGTCCAAGCCGGGCGGCATGCGCGAGCTCCCGCTGGTCGTGGCATGACGCACCGACAACGTCGAAATCAGGACGCACGGACGTCTCGAGAAGGCGCGCCGCCGTCAGGTGAACACCGTCGGCAATCGTCCGCGCCGCGAAGACCGGTTCGGCGTTGACGAGCACTCTCGCGCCGTATCGGCGGGCGAGCGTCGTGGCGCGCGATACGAGCGCCGCCAGCTCGGTCTCCGCGAGCGCTTTCTCGCGAATTTGCACGAGCCGCAGACCGCCCTGCAATGCAAGCTCCAGCTTCGCGAGGAACGCTTCAGTGCCGGCATCTGCGGTATTGCTGATGCCGTACATCACAGGAAGCGCAAGAGCCCGCAGTATGGGGCCATTCGCCGGCAGGAGCGGTCCAACGTCCAGATGCTCGATGCGCTGCCATGCGAACGCCTGATTCTCGCGGCCGTGCAGCTCCCCGGACCAGTCGGTCACCCGGAAAAAGCGCAGGCGGACCGCAGCATGCTCGTAATCGTAGTCACGCGTGATCCAGGGATACACCTCCCTCACGTCGATCGCGAGCTCTTCGTGCAACTCGCGCGCGAGTGCCGCGGCCGCGGACTCGCCCGACTCTATCTTCCCGCCCGGGAATTCCCAGTACCCTGCATAGACTTTATCTGGAGGCCGCTGCGCAAGTAGAAAGCTGCCGTCCGCGCGCTGCAGAACTGCGGCAGCGACTTCGACGCGTGTGCGGCGTGGCGCTGCGGATGTCTCCGCAAGGTGCGGTGCGTCGGTGACGCACCCTACGCGGCTACCCATCACTCATCACCCGTCACTGTTTCTTCAGGCGCTGCTTTCCTGCCCAATCGCGCGCGAACTGCCAGGCCACGCGGCCGCTGCGCGAGCCACGTGCGAGCGACCACTGCAGGGCTGCCTTGTACGCGGCCTCGGTACCTGCGCCGGCCACGCCGAAGTGGTTGATCCACACATCGACGATTTTCAGATATTCGTCCTGATCGAACGGATAGAAAGACACCCACAACCCGAAGCGCTCCGAGAGCGAGATCTTTTCTTCAGACGTCTCGCCGGGATGTATTTCCTCGCCGACGTGCCGGTACTCCAGGTTCTCGTGCATGTACTCGGGCATGAGGTGGCGTCTGTTCGAGGTCGCGTAGATGAGACAGTTCTCGGAGGCCGCGGCGACCGATCCGTCGAGCACGACCTTCAGCGCTTTGTAGCCGGGCTCGTCGGCCTCGAACGAGAGATCGTCGCAGTACAGGATGAAGCGCTCCGACCGATCGCCGATTTCGTCGACGATGTCCGGCAGATCCACGAGGTCCTGCTTTTCCACCTCGATCAGTCGTAAGCCCTTCGGCGCGTACTTGTTGAGAAGAGCCTTGATGAGCGACGACTTGCCGGTACCTCTCGCGCCGGTGAGAAGCACGTTGTTCGCGGGAAGACCTTGTACGAACTGGCGCGTATTCTCTTCCACCAGCCGCTTCTGATCGTCGATGCCCTGCAGATCGCGCAGATTGATCCGATGAACGTGTGCCACAGGTTCGATGGCGGCGACGCCGTGCCTCTTGCGCCATCGGAATGCGATCGAAGCCTGCCAGTCGGTGGAGGTCACCTCGACCGTCAGTGCTTTCTCGAGCCGCGCAATGACGGATTCGGCCCGCGCGACGAGGCTCGACGCGTCGTCTGCAGGGCCGTCGCCCTGGCGTTCGTCCCGCGCGATCGGCTCCCGTGTTTTCGAACGCGGAAAGCGCATTAACTGCGGTAATCCGCGTTGATGCTTACGTAGTCATGCGAGAGATCGCACGTCCACACGACCGCCTCCGCGCGACCGCGGCCGAGCACGACCCGAACCGTGATCTCACTTTGCTTCATGACGCGTTGACCTTCGGATTCTTCGTAGCCAGGATAGCGCCCGCCGTTTTTCGCCACCAGTACCTCGTCGAGGTACAGGTCCACTTTATCCGATTCGAGATCGGTGATCCCGGCATTTCCCACGGCTGCAAGGATGCGCCCCAGGTTTGGATCCGACGCAAAAAACGCCGTTTTTACGAGCGGCGAGTGCGCTATCGAGTACGCGACCTGGCGGCATTCGCCTGGGTCACGGCCGCCTTCCACGCGCACGGTGATGAACTTCGTGGCACCTTCACCGTCGCGCACGATCGCCTGCGCGAGCCGCATCGCAACGTTGGTGACCGCATCGCGGAACGCGTGATATGCGGGGCTCGTTTCGCTGGAAATCTCCGGCGCGTCGGCTCGGCCCGTTGCGATCAACACGAACGAGTCGTTGGTCGACGTGTCGCCATCCACGGTGATGCAGTTGAAGGAGCGTTCCGCCGCGTACGACGCCGCCTTCCCGACGAGTGCGCGGCTCACCCGCGCATCGGTTGCGATGAAGCCGAGCATCGTCGCCATGTTCGGCCGGATCATGCCGGCGCCTTTTGCTATACCGGTGATTGTGATCGAACGTCCGGCGATCGGAAACCGCGCAGAAACGGCTTTGGGCACCGTATCGGTCGTCATGATCGCCTCTGCCGCCTCGGCCCAGGCGTCGGACTTCAAATTCGCGATGCATCGCGGCAGTCCCGCAACGATGCGTTCGACGGGCAAGGGTTCGATGATGACGCCGGTAGAAAAAGGAAGGACTTGCGTCGCGCGGCAGTCGATGAGCTGCGCCACCGCGTCGCACGTCTCGCGCGCGGCAGCAATCCCCGGTTCGCCGGTGCCGGCGTTCGCGTTGCCGGTATTGATAACCAGCGCACGAATCGCATCAGCGCCACCGGACAAATGCTCGCGCGCGACGATTACGGGTGCAGCGCAAAAGCGGTTCCGGGTAAACACGCCGGCGACGCGCGCACCCTCGTCGAGGCGCATGACCAGAAGATCTTTGCGATTGGCTTTGCGGATGCCGGCCTCGGCAATACCAAGGGCGACGCCCGCAACCGGATACAGCGCCTTCGGATCGGGGGCGCTCAGGTTGACGGGCATCAGCTCAACTTACCGTGGCAGTGCTTGTACTTTTTGCCGGATCCGCAGGGGCACGGATCGTTGCGTCCGACCTTCTCTCCTGAGCGCACGAACGGCTGCGGTTTCTCCATGACCGCGACGTCGCCTTCTTCCATCATCTCGGGCTCGGCCGCATCCGCCGCTGCCGACGCGAAGTCGGGGTGCTGGTACTGAATATTGGTCGGCGCTTCGGGTTCCTGTACGGGCTCCAGCTCCTGGACACTGCGGAACTGCACCATCATGAGATGCTTCGTCACGTCCGTCTTGATGGTCTCGAGGAGCAGCGAGAAAAGCTCGAAGGCCTCGCGTTTGTACTCCTGGGTCGGGTTCTTCTGCGCGTAGCCGCGGAGATGGATGCCCTGCCGCAGATGATCGAGTGCGGAAAGATGCTCGCGCCAGTGCGTATCCAGGCTCTGTAGCATGATCGCGCGTTCGTAGCCGCGGATCCACTGCGGATCGACCGGCGCAATCTTGGTTTCGTACTGCGCGTGCGCCGCGTCGATGACGCGCCTGCGCAGCTCGCCTTCTTCGAGCTCCGGGTCCTGCTGCAGCCATTCGCGTACCGGAAGGGTCAACGCGAGCTCCGCTTCGAGCGTGCGTTCCAGTCCGGCGGTATCCCACTGCTCTTCCAGGCTGCCGGGCGGGATGTGCTGCTCGATCAACGCGGCAGTGACGCTTTCGCGCATGCCCTTGATCGTCGCCGAGATATCGGTGGTCTGCAGCAGCTCGTTTCTCTGCTGATAGATGACCTTCCGCTGATCGTTCGCGACGTCGTCGTATTCGAGCAGGTGCTTGCGCATATCGAAGTTGCGGGCTTCGACTTTCCGCTGCGCGTTTTCAATGGATCGCGTGACCCACGGATGCTCGATCGCCTCGCCATCGGGCATCTTGAGGCGCTCCATGATCGCTGCGACACGGTCCGAAGCGAAAATCCTGAGCAGCGGGTCCTCGAGCGACAGATAGAAGCGGCTCGAACCCGGGTCGCCCTGACGGCCGGAGCGGCCCCGCAGCTGGTTATCGATGCGGCGCGATTCGTGCCGTTCGGTGCCGACGATGTGCAGCCCGCCCGCCGCGACGACCGTATTGTGCAGCTTGCGCCATTCTTCGCGTATCTGCTCGATGCGTTGAGCTTTCTCGGCATCGTTCAACGTTTCGTCGGCCCTCATCCGATTCACTTCGGGCTCGGGGTTCCCCCCGAGCACGATGTCCGTTCCGCGGCCCGCCATGTTCGTCGCGATCGTGATCTGCTTCGGCCGTCCCGCCTGGACGACGATCTCGGCTTCGCGCGCGTGCTGCTTTGCGTTCAGCACGTTGTGCGGAATGCCGTCTTTCTTGAGCATTCCCGAAATGAGCTCGGAATTCTCGATCGACGTTGTGCCGACAAGCGCCGGCTGACCGCGCTCGTGGCAATCGCGTATGTCGTTGATGATCGCCTGGTATTTCTCGCGCGACGTCCGGAAGACCTGATCCATGCGGTCTTCGCGCACCATTTTCTTGTGTGTCGGTATGACGACCGTCTCGAGGCCGTAGATCTGCTGGAACTCGTACGCTTCCGTATCTGCCGTTCCGGTCATGCCCGCAAGCTTCTTGTACATGCGGAAGTAGTTCTGGAAGGTAATCGTCGCGAGCGTCTGATTCTCTTTCTGGATGTCGACGCCTTCCTTCGCTTCCACTGCCTGGTGCAAGCCTTCCGACCAGCGGCGCCCGGGCATAAGGCGCCCCGTGAACTCGTCGACGATGATGATCTCGTCGTTCTGCACGACGTACTGCTGATCGCGGTGAAACAGGTTGTGTGCCCGGAGCGCCGCGTTCAGGTGGTGCATCAGGTTGATGTTCGCGGCATCGTAGAGGCTGCTTCCTTCCGGCAGGAGGCCTGCCTGCTCCATGAGCTGCTCTGCATGCTCGTGGCCTTCCTCGGAGAGGATGACCTGGTGCAGCTTTTCGTCCACCCAGTAATCGCCGGGGTCTTTCTCTTCTTTCTGGCGAATGAGCTTCGGCGCGATCTGGTTGATGCGCACGTAGTTGTCGGTGGTGTCTTCCGCCTGCCCCGAGATGATGAGCGGCGTCCTTGCCTCATCGATCAGGATCGAATCCACCTCGTCGACGATCGCGTAATAGAGTCCCCGCTGCACTTTCTCGGAGGTGTGATACACCATGTTGTCGCGGAGATAATCGAAGCCGAACTCGTTGTTCGTGCCGTAGGTGATATCCGCTGCGTACGCCTCCTGTTTGAGGGCGTGATCCATCTGCGAGAGGTTCACACCGACTGTCAGGCCGAGAAAGCGATAGATCTTGCCCATCCAGTCGGCGTCACGCTGCGCGAGATAATCGTTCACCGTGACGATGTGGACGCCGATGCCCGCGAGCGCATTGAGATACGCGGGCAAAGTGGCCACGAGGGTCTTGCCCTCGCCGGTGCGCATCTCCGAGATCTTGCCGTTGTGAAGCGCGATGCCGCCCACGAGCTGCATATCGAAGTGCCGCATGTCGAGCACGCGCTTGCCCGCTTCGCGCACGACCGCGAACGCTTCCGGAAGGATTTCTTCGAGGGCTTCGCGGCGTACGCGATCGATGGCCGTATCCTGTCCCGGCGCAGCCGCTGTCGGCGTCGTGTCTTCCTGCTCGGCATTTGAGCTCGCCTCAGCCGAATCCGCAGACGATGCCTTTTCCTCGGCCTTCCGAGCCGCAGCCGCGACCCGTTCCTGGATGCGATGACGGAATTCGTCCGTTTTCGCGCGCAACGCTTCGTCGGAGAGCCGCGAGATTTCGGGCTCGAGCGCGTTGATCTCACGCACGGTGCGTCCATACTGCTTCAACAGCCGGTCGTTACGGCTCCCGAAAATCTTTTTAAGCACGCCTTGGATCATGTCAGGGGCTTGGACCCGTGGAACCGGGTGACAAGTTCATAAAAAATGGAGCGCAACACCCAATAAAAAAGGGTGGGGAACACCCCACCCTCTCGTTCGTTCAGCTTTCCGGCTTCAGCCGGGCAGCCGCAGAAACTGTGCTGGATTTTGGGGCGCGCCGCGGTGCCGGACCTCGAAATGCAGATGTGTTCCCGTCGCGCGCCCGGTCCGTCCCACTTCGCCGATCTTCGCGCCACTCAAGACCACGTCTCCGAGCTTCACGAGCCTCTTCGATGCGTGGGCGTAACGGGAGACGAGACCGTTGCCGTGGTCGATCTCGATCATATTACCATACTGGGGGTGGAACTCCGAGTAGACAACCACGCCGCCCGCGGCCGCGACGATCGCCGTTCCCTGTTCGGCCATGAAGTCGATGCCTTCGTGGAAAGCCCGCTGGCCGGTAAACGGATCGATGCGCCAGCCGTAGTTCGACGAATGCCACCCCCCGTGCACCGGCAGCGTCGTCGGAATGAACTTCTTGCGTGCGCTGTCGGCGGTGTACAGCGACTCCAGGACGCCGAGCTGATCGCCGCGGTCGTGGACCTGGCGGGTAAGCAGCTCGAGCTGTTCGCTCAAATCGCCGAGGTTGAGATCGCGCGTCGGAAGCGTGGAGGGGGCGCCGCCCTGCCCGGGCTTCTGGCCGAACATAAGGTCCTGCGATTTGAAACCAGCGAGCTTCGCAAGTCTTTCGCCGAGGCTGTCCAGCCGAAGCAGCTCCGCCTGCATTTGTCCGATGCGCACGGCCATCGTGTTCAGGCTTTCGCGCAGATAGGACTCGCTGCGTGTCGTGTCCTCCGGCTTCATCGAAGCAAGCAGACGCTGCACGAGCGGGACGTTCAAGTCCGCCGCGTAACGCAGCAGCGTGTAGTTCATCGCGGTGGTGAACGCAATCATCGCGGCAATCGTGCCGAAGCCGAGCACCGCAAGCTGAGGGAGACTCACTGTGATCGTTCTGGCCGTTGCGAGTCTGCCCGAGACTAAAATGATGTCCATTGGCTCGCTCCCCTAACCCTGCCCCGCCGCTGCCATGTCGACGCGAATCATTGGCGATCTGCTTCGTTCTACCGACGAGCTGAAAGCGCTTTCAACGCGCACGCGCAGACTGCAGGAACTGCAAAAGCTGTATCTCAGATCCGCCCCCCGGGAACTCGCAGGATCGAGCCGGGTGAAAAGCTATAAGGCGGGTACGCTATGTGTCTCAGCAGATAACGGCGTCATCGCGGCCAAACTTAAACAGTTGGCGCCGACCGTGCTGAATGCGATTCGCGAAAACGACGCGGAGATTACTGGAATCCGCATCGAGGTGCAAGTTGGGGGAACCCCGTCAGGTGAGCGCTTACAACGAAAAAAACCCCTACCTTTACAGGCACTTACCGAGTTCGAAGCTCTCCGTGACCGCGTCGAGGGAAAGGCGTTGAAGTTAGCACTTGCTACCCTCGTGCGGCGACATCGTCGACGAGGAGCGCGCTAGGCGGAATCAGCAGGCGCTCGACAAAATAGAAGGCCATCAGCCCGAGCATCGCGAAGAGCGCCAGCAGGAACACGCGCCAGGCCCATTGCAGGTAGCGGCGATTTCGCGTCCACCAGAAAACGAGCACGAGCACGGCCGCGACGATCAGCAGCAGCGCCACCACCCGCACCACGATCATCGTAACGTTCTATTTAGAAGCGCGGCGCCAGCCGCGAGGAAAGTGCCGCTGCGCCCGAAGCGAAGCGGAAGAGCGGAATAGATGTTTCCGGCAACTTCAAATGGTCTGCGGCTGCCAGGCAAGAAAGGCCGGCGCATCCTCGACGCGCTCGAAGCTCGCGTACTCCCAAGCGTGCCGCTCGTCGAGCAACCGGCGCAGCAACAGATTGTTGAGGGCGTGTCCGGATTTGTAGCCGCTAAAGGCGCCTATCAGCGGATGGCCCAGCAGGTACAGGTCGCCGATCGCGTCGAGCACCTTGTGCTTGACGAACTCGTCCTCGTATCGCAGTCCGTCACTGTTCAGCACGCGATACTCGTCCATGACGATCGCGTTGTCGAGACTGCCGCCCAGCGCAAGCCCCTGCTCCCGCATCGCCTCGACATCCTGCATGAAGCCGAACGTGCGCGCGCGACTCACTTCCTTGATATACGACGTGCTCGAGAAATCGACGCAAACCGACTGGCGCGAGCGTTCCAGCGCCGGGTGATCGAAATCGATCGAGAGATTGAGCTTGAATCCGTTGTGCGGGTCGAACCGCACCCACTTGTCACCCTGCCTGACTTCAACCGTCTTCAACACCCGAATGAAAGTCTTCGGCGCTTTCTGCTCTTCCAGCCCAGCCGACTGAAGCAGAAACACGAACGGACCCGCGCTGCCGTCCATGATGGGTAACTCGGGCGCCGTGAGGTCGACGTACAGATTGTCTATGCCCAAGCCGGCAAGCGCCGACATGAGATGTTCGACGGTGGACACACGCACGCCGTCTTTCTCGAGGCACGACGAAAGACGTGTATCGCCCACGGCATAGGGGCTCGCCTTGATCTCGACGGGGGTCGGAAGATCGATGCGCCGGAACACAATACCGGTGTCGGGCGCGGCTGGACGCAACGTGAGATAGACCTTCTCTCCCGTATGCAGCCCCACGCCCGTGGCGCGGATCATGTTTTTTAACGTGCGCTGGTAGATCACAAGTGCGTCCAAAATTCAAGGGCGCGATTTTAACATCGCCCATGTTGCACAGCAAAAAGACTTACAGCTGGCTTACACCCCCCTTTTTTCGCATTTGATCGGCGCCAAACCCGATCCGACGCGCTACCCAGATGACATACCTGGCGGCCGCGGCACTCATCTTGCCGGCGCCCTCTCGAACATCGGCCTGGCCGGATGCAACTCGGAGGGAAACCAGGTTGGCCTCCCTCCGAGGCTGACTTCCGATCGACACATGTGGCGCCTAATCGGCCTGTTTACGCAGGAACGCCGGTATGTCGAGCATCTCGACACCGGACTGGCGCATTGCCTCGACCGTGGCATCGCGGTTACGCCGCCGAATGACGGCGGGCTGCTCGAGGGCGTCGTAATCGACTTCCATCGGCTGATTGTCGGTGCCCGTCCTCTGCGCCACGACCGATAGCGGCTGCTGTTTGGATTGCGGACGCGCGGTCGCAGTCGGCTTGCCCAGACCTGTGGCGACGATGGTCACGCGAAGCTGGTCCTCCAGCGGGTCGTCATACACGGTGCCCACGATGACGGTCGCGGATTCCGCCGCGAACGCCTTGATCGTTTCCATCACGTCGTACATCTCCTGGAGCTGGAAGCTGCTCCGGCTCGCCGAGATGTTCACCAGGACGCCGCGCGCATCGGAGATGTTGATGTCTTCCAGCAGGGGGCACGCAACCGCCTGCTCGGCAGCCACGCGGGCGCGGTCGGGACCCGCCGCTTTCGCCGAGCCCATCATCGCCATGCCCATTTCGGCCATCACCGTGCGCACGTCCGCGAAGTCCACGTTGATCATGCCGGGGCAGCTGATGATTTCCGCGATGCCCGCGACGGCGCCATGCAGCACGTCGTTCGCGGCCTTGAACGCTTCGTCCAGCGTGACCTGCGTGCCGAGGACCGACATGAGCTTGTCGTTCGGGATGATGATGAGCGAATCGACATGCTCGGAGAGCGCATCGAGCCCTTCCTGCGCGATACGCTGGCGCTTGCCTTCGAACGCGAAAGGCTTCGTAACCACAGCCACGGTCAGTATGCCCAGCTCCTTGGCAACTTCGGCCACGACCGGCGCCGCGCCCGTCCCGGTTCCACCTCCCATGCCGGCGGTGAGGAACAGCATGTCGGCACCCGTGATCAGCTCGGCTATGCGCTCCCGGTCCTCCATCGCCGCCTGTCGGCCGACTTCGGGGTTGGCACCTGCGCCAAGTCCCTTCGTCACGTTCGTGCCGAGTTGAAGCTGAATCTTGGCGTGATTGCGCTTGAGTGCCTGTGCGTCGGTATTCGCGACGACGAATTCGACGCCCTGCACGCCTTGCGCGATCATGTGATCGACCGCGTTACCTCCGCAGCCGCCCACGCCTACCACTTTGATCACCGCTTCCTGGGATGGTGCATCGATCAGCTCTATCATTCAAAAGCTCCTTCTATTTGTCGTTGATTCGAAACTGCGC
>Ga0075431_100003339_pt1 | contig 15546 bp, 12 predicted proteins | sample RhiMetdeltSRZDD5_FD_75297 | JGI IMG/M metagenome (GOLD analysis project Ga0075431, IMG submission 75297) | Populus rhizosphere microbial communities from Tennessee, USA - Rhizosphere MetaG P. deltoides SRZDD5 | ecosystem: Host-associated > Plants > Roots > Rhizosphere > Soil | place: USA... | reverse complement strand
TAGCTATCGGGATCGTGATGGGCATGCAGGTCGATGGCACCGACGATCGCCGGATCTGTCAGATGCTGATCCGGCTGTGGCGTCGTCGCTTGCCTCCGGTATCGCTCCCAGTGCGTCTGATCGCCCTTCGACGGCAGCTGCTGCGCCGCGAGTGAAACGGTCGTCAGGACCATCAGTGTGAGAACGAGTCGCCGCATGCGTCGTATTATGTCCCCGGTGATCTGGAGACCGCGATGAAAACGATGGCAATCAGACTGTTCACCGCGTGCGCGGTGGTCCTCGTGAGCGCTGCCGTGTTTACGCCCGCCTTCAGCGCGTCGGCAGTGGGAGCTTCAAACGAGCGAATAGTTGCGGGTAACGCGGGTCGTCCTTCAGACGGATCATGGCTGGCTCGACGCGAACCCATGGCACGAAGGCGTGGTGAGGCTCGTAGGCGATAGCCGTGAAGAACTCGTCCCGATCGCCGAGATACATGTGCACCATGGCACGGGCCCACATGTTGTACGACGTCGGTTGCCGTTTCCTGATCGTCTCGATGATGCCGCGGGCCTCATCGATGCGTCCGGCCAAAGCGTAGGTAATACCAAGCGAAAACGTCCGCGGCGGCGCATACTCGGCTGTCTTTCGGCTTGCCTCGATCGCTTCTTCGTGCTTGCCCATCATGCTGTACGCGAACGCCAGCCCCTCCCAGGCCAGCCCGTTACGCGGGTTCAGTTCGAGCACCTGCTTCGCCGCGTTGATCGCATCGTCGTAACGGCCGGCGGCGGTGTAGAGCACGCTGAGATACGCGGTGTTTCTGGGTGCGAGGGGATCGAGGTCACGGGCTCGTTCGTGCTCGGCAATCGCCTCGTTCAAACGATCGACCAGGAACAGCTGCCACGCGTAATGGTAGTGGGCGGCGGCCATGTTCGGGTTGAGCTCGTTGGCGCGCCGGAAGGCGCGCTCGGCGCCATCCCAGTCCCACTCGTAGTACATCTTCACCTGACCCATGGCCGCATGCGCCTCAGCGAGATCCGGCGCCAGTGTGATCGCGCGTTCGGCGGCAGCGCGCGCACGAATCCACGAGTCCGGCATGGCGGCGGGGCTATGCCCAACCGCGACATAACCTCTCGCCAGGCCCGCGTAAGCGTATGGATCACCAGGATCGCGATCGACCGCCTTCTGCAAGTACGCGATCCCCGCCGTCGGCGTTCCTCCCTCGTCGGCGCTGGTCAACTCGTGCATGCCGCGGAGAAACAGCTCGTATGTCTCAGGATTGATAGTGGCCCGACTCGCCAGATGCTCACGATCCTCAGGGCGCAGCCGCAGGTGAATCGCTTGCGCGATGGCGGACACCACATCGCTCTGCAGTGCGGCAACATCAGCGGCAGGGCGCTCGTAGGTCTGACCCCAGACGGTCCGTCCATCCGAGCCGTCGATCAACTGCGCGTTGATCGTCACTCGGTCACCGGTTCGCGCGACAGATCCGGTGATGAGCGCCCGTACGCCTAGCGTGCGGGCGATTTCAACAGGCGTGGCCGTCGAGTTGCGAACGCGGCGCGTGGAGTTCGGGCCAATCACCTTCGAGAATCCCTCGAGCTTCGCCAGGTCGTTGGTCAGGCGCTCGTGGATACCTCCAGCCAGATACGCCTGCGCCGCGTCACCGGACAGATTCTCGAGCGGCAGCACCGCAATCGAATCGTACAGCGGCTGAGAACTCCACACTCGCTCACGCAGTCCGCCGACGTTCAGGGCGACGGCTGCTACGACGACCGTAATCGCAGCAGCAACGAGGCCAGCCCGTACACGCCACACCGGGATCGCCCCCGACGACGCGGCTTTCGCGTCGGCGACGGGTGGCGCGGCAGCGGCCGGCGATGCGCCGTCGCGCGCCGCATCGAGTGCCGCTCGCACCTCGTCTGCCGATTGGAATCGCGCCGCTGGGTCCTTGTGCAGACACCGTTCGATGATGATGCGAAGACTCGCTGGCACGTGCCCCGGCAGTGGCTTCGGCTGCTCACCGAGAATCGCGGAACTCAGCTCGTATAGGGTTTGACCCGCGAATGGCCGCGCACCGGCGGCGACCTCGTAGAGCACGACGCCAAGCGCCCATACGTCGCTGCGGATGTCGGCCTCGCTGCCTCGCAGCTGTTCGGGCGACATGTACGCGGGCGTGCCGGCGTGCGTACCGGTCATCGTCAGCGCGTGTGTCGTGACCGTGGGAATTTCTGCGCCTGCGACGACACGCTTGGCCAGACCGAAGTCGAGCACCTTCGCACGGCCTGCGGCCGTGATCATGATGTTCGACGTTTTCAGATCCCGGTGGAGGATTCCGCGCTCGTGGGCATGTGCGAGGGCGTCGGCCACCTGTGATCCGTAACGGAAGACCAGTTCCGCAGGCAGTCCTGTGCCGGGTGGCACCGCGCTGTGCAGTGCAACACCCTCGACGAGCTCCATCGCAATGAAGGCTCGCCGCTCGTCTTCGCCGACTTCATGAATCGTGCAGACGTTCGGGTGGTTGATGGCAGCCGCGGCCCTGGCCTCGCGAATCAGCCGCCCCGTGGCCGCCGGATCGTGAGCGTCCGCAGCCGGCAGCACCTTGATGGCGACGTCGCGCTGAAGCCGTTCGTCGAAGGCGCGATACACCTCACCCATCCCACCCTTGCCGAGCAGCGAGACGATCCGGTACGAGCCCAGGTGACGGCCTTCCATGCTGTGCCTGCCGACGCGCTTGATGTCCGATTGACGCGGATTGTACGCCAGTTCAGCCGTAGACGGAGGGGCGACGTCGTCTTTCTTGTCTTCTTGCTTGTCATGAACTGGGAACGCGATGACAATTCCGCGCCATGCAAGCTCTCGATGCCGCTCTCGCGTTTGCGATCACCATGCTGATCCTCGCGATGGTCGTCACCACGCTCGTGGAAACGCTGCATCGCCTGGTCGGCCTTCGCGAGAAGGGCCTGGCGATCCTGCTGGGCAACTTCTACGACCGGGTCCTGTTCTCGCGCAGCGGCGGCGTGCTCCGAGGTACAGACGATCGGCGCGCGTTCATCGAGATGATGACTATCAATCGCGGTCCGGTGGGCAAGGCGCCGATCACCGGCCGCCCCCGCAGCCTCAGCGCGGACTCGACCAGCGAGGATCGCAAATTTCTCAACTGGATCTGGAGCGGCCGCCGGCTGGGTTCACTCAGCCTGATGGCATTCATGGAACGACTCGGCGGCAGTGAGTATGGCGCGGAGCTCGTCACGCAGGCGAGCAATGCGGGCGAGAAAGGGATCGAGTGGGTGCTGAAGGACGTGGCCCAGAAGTTCGACGCCTTCGGCGCCGAGGCCTCGGAATACTTCGAGGCCCGTGCGCGACTGCTCTCGGTGATCGTCGGCTTCGTGCTCGCGTTTGCGATCAACGTCAACGCGATCGCGTTGTTCGAAACCTTCATGAAGCGACCCGATGTCACGCAGGCGGTGATCGCCCGCGGCGAGAGCGTCACAAAGAGCTACGAGAACCTGCAGAAGCAGGTGGACGCCCTCAATGCCTCGGCACAGGCATCGTCGAACGAAGCGGCGCGGGCGAGCGTGCAGCGCGCCGCGGACGAGGCGGCCGCGGCTGTGGAGAGCCTGCAGTCGGTTGGCGTGCCGATCGGCTGGAACACGCAGAGCGTCGCCGATTTCAGGCGCACCCGGTTGATGTCGCTGCTCGGTCTTCTGCTCGGCGGCCTGCTGATCGGCCTCGGGGGACCTTTCTGGTACAAGGCCGTCCAAACACTCACTGGCGTTCGCGCGTTCTCGCGCCGCGATCAGGGCGCGCCCGACACGCAGAGTACGGCGACAGCGGCAACTCCCGCACCATCGGCGCCGAATCAGGTGCCGAGCACGCCGATCGACGCCTTTCATGCCGCGCTCGGAGCCACACTTGCCGCTGGCGAACTGAGACCCTTCGAAGAGGCTGTCGGCTGAGTGGAGGGATAGATGGCGGACGTCTTCGAGGTCCTCGCCGGTTCGTTGAACCTCCGCGCCCAACCCGGAGGCCAGATCCTCACCACGCTTCCCCGGGCGACGCAAGTCACCGAGATCGGACCTCCGCGAATCGATGCGTCGAACGTACGGTGGCTCAACGTGCAGGCCCCAGGAACACCGCCCGGGTTCGTCAGCGCGCAATACCTGTCGCGCGTCAACGCGCTGGGTCAGGAAGGACCGGAAGCGACGCATGACCGAGATGTCACGGAAGCTCGACTCCGCGTGCTGACGCCAACCGCGAAGGCCTGGATCCTCTCCTCGCTGACCACCGACTTCGTCTCCGTCGTCCAGCCGTTCGGGATTCTCGATAATCCGCGGCGGCTCTGTCATTTCCTCGCGCAGGCGGCGCATGAATCGGCAGGATTCCGCACGCTCGAGGAGTTCGGCGGTGCGACGTATTGGAGCCGCTACGAAGGCCGCGCCGACCTCGGGAACACGAACAGCGGCGACGGCGTGCGTTATCACGGTCGAGGGATCTTCCAGCTCACCGGACGCGCCAACTACCGATCGATGGGCGGCAGGATCAGCCTGGCCCTCGAGGAGGAGCCGCACCTCGCCGCCGAAGGCAGCGTGTCGCTGCGAACAGCCTGTGAGTACTGGAAGTCACGGCGGATCGACGTACCCGCCGACAGCAACGACATCCGCGAAGTGACTCGTCGCATCAATGGCGGCTTCAACGGCCTGGCCGAACGGCAGACCTACTACCGTCGCGCCTGGTCGATCTGGGGCGATCACGGACAGCCGCCCGGTGTGTGAGACGGCACGGAATTCCGCGACGACTACCAGGGCGGCAGCGTCATGAAAAGGAATTCCTTCAAGTAGCGGTCGGGATTTGCGAGCAGTTCCTCCCGGGTCCCCTCGAAGTGGATGCGGCCATCTCGCAGCACGAGGAACTGGACACGTCCGCCGTCATGATCGGCTTCCGCGATTGTCAGCTCACCGTTTCGCCGTAACGCCTCGTGTGTGGCGACGTACACGGCGTCGCGGATCTGGTGGGTCACGACGATGGACGTCACCTTTTGCAGGTCGCGAAGTTTGACAATCTCGTCATTCACGGTGGTTGCCGTAATCGGATCGAGTCCGGTCGTCGGATCGTCCAGGAGCAGCAGGCTCGGGTTTGCCGCCATCGCTCGCGCAATGGCGACTCGGCGTCGCTGGCCGCCGGACAGTTCCGTCGTCGCGCGTTCGCCGTATTCCGCCAGGCCCACGAACCCCAGCACCTCCTGTACGCGAGCGCCGACCTCCTCCTCCGGCTGGCGCATCTCCTCCGACAACCGGTATCCGATGTTTTCGGCCACCGTCAGCGAGTCGAACAGCGCGCTCTCCTGGAAGAGCATGCCGACCCCCGCTCGGACGCGAAGCAGTTCCTGCTCGCTCAACTGGTCAACACGGTGACCGTCAACCAGAATCCGGCCGGCATCCGGCCGGAGCAGACCGAGAATCAGCTTCAACGCGACTGACTTCCCCGATCCGCTCGCGCCAAGCATGATCGTCATCCGCCCTTTGGGAACAGTGAAGCTGACCTCGTCGAGCACCACGTGATCGTCGAACGCCAGCGACACGCCCTCAAACACGACCGCCGGTCGTTCCTGCGCCGCCATCGTGAACAGGATACCTTCGCGGGTCGGCCGTCTCGCAGTTTGTCCTCAGCTGGACAGCCGCTGCAATTTGGTCCTTGATCTCGTGGTCGCGGGTTGTCTAAGGAAACTGGGCTCTAGACTCTCCGCTTTGGGCTTTGGGATCTGGGTTGCGGTTACGAGCTGCCAGCTGCCAGCTACCAGCTACCAGCTACCGGCTAGTACAAGGCGTGGGGCTCCAGCCGGTCGCGTCGGCGAGCTTCTTGAAGTCGGAACTCGTCGTGTACGGGCGCGTGAAATACACCGGGTCCTCGACTTTGCTGATCACGGTCAACCAACGATCGCCGTTCGGTAGCTCGTTCAGATCCCAGTACTCGGTGACGGTCGCTTTCTCGCTATAAGGAGCGCCGTTCTTGCGCACGTAGCCCGCACGCAGGTTGGTCGTGATCACCTTCAGGTTGCGAGCGGGAATATTCCATTGCGCGACCGAGTGTCCCTGCCAGCTCGCTTCGGCCGGAGCCGGCGAGTTGCCGAAGCGAAGCAGCCGCGTTTGTGTGCCGGTGTCGGTCTCGACCTTCAACGTGGTGTCGTCCTGCCAGGAAATGCGCAGCCGGCCAGGCAATCGCATGATGCCACCCGCGCCGTACGCGCGGCACTGCTCCCCTGCCGCCTCGTCCTTCGCCGGATCCCAGCTCTCACCGAGCTTTCGGCCCTCGGGGTTCAACGGAATCGCATCGAACACGCCCTTCGTGGGTGTGACCATGCGGTACTTCCAGTCCTCGATGATCGGCGATACCCAGTAGCCGGCCAGATCGATCGGCGCAGCCTGACGGGGCGTCTGCGGTGGACCGCCGGCGCGGCCGCGGCCGCCGCCGCGCTGCGCGTTCAGCGAGAGCGAAAGCACGAGCACGCAACACAGTGTCAGTAAGAGGACTCGAGTCATCATGGTCATGGGCCGTCTGAAAGCGGCCCCTACGTCCCTGTTAGTCAACAACCTCATTCGCACCGCGGCCCCAGGTGAAGCCATCCGCCGGCCGTGTCAGGTTCTGCATCAGCACGCGATACTCGCCTGGCACACGCGACGGCCGTCCGTTGATCACGACCTTATCGCCGACCTTCAGCGAATCTCGCTTCACTCCCGCCTGGGCCAGTTGCGTCGTTCCGCCCCACTCAACCGCCCAGCGCTGCGACACGCCGTTGGCGTCGGGCGCGTCCACGTGCACGAACGAATGTGGGTTCCGGTAGACGAACTGCACGATCTCGCCTTCGAGCTTGATGGACTTGCCAGTCTCGTAAGTGGCGGCGAACGAGTGGTGGGCCAGCACGGTCGAGGCCGTCAAAAGAGCGGCGGCAGCGATGAAGAACAGCCTGCGCATGATGTGTCCCTCCTACAGAGTCTTATAGACCGCCTCGATGAACATACTTGTCGTCCAGGATCCTGTCGTCGATCCGAAGCGTCCGTCGAAATCGAGCGTCGGACGGGCCGCCTTGACCTGCTCGAGCGTCTTGCCCTGTTTCTTCAGATCGCGGATCCGGTCGCGAATCATCACCAGCATGTTGCGATAGGACGCGACGTCGGCCGTGTCCGACAGGCGACCTCGGCCCGGGACGATCCACGTGCCGCCTTGCGAGCGGTACTCGGCCACCGACAAATCGAGAATCCGATTCAGACCGTCAATGACGCCCTGGATCGTGCCGCCCTTCGTCGTGTCGATGAGCGGATAACTGATCGTCGAAAACAAGTTGCCGGCCGCGATGACCTCCGAGTGCCGGAAGAACACGAAGCTGTCCGCATCGGTATTGGCCGCCTTCGCGTGATAGAGGATCACCGGCTCGCCATTCACGTACTCCGACAGCTTGTGGAATTCGTCGAAGAACGTGTCGACCGGCCACGCCGCTTCCGGAGCGGCCGCGGCCTTGTCGGCCGGCGTACTCATCGCGGTGAGCACGCCATCGTGAGCGACGATCGTCGCCGCCGTGCCGATGTCGCGCGTGGCGCCGCCGAAGCCTGCGGCACCGCCGGCGCGCCGGAAATTCGCCGACGCGGCCAGCCTCTCGTTGCCGGCGACATGCTCCGGAGCCGCGCTCGTGTTGATGATGTAGCGGATCGGCCGCGCGGGACGTGGCGAAGCGACGACGGCGTTGAAGTACGGACTCGACCAGCTCGGCATGCCCGGGCAATTCGCGCCGAAGCAGGTGTTGGCGGCCGGGGCGCTGACCACCGACTTCGCCAGATCACTCAGCGCCGCCAGCAACTTATCGGTCATCTGCGCTGAGCCAGTGTTGACGATGGCGATGCCGTCGCGGCCGACCGAGGCGGTGATGTTCGTGCCGTCGGCGATGAGCATGTAGACATTGCCCTGCACCGGCATGACGTGCACCTGGCCGTCACGGGGGCTTTGATCGGCAATGCGCTTCGCCACGTCGTTGGCTGACTTGGAGACCGGGACCGTGAGCGTGTTGACCGGCGCGTTCTTCTCGAGGACGGCGCGGTACTCGGGGTAGATCGTCTTCACGCCGCCGCGCACGGGCTCGAACGGAATCCACTTCTGCGTCTTGAGGAACTCGCCGATGCCGCTATTCTGCCCCGGCAGGAAGTGCGGCACCCAATGCCGATCGCGGCCGCCGTTCTCCGCGAACGACGACCCGCTGCAGTTCTCGGTTGCCGGGCCGGCATTCGGATCGTAGGTGTAGGTGATCGACAGCACGTACGGCTCATCGAGATAGATCGGATCGTCGACAACCTGCAGGATGGACAGGAGGTCGTCGTGGCGCGTGATGAACTCCGTCATCGTCAGCATGTCGGAGGTCTGCGGCCCGCCGCGCTTCAGATACCCGTCCTTCAAGTGCGTCGTCGTGACCTTGAGCGTCTGACCGATCCATTCGCCGGTGGAGAACCCGCTCCAGCTATGCGGCGCCCAGGCCGGGGGATGCGGACGGCCGTCCACGAAGATCGGGCGGTCGAGCGAGCGCATGAACTGCAGGCGGTAACCGACGATCTCGCGCGAGATCGGATCGAGGTCCTTCAAGATGCGAGTGCCTCCCACACCGCGCCACTGGTGAGGTGCCGAGTGCGGCCGGCACTGATACTCCGGTGTGCCCCAGATGGACTCCGGCGTGGTATCGGCGCGGAGCCGACCGGCTTCGTTCAGCGCCAGACCGAGGTAGTCGGCAAGAGGCGGCTGCCCCGGATCCTCGGCGCTGTCGAGGCGCCATTCGCCGGCAATATCCGGCGCGCGCCCACCGCCACCGAACTGAGCCGAGACACGGAGATTGACGATGACCGCGACGGCAACGACCAGCGCCAGCCCAACTGTTCGCAGTCGCTCCCGCGTCGGCATTCCACCCTGGCGATTCGCAGGACGCATAGGTGCGGGATTATGGGCCGTACGGCACCCGCTTGTCGACCTGCTGACGAAGCACCGGCGCAAGCGGATTCTGCGTGCATCAAGAACGATGCAAATGTGTATGACGATGCTCCGGCGTATTGACTTCCCAATCAAGGCGGAGTGCAATGCGGCCGCCTTCGCCTTCGGCGGGGCAAGCCCGCTGACGCCTTCGCTTTTGCGGGTAAGGCCGCGGTCACCTTAAGGTGTTACCGCGAGTTTGGGAGCATCAATGACCAGAACACATTCGGTTGGTATCGTACGACCGCTGCTGTTGGCGGCACTTCTTCTCAGTCTTCCCTCGCTGGCGCTTGCGCAGACGATCGCCGGTACGGTTCGCGATACGTCGGGCGGCATCCTTCCTGGCGTGTCAGTGGAAGCCGCAAGCCCGGCGCTGATCGAGAAATCCCGGACCGTCGTCACGGACGGCAACGGGCAATACCAAATCATCGACCTGCGTCCAGGCACTTACGCAGTGACGTTCACACTGCCGGGATTCACCACGGTCGCTCGCCAGGGTCTCGAGTTGACTGGCGGCGGCGTCACCACGGTGAACGCGGAGATGCGGATCGGCGGCATTCAGGAGACGCTCACCGTGACTGGTGATGCGCCGGTCGTCGACATCCAGACCAGCACCAGCCGCGAGCAGGTGCTGAGCAACGAGTTCGTGCGCTCGCTGCCTGCGTCGCGCGGCTACGGCAACTATCTCGCCGGGGTGCCCGGCATTCAAGGCACGGGGCTTGGCGCGAGCGCGACGCCATCCAACAACTTTTTCACAGCACGGGGCGGACGCAGCAGCGAAGGCAACATTCAGATTGATGGCATGAACGTTGGCTCCTCGGTCGGCGGCGGCGGCGTGTCGGGCTACCAGTACGACATGTCGAACGCGTCCGAGGTGCAGGTCACGATCGCCGGCGGGCTTGCCGAGGTCGATCGCGGCGGGCCAGCGTTCAACATGATCCCCAAGACGGGCGGCAACACGTTCAGTGGTTTCTACTTCGGGAGCCTCGCCGGCGAGTGGTCGCAGGGCAGCAACATCGACGCTGAGCTGGAGAGCTTCGGGTTCGTCGATCAGGCGGCGCTGATTCGCAACTGGGATACGAACTTCGCGTTCAGCGGTCCGATTCTGCGCGACAAGATCTGGTTCTTCGCTAACGCCCGGACGATCGGCACCTATCAGGACTCACCGAACCGTTACGGAAACTTGAACGCGTCCAATCCCAACTTGTGGACCTATGCGCGCGACACCAGCGTGAAGGTGCGCAACTCCAACTCCAAGAAGGTCGTGGCCACCCGTCTCACCTATCAGGCCACACAGCGCGACAAGATCGGGTTCTACATCGACTACACCAAGAACTGCTCCGGCGGGTCGGTTGCCCCCGATAGCGGTCAATGCCGGTCGCCCGGAGACGGCTGGACCGCGTCGGGTCCTGGCATCGGACCGGGTGTACCCACCACCTCGCCGGAGTCGGGAACGATTTGGGACGCTCCCGCGAAGATCATGCAGGCCACCTACTCGGCGCCGTGGTCGAGCCGTGTGCTCGTCGAAGCGGGCTTCTCGTCGTTCTGGACCGAGTGGGGCGACATTCGTCCGGTCGGTGCTGCCGTCGATCAGATTTCGGTCACGGAGCAACTCTCGAACGAGACAACGCAGACGCCCGCCTCGAACTTCATCTATCACGGCTGGCCCTCGACCACCGGCACCATTCAGCAGAACATGCAGTATCGCGCGTCGTTCTCTTACGTAACAGGCGCGCACAGCTTCAAGGCCGGTTATCAGGGCGCGTTCATGATCGCCAAGACACCGAGGTTCCTTGGTGATCAAATCAGCTACCGCTTCAACAACGGGATTCCCAATCAGCTGACACAGCGGCTCGGGCCGACCATGACCAGCAATCGCACCGTGCCTGACGCGTTCTTCATCCAGGATCAGTGGACGCGTGCGCGACTGACGCTGCAGGGCGGTCTCCGATACGAGCACGTGCGCAGCTTCTTCCCAGAGGGCGAGAACGGCGTGACCGAGGACCATCGCTTCGGGTCGGCGTTCACCTTCCCGCGGACGACCGGTGTGCGTGGCCTCAATGACATCACGCCTCGCATGGGCGCTTCGTACGACCTCTTCGGCACCGGCAAGACGGCGCTGAAGCTGAGCCTGAGCAAGTACCTGCAGGCGGCGTACAACGGCGACGTCTACACGATCAACAACCCCGCGGTGACGCTGCAGCAGACGACGAGCCGAGGGTGGACCGACGCAAACAACAACTTCGTCGCCGAGTGTGACTTCATGAACCCGACGGCCAACGGCGAGTGCCAAGCCTGGACAAGTCTGAACTGGGGGCAGCAGGGTCAGACGACGACTGTCAATGGCGACGTGCTGGAAGGCTGGGGCAAACGCAACTGGGACTGGCAGTTCAGCGCCGGCATCCAGCATGAAGTGGTGCCGCGCGTGTCGCTGGACGTGAGCTACGCCCGCCGGTGGTGGGGGAACTTCTTCGTCAACACCCACAATCGCGCGCTCGGGCCGCAGGACTATGACGAGGTCACGCTGACCGCGCCTCTCGACCCGCGACTGCCTGGCGGCGGCGGTTATCCGGTCACTTTCCTGACACGCAACGCCAACTCGTTATTGGGCGCAACGGATCCGTACTTCACATCAACCGAGGACTTCGGCGAGCAAACCAACTACTGGCAAGGCGTCGACGTGGCGGTGAATGCGCGGATGAACAACGGCCTGACGATTCAGGGCGGCACCAGCACCGGCCGCGGCGTCAACGACACGTGCGACGTGCTCATCGGGCGGTTCGGTCGTCCCATGACGCCAAGCACGGCCACCGAAGCGGCCAGGGGCGTCCTCGACGGCCAGCCGGCGTGCAGCGCCAGCGAGCCGTGGCTCACCACCGTGCGCGGTCTCGCGTCGTACACCATTCCGAAGGTCGACGTGCTCGTCAGCGCGATCTTCCGATCGCAGGCCAACGTGCAGCCCGGAGGCGAGGTCGGGACCAACGGCGAGTCGCGGTCGGCGAACTTCGTGATGACAGCGGCACAGTTCCTGGCCGCGACGGGGCGCCCGTTGCGGACGGGTGTCACGAGCGAAACGGTCAACATCGTGCTGCCCGGGGCGATCTACGGCGAGCGTGTGAACAACGTTGACCTGCGCATAGCGAAAGTCCTGCGGTTTGGAGGCACACGCGCCAACGTCGGCGTGGATTTCTACAACCTGACAAACGACAACACCGGTACGACGTTCGAAGCCAGCTACGATCCGGCGACAGCGGGCGCGCGGTGGATGCGGCCGACGGCGATACTGCAGCCGCGGTTCGTGCGCTTTAACGTGCAGTTCGATTTTTAGCCACGAAGAACACGAAGAAGGACACGAAGATATGAAGCCACGGAGGGCACGGAGAAGACTGAGGATCAGTGATCTCGGTGTCCTCTGTGGCTCACTCTCCGTGTTCCTCGTGGCGACGCTCGTTGCGCAGGCGCCTGCCGCACCACGCGTCGGGCCCGTTCCCGAATCGCAGTGGACCGACGAGCAGCGCGCCATCGCGACGCAATTCGCCTCGTCGGGAATGACCAACGCGATCGCGACGTATCTGCACTACCCCGCTCTCGCCCAAGCGCTGCTCACGCACGAGCGCTACATCTCCACCGCGTCGAGGCTTCCGCCTCGGCATCGGCTGCTGCTCGGCCTGCGCACGGCGTGGCTGGCGCGGTCGGATTATTTGTGGGCGCATCGCGTCGCGGCGGCGCGCCGCGACGGCTTCACCGCGGCGGAGATCGCCACTGTTGCACGTGTGCCCGGCACAGCCTGGCCGGACGCATTCGAGGCCGCGCTGATCCGAGCCGCCGACGAACTGCACGTGGACTCGTTCCTCTCCGACGAGTCGTGGCGTCTCCTGACCGCGCGCTATGACATCAACCAGACGATCGATCTGGTCGATACCGTGGGTGCCTACACGATCCACGCCGGCATTCTCAACTCGATGGGAGTCCAGCTCGAGTCCGGATTGACCGAGCGGCGGCCGGTCGATGTTCCTTACAAGCTGGCCGCGATGCGCACGAACATTCGTCTGCTCGGCAAAGAGCCGCGTATTCCACCCGTGCCAGCGAAGAATCCGGACGGCACCGTCAGGCAGACGGCGAACGTGTTTCAGACCTTCGTGCGCAATCCGCCGGCCGACCGCGTACGCGGCGCCATCAACAACCACGTCAACAGCCGTTCGACGCTGTCGCCACGCCAACGCGAGCTGCTGCTGATGCGCATCGGTGTTCTCTGCCGCTCGGAGTACGAATACGCCGCGCACAATCGTGTTGGACGACGGGCGGGCATGACCGATGCCGACATCGAGCGCATTCTGCGCGGCCCGGGCAGCGGCGGCGATCCGATCGAGGATGCGCTGCTTCGTGCGACCGACGAATTGCACGAGCGAGACGCGATCGCACCCGAGACGTGGAAGACGTTGACGGGCGCATTCGATACGCGTCAACTGTTCGATGTACTGGTTGCGGTCGGCGGTTACCGCTCCACCTCGATGCTCATCAACACCGCCGGCGTGCAGCTCGACGCCAACATGGCGGATGTCCGGTTCCCGCCATCACTTCGCTGAGCCCTGATGTAGTGTTCCGGCTTCAGCCGGACCATCAGGCGTAGCGTCTGGCTTCAGCCGGACCATCAGACGTAGCGTCTGGCTTCAGCGCTATCGCGTGTCGGTGCAATTGAGCTGACGCTTGTCGGTGCGGGTTCGCGACGAGGGTATACCGCGTGGCGGACGCGCGCGAGCATGCCGAGCGCCGAGCGCGGCGCCGTCGGAGCTTGACGAATCAGTGCGAAGCCGGAGTCGAACTGTCGGTTTAGGACGCGGCGGGCTTCGACCGGAAACGCTCGAACAGGGCTCCCGCCAGGACGAACGTCACCATCACCGGCACCATCGACGGGCGCGCGCTGATGCCGATGCCGACCAGCGGCACCAATGCCGCCATCGCGGTCCACACGATCATCAGCACTATGACCAGACTTACCTCGTGGCGGCGCCAGAAGTGAGTGCTGCCGCGACCGATCTGAAATGGCGCGATCGCAAACAGCACGGCGGCCTGAATGGCATAAATGGCCCAAGCAGGAATCGGCGGCCAGTCGAAGCGGATCAGGAACACGTCCGCCAAAGCTCGAATCCGGTGTGGTGCATGAGCAGGTATGCGACACCCCAGACGAGCGTCACGGCTACGTAGCCGAGGAAGGCAAACACGAGGCTCAACGCCATGTAGACGAACCACGCGGCGATGCACGCGACGGCCATAGTGAGCGGTGCAGTTCGAAGATCGCGCCACAACAGCGACAGCCAGAGTCGCATCACCGTTCGCCAGAACCAGAACCGCCCTCGTTCGCGCTCCTCCTCGATCAGGTCGCCGATAGCCGACGCGCCGCGATCGGCGGGACCGACCAGCGACAGCAGCGTCTCCGCGAAACGATCCTTACGCACGCGCAACTCCGGGAAGCACGAGCCCCTTCAGCAGCCGCTGATAGGCGCGCTGCGCACGGGCGACGGCGCGAACACCGGATGCGGTGACTGAGAAGTAGCGCTTCGCGCGGCCGCCGCGTTCAGGCGTGGGATCGCCGTAACTCGACGACACGAGCCCCTTCTCCTCGAGTCGATCAAGAGTCGTATACAGCGCGCCCGGGGCGGGCTCGCGCTCGGTGCACTCGGCGATCTCGCGGCGGATGGTGACGCCGTAGGCATCGTCGCCAAGGCGAAGGACGGCGAGCAGGACCACCTGCTCGAATTCGCCGAGGGCCGGTGTCGTCGCCATTTGATCTACATTGTAGTTTCGACGCCGATGTCGTTGTCAAGCACGAAGGGCACGACGCACTCTCGTGCCTCGTGCCCCTTCGATCGGCTTCGTGCCTTCGTGATCTTCGTGTTCTTCGTGATTTAGAACGTGAACGTCGCGTTGAATCGCGCCAGCCGCGGCCCGAGAATCGCCGTCGGATCGAGCCAGGTCGCGCCGTTGTTCGTATACAGGTACGTCTGCAGGTATGTCGTCGTCGCGTTGGTGTTGAACAGGTTGTAGACGTCGACACCGAGATCGAGGCGCGACCCGGCGAAGCGCAGAATCTTCGCGAACCGCACATCCACTTCCGTGCGGCGGGTGAGCGGATAGAGCTCGCTCGGCGCGAGGAGATTGACGGTCGTCGTCTGGGCGGCCGACGCGCCAGCCGGCAGGCGGCCGAGCAACTGCTGCACAACTGTGTTTGGCAGCTGGTAGTTCGCGGCCAGCGACGAACCATTGCTGGCGTTCTCGCTGGCGTTGGTACGATTCGAGCGGATGCTAGTGCTGATCAGCACGTCCACCTTCGGCATACGATACGATGCCGACCCGCGGAAGGTCGTCAGCCATGGCTCGCTCACGTCGCACGAATCGAGCCGCTGTGGCGTCGTTCCGCTGATCGAGAACTGCGGACGTGCCTCCCACAACGCGCACGTGTTACGCACGCCTCGGCCCGTCGTGGTTCCGGCCTGCACGGTCAGGTTGCCCCGAAGCCGCGCCGTGCCATTGACGTCGATGCCGTGCCAATACGCCGTGCGCGCTTCA
>Ga0075431_100003338_pt1 | contig 15549 bp, 23 predicted proteins | sample RhiMetdeltSRZDD5_FD_75297 | JGI IMG/M metagenome (GOLD analysis project Ga0075431, IMG submission 75297) | Populus rhizosphere microbial communities from Tennessee, USA - Rhizosphere MetaG P. deltoides SRZDD5 | ecosystem: Host-associated > Plants > Roots > Rhizosphere > Soil | place: USA... | reverse complement strand
AAGAGTCGGGTCGTCCAACGCTCGGTCCAGCACAGTGTGGACAAGCGAGACGCCGGAAACCTGAAGTCCTTCAAGGAAGCCGCACAGGAGGTCAACCCGGGTAACATTGGCGGTGGCGAGGCGCTCAACGATAAGGTTCCACAGGCAGGTTGGTTCTTCTGCGCCTAACGCCAAGCCTCGGCCGAAGTCCTCGACCTTACCACCTCCGGCGAGAAGTTCAGGCAGGAGTGTATCAAACATCCTCTGGTCCAGAGCAAGGTCACGGCCAAGCTGCTCGGCCGTCGCGGTCGCCCGAGCCGCTGCCGCTACGTAATCGCGTTCGTCCTCAGCGCCGTCAGAATCGTCGACGTCGAACCGCCCATCGCGTGATCCCAGAACCAGACCACGGACCCTGTCAAACAGATCTTTCGGGCGGAGGAGTTCCTCGAGCGCTGACAACCGCGCGAGGATGTCTGCGGAAAGTCGTTTGCTGTCGTACATGCGTGTCTGACGGGCCGAAATCCAGCCTTCGCGCCAGAACTGTTTGGCCCTGATGGCGCGCGACAGCTGCTCCAGACGATCGACCTGGCCACTGTCGGTCCACAAACCGCGGAATTCGTGCGCTATGGCCGTTCGCACAAGCTGTCCGTCGGTGTTGTCGGACAGAGCCAAGGGCTCTACGAACCTCAATACCGTCGAGAACCAGGCGCGCCCGTCGTGACGGGTCTTCGGATGGTAGCCGTAGTCGCGGGACCGCGCCCCGAACTCGAAGCTGTGCGAATGCGAGAAACCATCCGTCTTCAAAAGCGCTTGCAGTGCCCTTGCGCCTATCTCTCGCACCCTGGGCTCGGCGGAACCCAACAAGGCCTTGACGACCTTCAGTCGCAGATCCAGAGGTGCGTGAGTGCCTGACAAAACGATGGAGAAGAGGGAGGCAATGACGTCGATTGCTCCATTCTTGGAATCATCCTTCGACTGAGCTCCTGTATTCCTGTGTTCCAAGAATCTTCAGTGCCTTGCGCCAGTTGGCGGGATCGCTATTCGAAAGACCATTCATGCTGGCTCGCGTCCAGTGAGTGAGGGCCAATTCGAAGGTCATGAACTCCGGAAGCCGAAGGTTCTTTCTGCGATACGTCGCCACCTTGCGTGTCTGTTCTGTAACAGCGCCCAAGCGCCGATACGCTCTGGCGACCGCCATGTCAAGCGCCTCACGACTCCCTTCTTTCAGCAAGACTTCCTCCCAGACAGGCATCTGCCGTTGCAGGTAAGTTAGTGCTCGTTCAGGTTTCCCACTACCGAGGAGGTCTTCGGCCGCTTCAACGAGCGTTCCTGCAATTGCTTCTGCGGGCCTTATCACGACATCCTGCATCCACCCCAAAAATGACGCCGCCTCACTCTCCCAGTCGTTAAACATACCGCCCTGGGGAGGCCACACATTCGGGCTACCTTGCTGCACTCGGACAGTCCACCGCTTGTCGTTTTTGGACTTCGAGATGGAGAACTCCGTGGGCTTCAAAGCCTTGTAGTCGATCCAACTGCCAGACGTCGCTGTGCTAAACGCGCCCGAATCAACCGACTCGACGACGCAGATCACTACGGGTAATCGTTGCGTGAGCCAATAAAGGTCGTGACGTTCCTTATATACAGCGCTGACGCGGCCGCCTCGCAGGCCTCCGGACCGCGACTTGATTTGAACGAGCACGAAGCCACGAGACCCCCGGTCGTCGCTATCTGTATAGGGAAGCTCAATGATTGCATCGATGCCGATGTCCCGTCCTGTGAGTTCGCGCCACATCAGGCCGGCGTTCGTCACAAGTCGATGTGCATACGCCACAGCGGCACGCTCGTGCTTCGCCGTCTTTTCTTCGCCGCTCATTCTGGCTATACCTCTTCGCAGCAATGCATTCGTTCGGCGCGGTATGCGTGTTGCGGCCAGAGCGACACCAATCGAGGCGCGAGCTGATGGCTATTTCGTCGCGGGCCGTAGCATTCGGAGGATAACCCTGTGTAGTCACCGAGCGTTTACTCATCCGCGCGATGGCACGAGCCGATTCTGCTGTGTGAACCTGTCAGCAGGTCGACGAACCGAGGCCGCCCCGGATCCAGTCGCTAGCCGCAACGGCCCATCTGGCCGTGTGTTAGGCTTGTCGCAGATGCCATCATTGCTAACGATTTAGACGGCGGCGTCTCCAAGGCCGTGGCAATGGCGGCTACTTCGGCATGATCAGTTCGTGACGATCACCGCGCGCTGCGGGGGCACCAGTGACGCCCCGAATTACGTGTGTGAGGCAAACGCTACGCAGCCGCGCCCTTCTGCTTGGCCCAACGTGCCTTCTGTGCGTCGGAGATTCTCTTCCTAGCCGCGGCGGACATCTTCCGGGCGCCACGCTTCCCAGCAGCCTTGGCGCGTTTTGCTGTGCGGCCCCTTTTCGACACGGCCTTGGGGGTGTCAGCGGACGGCGATTCCTTGCCAGCGGCTCCGTTCGCCGCAGCGCGCTTCGCCGCCCAATACTTCTTCATCCGCTCACCCACGGCCTTGCGCTGGGCCCCGGACATTCGGCCACGTCGACGTCTTGCAGCAGGTAGCTCTGACTCGCCGGACGTGGTCGCAGTGGCGGAGCCATTCCTCGTCCGCAGCTGGGGGAACGTCCGATAGATGTTGGCGGTTTCTTCTGCGAGCTGCTGCAGTCGGGCTTGCGCACCGATCAGGGCGTAACGTTGGAGTTCAGTAAGCCGTTTAGCCATCTAGTCAATATATAACAATTGTCCTATTTGTCCTATGAGTCGTGTCTCAGTATACGCACGGGACAATTGCGACTGCGAAGAGGCGAGTGGACTCCGCTCGACTTATTGGACACATCGGGCAGAAACGACCCAGCAATGGGAAATCTGGCACAAGTTGCTCGGCATTAATGAATTTCCCCGGCGGTGGGAGTGCAAAAGGGGAGGTGGGGGGGATTTCATTTCCCGCGGGGAAACCCTTGCCGGATGTCGTCCTCGAGACGTGCGCCGGATCGGCAATAGAGGTCGCGATCTGCTGGCAATCGCTGCGCCGGACCTGGAGGACCGCCTGAGCGGATGCCCACTTCTCCGGCGCTTATCGCCGCCGTTCGGTGTAATCGCGTTGGCGCCGCTGCTCTGGCGGCATCCGGGGGCCAGGCCTCGACGGTCGGTCGCCACGTCGGCGTTGCTCGTTACTGAAGCGATCCTAGGCGAGTCGATTCGTTCGCCCGGAGCTTAGTCGCTGCCCCATGGCCAGAGAGTCATAACCAAGAAACCTCGATAGCGCTTGAAGGCTTGGTGGAGGGGTTCAAGGTCGACCTCCGGCGCAGCGTCTGGATCCTGTAGGCCGATCCAGTAGCGACTGTTGTCTCCCCACGGTTCGTGAACAACGGCCGCTTTGCCTTGAAACGTGAACGTGATGCGATCGTCGTTGAACCAGTTTCGACGAACGTCACCGACTCCCGCGACGGAGCGCAAGAGTCTGAACAACGGACGAAAGGTCAACCAGGAGCTGGTGACCTCGAATCCGTTCAACGATCCATCCGGTCGATAGATCGGATATGTCTTCATGGAGAAGCGGGCTCAAAACGTTCCGTCCGCTCACGCATCGTTTAGCCAAGGTTAGCGTGATTCCGGCTGTCGACAAGCGCCCGTGTTCAGCGGTCGAAGAACGTTCGCCGCCTGACGGCCCCTCGGCTCAGCGCCGGATCGGTCCTGAGCAGTCGCCTAGGGCGGATTGAGCATGGCCCTGGCGGTCGGGCCGGTCAAGCGGCATCAGGTTCGATTCCCAACCGGTCGTTCACGGCCACCCGGAGCTTCTGTTTGCATCCGCGGTAGCGCTCCGTCGTCTGGATTGACACGTGGCCGAGCAGGAACTGGATCTGGTCCAGTTCACCGCCCGCCAGGTGGCACAGACGGGCGCAGGTTCGTCGTAGATCGTGTGGCGCCAGCTTGTTGATGCCGGCGCGAGCCGCCGCCGCGCGGACGACGTCCCACAGGACCTTCGGCGACATGCCGTCTCCCTAGACGCGCTCGGCCTTGTTGATCGCTCGAAAGACCGACCCGTTGGTGATGGCAGCCGCCGCCGTCCACGCATCCACGGCAGCCTTCACCCACGTTGGGATCGGGACCGTGCGCACATGGCCGGCCTTGCCGACCAGATCCGCAATGACCCAGTGCTCGTCGCGTTGCTGGATGGACTCGACACAGAGGGCCAATAGCTCGGCGCGGCGAAGTCCGCAGCGATCAGCTGGCAACCATCGCGTGGTCCCGGAGCTCGCGAGGCGTGGACGGTGCCGCGCTCTCGAGAAGTCTCCGACCCTGCTCAGGCGTCAGCCAGTTTCCGAGGCGAACGCGATCCGCCGCACCCCTTTCACGCGACGGATGCCTGCGGCCAGTTCGGGACTCAGGAGGCCGGCGTCGGCCGCCTCGTACGCCATGCGCCGGACGGCAGCGAGCCGAAGGTTGATCGTGGCGGGCGCATATCCGCGCTGCTCAAGCTGAATCCGATAGTGGGACAACAGTGCGGCTAATGCGAGGCGCGGCTCCGAACAGTACCAAGTGACGAACTCGCGAATCGCGTGCTCGTAGGTTCCTGGCCGTGGCTGACGTCAGACTGTTCAGGACGTGTTCGAGGTCGGGAAGCGCCGGAACTCGCTTCGGGGCCTTCTTCTTGCAAGATTTCGCTTTGGGCGTCGGCGACGGCCTCCTTCAAAGCCGCCGACAGCCTTCATCGAACGGCCTTCCCTGCGGCGTGCAACCGAAACCTATCCGACCCTTTGGGTGGCATTGCGTCTGCCGAAGCCATCCGGATCAAAGGCGCGGCACCAACCGCGGCGGCCAAGCGCAAATGAAAGCAAACGGGACTCACTACTTGGGGCTGTCGTCGGCTGGTCGCCCAGGCTCGGCTGGTCGAGGGCGTGGTGCCTCAGGTATCAAGTCTTTGAGCCGCTCGAAAGCCCCTTCGAAAAACATTCCACCTGCCAATGCTGTGAGCAACGTTCTGGCTTGGACAGCCCCAAGGTCATCCGTGTTAAACGATTCCTCAAAAGCAATCCTACCGGCAAGGTACGAGGCTAGAGCCCCTGCTACGCCGAGAAAAGGCTTCGCTAGATAGAGCGGCCACTTATCGAGGTACCACCGCGGCGGATGCTCGCCACGCGCCCCGAATTCGATTTTTAGGTAGAGAAGAGCCCTTGCAGCCCCACCGAAGAGTCCTGCGATGCAGATCCAACGCAGCACCCCGAAAAGATTCATGTGCCCGTCTGAACTAGTTGAAGGGATCCACACGATGAGGGCGATTCCAGAGCCTATGATTTCGACACCTAGAATCCCCGCGAGGAGACAAACCTTCGTTTGCTCCCTCCACTGCAAGGGCTCCCAACTCCTTCTGTCCGGCTCATCCTCTAGTCGTTCCGCCACGATGAACCCGCCTTCAAAATGTCGGCCCAACACGAGTGCGGGTGGACGTCATTCCCAGGCCAAATGGTCTGTGCCTCCATGACCAACCTGGCACATCCCAGCGTCGACCCCATTATCCCCGTGATCGGCAAAAGCGGCAAAGCCCGCGGAAGTTGTGCGCGCTACGTCAAGCATGTAAAGCCCACGATAAGCCGTAGCCCGCAAATCGCTGCCATGACTGGCAAGGGTCTGCGCGGTTAGGGGCGCCAATTCGTCCAAGATGCCGGACGGGCAACCCGGGGCACAAGCATTTCTCCTGATATGTCGCCAGTGTCTCCCAATTCGACCGAAGGCACGAATCAAATCGGCTGTTGGATGATTTACACAGGCGACGTTCAGTTCTGTCGGAGCCGCTTGCCTGACTGCCAACGAAGTTGGTCCATCCTCGTTCTCAGACTAGTTTGCTGCCGGCGCGGACGCTCGTTAGCCGGCGGTGCGCCTTTGCTTAGCCCAACGGCCTTTGCGCGTCGGAAATGCGCTTCCTCGCAGCAGCGGACATCTTCCGTGCGCCACGCTTCCGAGGGGCCTTCGTGCGTTTTGCCGTCCGCGCTCTTCTCGGACAGGGCCTTGGCGGTGTCAGAGGAGGGCGAATCCTTGCTAGCCATTGCCCCATTCGCAGCAGCTCGTCTCGCAGCCCAGTATTTCTTCATCCGCTCGCCAACCGCCTTGCGCTGGGCGGCCGACATACGGCCGCGGCGTCGGTTGCGTTGAGCGATGGGCACCGAAGACCCTGCACTTGCGACTTCAGACCGCAAATCGGGAAACATCTGATGAATAGCTTCAACTTCACGCTGAAGCTCCCGAAGCCCTGCCTCCGCCCCAACCGGCATCTAAGTTGCCAACTCACCACTGTCCCCGAAGGGAGAGGTCAATTGTTGCAATTAACCTTAGGTCACCTCTCCCTTCTTCACGAACAACACAGTGCCGACGAGGTAATCTCCAAACGAACCCACCGGCTCACCATGCGCCTTGGCCCATAAGACCGTGGCCCTGTCGTTCACGTTAAGGTTCTTGCGCTTCCCGTTTTCGTCGCAGATGATGGCGTAATATTTTTCGCCCTCATGCTCGACCAGCCGCGGCAGGGTGACTACCTCGATGTAGCCGCCGACGGCCTTCTGCAGGGTTTCGGTGTGGAACCCCTCGCGCTTGCTCTCCGGCTCCATGACGGTTTCCGTGCCGTCTGGGTCAATCTTCAGAGCCATCGTTGTCGTCCTCCGCAGTGCCTGCCCTTCGCGCTGGAACCGTTCGGTCACGTCGTTGAGCAGCTAGGACTCGCGCTGGGCGTAACGGTTGTAGTCCATAGCGGGGCCGCCGCATTGTCTCCTTACGGAAGTGCTCGTGTAAATTGGTAATTGGCTGCGCGTGCTCACATTGCTCGCACTTGCGGATACAAGACACTCCTCAGCCCCGGGTCGTCAGCCTCGCAGTCCCCACATTTTCTCGGGCCTCTTAAATTTGCCCGGGGGCCGGGTCCCGAAAAGGGGAGGTGGGGGCGGCGGGGGGACACGGCTGGGGGAGGGCCCGCGGGGACTCGACCTCGATGGGCACCACCAAGCAGGTCGTCAGCCATCCGCAGCGGGACCTCGAGCTCTCCCAATCGCACGTCCGGCACAGTCACTCCGGAGCATACGCCAGCCAATAGCCTCCGGCAGGCGCACCGCCTCACGTCCGTTCGAGCGCCTCTGACGACGTTCAGCCACAAGCAGCCGGGAACTCGCGCGTCTAAACGTACGTACAAATTTTCAGAACAGCGGACGGCGCCGGAAGCGGGGACGTCCGGGCGCTGGGTGCCATACAGGAGTCGATCTCCTGTCATTAGAACCGATCGTCGTCGATCTCTTCAGCGGACGTTGAATACGAATGTTTCGCAATTCTCCCGCGTCATTGAAGCACGCGACTTGCATCAGGGCTGTCAACCCAAATTGGAGGACTACGTCGATGACCTTAACTGCTGCTGAAAGCCGGGTTCTATTAGCAGCCCTGTTGGAATTCGCAGCCTCGCGCGAAAGCGACTTTACAACGCTTCCGTGAATACCACACGTTTCTCGAGGTCGAGGACGAAGATGTGAACCTGAAGCAGATTGTGAGGAAACTCGGACTGGAGACTGCCGTCAGCCAGAGAAAACGATAGCGAGCACCTCGATGCGAAAACGTAATCGAAACGTGAACGCTGATGTGAGCAGCAGGACGACAGCTAGCCACGAGGCCGAGGCCGGAGGGAAACCATGAGAGCCGCGCTCTACGCCCGCGTAAGCCAGTGGGAGCAGGAGCCCGAGAACCAGCTGAGAGAGCTCCGGGATTACTGTGGCCGGCGCGGATGGGGCGCCACCGAATATGTCGACCGCGGTGTGTCGGGCGCGAAGGACCGACGGCCAGCGCTCGACCAGCTGATTGCCGCGGCGAGGCGCCGGAAGTTCGACACTCTGGTGGTCTGGCGGTTGGATCGACTCGGTCGTAACCTGCGGCACCTGATTCTGCTGCTCGACGAGCTCCAAGCGCTCGGCGTGGCGTTCGTCAGCCTGGCGGAGGGCATCGACGCCACCACGCCCGCGGGCCGGCTGCAGTTGCATGTCCTGGGGGCGATTGCCGAGTTCGAGCGGAGTCGTATTCAGGAGCGGGCGGGCCTGGCGCGAGTGAAGGCCCAGGGCAAGCGCCTGGGGCGACCAGTCGTCGATGTCCCAGAGGAGCGCCTGGCGCCGGTTCGCGGGCTCTCCATTCGCGAAGCCGCTCGCCGGCTCGGCGTCTCGCCAGCCACAGCCCACCGCTGGCTGTCTCGGAATACCTCCTCGATTTCTGCCGCCTGAACCTGCAGAATACCGCCTGAAATGAGGCCTTCGTCCTGGGGGTCTCGCGTTTCATCTAACAGGTGATTTCTCGAACACGAGGCGGCAGCGTGCCGATGCATCGCAATGACGGCAGCGTGTCCTCGATGGATGCCCGCAGGGGCGATACAGTTGGCGATGACGTTGCCGCTCGCCACGTCGGTCGTCCGCGGCCGGCAAGTCCTCTAACGGAAGCGGAGGGAATAGGCTCAGTGCGGAGCACCATCGATTCGCGGGCCACAGCGCGGCCACATTGATTCAGATCAAGAAATCGCCCATTTAATTGACAGGATTCATCCCCAGCTCTACCATAGATCTCTCCCCAACAACCCTCCCTGAACACCAGTGAGAGCGGCGATTCTGTAGGCTATCCCATCCTTGCGATCTTATGGCCTGTGAGTGGACGGACTCGCAGCGGCTCACGCAAAATCTGAGAGGGGCAACCAATGAAGACCATGATGCTCGGTACCGTGCTTCTTATGGCACTTCAAGTAACTGGGACCGCGCGTGAACTCTATAAGGTAACGGTCACCCGGGTGGAGAAGGATTTGTATCGGGTCGACAGCAGTAACCCGAAGTGTATATCGAGACGAAATATTGCTACGAATACGCCACGAGGGCCGAAGCCGTGTTGAGATACGAACAATACTCCTATGATAACAAGCTAATTTTCGACAGCGGAACTTCCTGGCGACATCAAAACTCTGCGCTAGTTGGGATTAAGCACTAATTCAAGCGCTATCACAAATTCGGCGATGATGGTTCCACTTCGCCCGCAGCGATAGTGAGGAGTAATGGTACGTCAAGCGTTAAAACACTTGTGGGCGTCGTTCTACGTGGGAGTTCTACTATTTATTCCGGCCGCGGTGCTCGGAACCATCATGAAGGCCGCTTCTCCACACTGCATGACGTGTGGTGCGAATGTGGCCACTACCTTTTGGCTCGCAGGGACTGGCGCATACGAGCCAATCCTGTGGTGGAACCCTGCTCTCTCGTCATGGCGTCGATTCGGTGTCTGGGTGACGGCACTTCTCATCGGAATGGGTTGCTACTTTGGGCTCGAACTTCTTGCCTTGGACATGTTCTGGTCAGGAATGGGACTGACGGCTGTCCGTGTCGGTGTCCTGGCCAATGCGGTCGGATTTATCGCCGCGACCGCCGTCAGCTTGATGCTGGTTCGCTTTGGTAGCAGCAGGATCGTCCGCGAAGGGCTGTGGCTATCTGGTTGCTTGGCGGCCGTCGTGGTCTTCGTGGCAATCGTGATGAGCGTCGGAGGCGGTGAAAAAAGACTACCATGGCCAGTTGAGTGGGCTGCGATGGCGTCGGCCCTGATCGGTGTAGTGACATTAATCCGCACGCTCGGTTGGTTGATTAGGGGCGGGGCGCACAAGTTCCACTACTGGCCAGAAACGGCCGTAATTGTCGGCGTGTGTCTGCTGGCGTATGGAGGTTCTGGGGTAATTAACGACCGTGATGAAGACATGGATAGATACCTGGCCACGCTCGGTGCCGGTCTGACGGCCACCGCGGTGTTATTCCGGCGTCGTGCGTCCTCCACATAAACACTGGCAGCAAGGCCGAAGCGCAAACACCGCGCTGTTCGTCACAACTAGCCATTCAAGGTGCCAGGAGGAGCCCCTTCCGATTGAGCACGTCGACGCTCCACTACCTCGAGAAGTCGCTGCTGCTTCTCTTCCTCGCTCAGCCCGCGCCACAGAATGTCGAGGACGTACTTTTCGAAGTAGTACCGCTTCCCCGGGTCCCGCTCGAACAGCAGCAGGCGAGCGGACGGAATGCGCCCTGGATCGTCAGCCATCAGAATCTTCTCGCCACCTTCATACTCGACACCTCGGGGGCCTCGTTGTCATCATCGCCTGTCAGGAAACGTTGGTTCCTCCGAGCCCCACTCTACCGCGTGGCTGGCGGACAGGAAAAGGTGTTCGCCGACGCGGCGGGGGCGTCCGGATTGGGAAGCCTCCAGGTTCGCTCAGTCCCCACTAGCTCCGAAGGCCCGCTTCCAGGCCACCGAGTACCGTCTTCATCCCCCCTTCAGCCACCTCTATGGATGGAGACGAATCGAGGCATCACCGGTTGTTCTTACAATTCTGTACAGCGTCAATGGCCCTGGCTGCTACTTAGGACTTACATGTTTGTTAGTTACTGAGGTGGTCGCTGAGCGTTTAAACGTACGGCGACTGATCGTTTAAACGCTTGATACGACGGAATTTAGGGCTTGACGGCTAAGCTCAGGTTGAGCTATCTTGTCTTACGTCGACGTGAGAAGGAATGCCGACGGCGAAGTTAGAAGGAGCGAGAGAAAAGTAGACACGTAAGATTGAGAGCAAACGCCATGTGATGGTGAGTCTCCCGACTCACCAGACAGGGGGAGGGGCCGGATAACCCTTTGATCCCTACCAACCGTTGCCGCCACCTTGGCGGAGTGCGGTGGTCAACCGGGGCAACTGAATCGTTGCGGCATGGGTCGACATAGAGGTCGGTCGGGCCTCTGAGTCGGAAAGTAGATTTTCTCCGACTACAACTGAAGATTCGTCAACTGTCCCGCACGCCGGAGGTGTGCGCGCAGGGGAGGTGTGGATGAAGCCGCAGGGAGAGTATCGCGCTATTGAGGTGACTTCATGAGCGCGACCGTGACGAGCATTGCTCTGGTACCGGCGAAGGCGACTTCTGCGAAGCCGACACGTTTCAAGCTGCTGACGCTGGAGGACCTCAAGGCGTTGCCGCAGCCGGAGTGGCTGATTAAAGGAATCTTTCGCGCGCAGTCCCAGGTGGTCTTGTATGGCCAGTCGGGGCACGGCAAGAGCTTTGTCGCATCAGACATGGCGTTGTCAATTGCGACGGGGCGTGGCTGGTTGGGTCATGCGACCACCCAGGGGCCCGTGGTCTATGTGGTCTCGAGGGTGGCCGCGGCACACACAACCGCGTTGTGGCCTGGATGGAAGGCCACCAGGTGACGGACATCACCGGGGCATTCTTTGTCCTCGACGCGGTGCAGCTGACGAACGAGAAGGATGTCGAGGATTGTCTCAAGAGGCTCGGCGAACTCGAGGCACAGCTGAATCAGCGGGCGAAGCTGATTGTCCTCGACACATTCGCCCGGAGCTTCGTGGGTGGAGAGGAGAACTCGGCGAAGGAAGTCGGGGTCTGGGTTGAGGCTAGCCGGCAGATTCAGGAGAAGACCGGCGCCACGGTGATGGCAGTCCATCACACCGGCAAGCTGAAGGACGGGGGCCCCGGTGCCGAACGCGGCAGCAGCGCCCTTCGGGCCGCAGCAGAAACCATGATTGCCGTCGCGGCCCAGGGCGACGAGTTGACCGTCACTTGTTCCAAACAGAAGGAAGACGAGCAGTTTCGGCCGATGCGGTTGCGGCAGAAGCAGGTGCAGGTGGGCGAGGTTGATGGGGAACCTGTGACCTCGCTTGTCCTCGAGGCTGTAGAGGGGACTGGCTCCGGTGGCGTGGGTGAGGACACTGGGGAGCTCTTTATCCCCCACCGCCAGGCGCTCGAGGCCCTCAGGGGATTGCCTTCGTCCCAGGGCCGCTCCGGCGAGTGGCAGACGGCGATCCAGACCTTGGACGGCGAGTGTGTATCGGACACCACCTTCCATCGCTGGCGGAAGGTTCTTCTTTCCAAGGGACTGGTCGAACAGTTGCCGGAAAAACCCGGCTTTTACCGGGTGGTGTCACCTACCACGGTAGTGCCGGAGGTACCTCCGGAAGAAGGCCATTCCGGTGCCACTCCTTCCACACCCCTTTAGAGAAACGGCCTCCCCCTGACGGTGACCTCGAAGACGGAACAGCGCGGGTGGTTCGGTCACCGGTAGTCAACGACGTGCCCGGCGCGATCGCGATCCAGCACTATTTTGAGCACGCCGAGTGGGCGATGCAGTCCGCCGATGCCGTCGCGTGGTCGCCGTACTTGCGGAAAGCGCCGCTCGCCGGCATGGCGGTCAAGCCGCTCATCCTCCAGCTCGCGAGAGGAGACCAGGTGGTGCCGAATCCCGCGACGACAGCCATGATACGTGCCGGCGATCTGGCGGATCTGACGATGTTGTATCGGCACGACCTCGCCTCCGCGGAGCGGCCGACGCTGCCGAAGAACCCGCACGGATTCATGTTCGGCGCGGCACTCGGATTCGTGGAGATCGGCCTCTCCGTTCAACGACAGATTGCGACGTTCTTCGCCTCTGACGCGAACCTGATCACTCATCCCGAACCGGCGCGGTTCTTCGAGCTGCCGATCGGTTCGCCGCTGCCCGAGGATCTGGGTTACATCCGGTGAGGAAAGAAGCCTCCCGGCGGTGTGCACCGGGATGGTGTTACGGCGCTCGGTTTGTTAAGACGGACTCACTCAGCCGCGACGGCACGAACCCCCTTTGTCGTCGCGGCGATGGACCCTCATTCCAGTCCGTTAGCGGATCCAGGGGGACAGGGTCCGCGGGCGAACCCTCCCCCGTTTGCCGACATCGAAGGGGAGGCCTTGAGCCACGCGAACTGCTCAGATCCCTGAAGGCCAAAGGACTTGAGCAGCCGGGCGTCAGTCGCAAATTGAACTTTTGATTGGGGGCTCAGTTCGCAGCGATCGGCATCGCGGTCGCCAGCGGCATTCAACCGCTTGCACCGCTCGACTTCACCGATGGCGGGCAACTCCTAACTGCCGCTAAGCCGCAGATCGCGGGTTGAGCACTCACCGGCAAGCTGTAGTCCGAACGTAGTCCAATAGGGCCCTAATACGAGGCAAAACGGGGGAGCTGGACAGACCAAAGACCAGCACGAGACGACACGATTCACGACCCCGTCAAATCTGCAAAACCTCCATCCCCGGTTCAAATCCGGGCGGCGCCTCCAAATTTACTTAAGAAAAATGTAGATTTCGAGTCCGACCAAAGCGGTCGCCATCCCTGTCTTTGACTAGTCTTTGACTACCGCGAAAACTTCTTCCGGAAAAGGCCCGAAAACTTCTTCCACAGACCGACTGGTACTTCGTATCCACCCGCGGTGACCAGTTGGAATTGGTAGATGTAGCCTTGCACCGGCCCTGACCGCAACGTAGCTCGACTCTCGAGGTAACGGCGATGGCAGAGTTCATGACGGCAATTCTTGACCTCGTGTTTCCAGGCAGGAGACCGATCGCCAGCCTCGATCACCCGCGCTTAGGGCAGCTTCGGTGGTCGCATGACGACGAAGGGTGGACCGGACAGGTAGCAGGGATTCACTTCGAAATAGCACGGGCCTCGGGGGCGCAGCCCGACCCTCGGTTGCTCGAGTATGCGGAAAGCGCCCTGCTCGCCGACCCGAACTGGCTGTTGAGCGAACTCGAAGCGGCCAAAACTCAGTTTCTCCAGGAGTGCCGCGAGCGGTCCGAGGAGATGGCCGCGTACTATGCGCCCGAAGTCGATACGCTGCGTTACGAAGTTGTGGCGTTTCGTGTACGCAAGCGAAGAGTGGAGATCTTCGCGGACCTCGGCGAACGTAGCGACCCCCCGGCGCCCATCCGCTTCTGGCGGATCCAGTTCGTCGAGCGTTCTTGCGAGGGTCTGGCATTCGACACTTGACGGACGATCTGAACACTCTTCAATCGTGCGCATGCCATGGGCGGATGCATCCGCTCCACGAGCGCTCGCAGAATCACCGGAAAGAGTTGTCTAATCGGCGAGGTTGGCCTAGGCCTCGGACCCGGCTGCGGTCGGTCAGCCGTGAATCGCGCTTGGTGCCTCGCCAGCACAATTACCAGCCGAGCGTGAAGCCGACCGCGGATTGAAGGTGTCGCGGCATGAGCAGCAAGGCTACTCGTCGGCCGTTTGAGAAATTTATGGAGACTCCAGACTTCTATTTCGCATCGAGTGAGCATGAGGACCTGGCGCAGCCGCGGAAGGGGTTTCGAGTTCGACGAATCGGAATCGGTAGCCGGAACGACGGGTGGGTGATCCGACTGGACCCGCCACTTCGAGGAGACGATTACGGAGGGGATCGAGACGTTGATAGCGTTGTTGTCGCGACTCGGCATCAGGGCGCTTCGATCTGGCCGGCGACGGGTTGGCCTATATACGTATTCGTACTGGTGCCTACCGTTGACGATTGGTTGTCCCGTGGCCATCTTGAGCGGTCTGAATTCAGGAACGTCGCCTGGGCCGAGTTGTATCGAACGGAGGACGGAGCCCGCTCGAAAGTCATGAGCGAGTAGAAGAGGGCTCGCAATGGGTCATGAATCGCCCACCCTACTGAGCCATGGCGGATTATGGCTGGTAAGGCAACACACGGCCGGGATGGAACTCCCTGGCCACGACATGCGACTCAAAGAGCAGGCGCGGGCCCGCACCACGCGTGGACGCGAATGCGCCGGAGCCCGGCCTTCTCCAGCATCCGCGTGAACACGTGCCGCACATTACGCTCTTCGAGCGCGGTGCCCTCGAGCGATGGGAAAATGCTCTGTGCGAACAGGAAGGCCTCGTCCAGGCGATCGGCTTCTGCTGGACGACCTTGAACCGCTTCTCCTGCTCCGCCGCCCGGTGCTTCGCTTCGGCCCGTCGCTGTTCTTAGACGTGGAGGATGAGCAGTAGACTCCTCGCGGTGAGTAGTCGACTATCGTTTCGTCCGGCGCGTCTGGCGGTCGCCATCGTTGGCCTGACTATCGTGGTCTCCTGCTCTGGGAACACGACATCGCCAACGCCGCAGCCAACGCCCCTCCCAACAAGCGTCCCGCCTGAAACGCCTTCGTCGACGGCGTTGCTCTGGCCTCTGGCCGGCCGCGACGGGCACGATTGGGTCATCAATAACTACGTCGATCTCGATGCGACCAGCGGGACGCTGGACTACACCGGAGGCAGTGGCAGCGGGGCAAAGACGTATGACGGGCACAACGGCATCGATATCGACGTCCCGAGCTTCCGTTGGATGGATGGCAATATTTCGAACGTGCTCGCCGCCGCGAGTGGTGTCGTCACCGGTATCCGCGACACCGAACCCGATCGGAACACGAGCTGCACGGGTAGTGCGAACCTCGTGCAGGTCCGTCATCACGATGGTCTCACGGCCCTCTACGGTCATCTGAAGAGGGGGTCGGTGGCCGTCAGCGTCGGGCAGGAGGTGTCGGTGGGCGCAATACTCGGTGTCGCCGGCAGCTCCGGCTGTTCTACTGCGCCACACCTGCACTTCGAACTTCGCGATGCCGCGAACCGCGTGGTGGATCCGTTTCGCAATGGATTGGGGGCCGCACCTCCGAGCTACAACACGGCCATCACCTTGATGGATCTGGCTATCGCCGCGGG
>Ga0075431_100003335_pt1 | contig 15553 bp, 17 predicted proteins | sample RhiMetdeltSRZDD5_FD_75297 | JGI IMG/M metagenome (GOLD analysis project Ga0075431, IMG submission 75297) | Populus rhizosphere microbial communities from Tennessee, USA - Rhizosphere MetaG P. deltoides SRZDD5 | ecosystem: Host-associated > Plants > Roots > Rhizosphere > Soil | place: USA... | reverse complement strand
GGCCGCCCGGCAAAAGCTCGGCATCGGTTGGGGTCATAGCTCAGTTGGGAGAGCGCTTGAATGGCATTCAAGAGGTCGGCGGTTCGATTCCGCCTGGCTCCACCAATTAAAACAACGAGCTAGGACAAGAGGCGCAAGCATCGACCTTGTGCCTAGCAACCAAGTAGCGACCACGGTTGCCCCGTTCCTGGCACAGTTCAATAAACCGGCGGCGATACCCTACGGCATGCCACTGTCAAGGCCGTCGTCTAGTGATCGCGGCCATACAACTTTAACAGCGCTGCGAGCTTCGCTCCTTCATATGGCTCGCAGCGAACGGAAACCTTCGCGAAGGTCATCCACAATCGCCTGCGGTTGCTCCCATGCAGCGAAGTGACAGCCTTTTGGATGTCGCTGATAGTACATCAGCTTGGGGTAGGCCTTCTCGACCCAACTTCGCGGGGCCGGAGATATTTCATCCGGAAACACACTCACGACTGTCGGGACGACGACGCCTTTTGGTCCAAAGAAAGCGAGCTTGGTTTCCCAATAAAGACGCGCCGACGAAACACCCGTGTTCGTCAACCAATAGAACGTGATGTTGTCGAGAATGTCGTCCCTCGTGAGTCCCTCGGATTGACCGTCAAAAACACGTGCGATGAGCTCATAGCTCCAGATGTCGTGGTCGAGGATCCAAGCCGCAAGCCCGACGGGGGAGTCCGCAATGCCATACAGAGTCTGTGGACGATTGCCCATCTCCAGCGCATAGCCGAGGCCGTGCTTGTAGAAGAACGCGATCCGATCGTAAGCCTCTTTCTCCTCGGCGGAGAGGTCGGCCGGCGGGGGAGCACCGGCAAAGGCCGCTTTATCAATGTCTGGCGGAATCGAACCCGCCATGTTCGTATGGATGCCGAGCAATCCTGGAGGTGCGTCGACTCCCATCAAGTCGACGATAATCGCGCCCCAATCTCCACCCTGTGCAACGAATTTCTCGTAGCCGAGGCGTTTCATCAGCACAGGCCAGGCGCGCGCGATGCGGTGAGCATCCCAGCCCGGAGTGCTTGGTTTTCCGGAGAAACCGTAACCAGGCATTGAGGGAATCACCAGGTGGAATGCATCCGAGGCATTCCCACCGTGGGATGTTGGATCGGTCAGCGGCGCGATGATCTTCAGCTGCTCAATGATCGAGCCAGGCCATCCGTGCGTGACGATGAGCGGCAACGCATTCTCATGCTTAGAGCGCACATGGATGAAGTGGATGTCGAGGCCCTCGATCTCGGTGAGGAAATGCGGCAAGGCATTCAGCTGCGCTGCGCATCTGCTCCAATCGTAATCTGTTGCCCAATACTTTGTGAGCTTCTGCATTGTCGCGAGCTGCACGCCCTGGGTTGCATCTATCACTGTTTCACGTTCAGGCCAGCGTGTCGCCGCGACCCGCCGGCGAAGTTCGTCAATGTCCTCCTGCGGGAAGTTGAGGGTGAAGGGACGGATCGCGTCGCTGCCTGTCGCCCCTTGGGCTGTCGCGGACAGCATACCGATAGCTCCGGCTGCGGCCGCGCCGGCAAGTAGTTCGCGTCGTGTAGCTGATGGTGATGTTGTTGACATGTCTTTTTCCTCCTGACCTAGATTATCTCTGGCGTAGGGCACTAACCCGCGCAGCCCATCGTCCTCTTCAGGGATAATGAGGTGAACACATCATTGGTTTTTCTAAGAGTCTTCTTGGTGCTTATCGTCGAACCGTTTGCCCAGGCACGTAGCAATGATAGGCTACGTGATCCTCAAACCCCGGGGCATGACTATTTCTGCACCCAAACAATGTTATGCCTCAATAAAGGAGATAGCGAATCACATTATGACAATAGCTGATGCACTGATGCGAACTGATGAACTTTATGTAAGATCACTCGTTTCCGGCCTCAGGCCGCGCTGCCAAAAAGGGAGGTTCTTATGGAATCGTATCTATCAGCAAAATTTCGCCGCTACACTCTAATGTCGTTTATCTGCTGCATGGGACTATTTGTTTCGCAACCAAGCCTAGCAGAGGAAATCAATGTAGTGGAGCGCGCCACGTCAGATGCCGTGCTCGATACCGGAGCCAGTGGAGACAGCGCTGGGGATATTCTTACTTTCGGCAATGAAATTTATGATGCCGACAACAAGAGCAAAGTGGGCGATAACAATGGTTGGTGCATTCGAACGGTGGTCGGCAAGGCGTGGGAGTGCTTTTGGACGCTATCTCTACAGGAGGGACAGATCACCGTTGCCGGACCCTTTACTGATGGCAAGGACTCTGTTTTGGCCATAACCGGCGGCACTGGAAAGTACCAAAATGCCCGCGGCGAGATGGCTCTCCATGCCAGAGACCCTCAGGGCAAAGAATATGATTTCAAATATCGTCTGGCCCCATGACCAGCAAGAAGGTCATCAAGCGCTTGGGTGGCGCTTACCGGAACCGTTAGAGCCAGCAAAGCCGCAAATAAGAGCAGCCGCATCTCTGCTCCCTTGTTGGCAAAAGAAAAGCGGCTGGGACTTCAACCGCTTTGCTTTGGAAGGCGCCTCAGCGTACCTACGCTGGGGCCTCTGGCCTTGGGATGCGATTACATTTCCAATCGGATTCCCGCAATGAAATTGTGAGATTGATAGTCAACCTCAACATCCTCGCCGTTCTGCTCCATCTCGACCTCAGCATTGTTTATCACTTTGTAGCGATAGCCGAAGTCCAGAGCGATATTATCAGTTATGTTTAGTGCTACACCTGCACCAAGCTGATAAGCAAAGCCCCAATCGGAATCATCGAATGCGGTATCACCATTCGTCCATTCGATATCCAAATCAAGTCGTCCCAACCCAACACCGCCACCAAAATAGGGCCTGACAATTTCACTTAACGGGAGGTCGATCCATAAATTGGCCAATGCAAACATTGCATCCGCATCACCTTCAACTGTGTCAAACGGGTAAACGGTTCCGTCGACATCATGCCAGTGGCCAGACACCTCAACCTCGGCCCGCACCCATTCGTTTATGTGAGCTCCCAGAGCTATCCCGGCTACAAAACCATCGTCGAGATCAAGATCATAGTAGTAGCCACCGCCCGTTGTCCCATCAATGCCGTCGGGATTGCTCCAACCAGCAAGGACAGAGACATACCACTCCCAGCCCTGTGGCTCAGGAACATAGTCGATGTCGGCAGCTTGAACGGATGAAACGGCGAGCAAAATCGATGCTGCACATGTGCCAGCAAGCAAAAAGGACCGCATTTATGTCTCCCGTGCCTCTGATTGAAGTGATTCGGCTACGCAGACTCTAAACACGCAGAAACAGGTTGTCGGTTAACATGCCAAATAAAGCAAAGGCGTTGCATACTCGCCACATAGCCCCTGGATAAATCTCTCCTTAATCTCGTTCAGCTAAGAAAAGCGAAGTGAGTATGCGTAGTGTTTGAATTGGCCGCAGACGGCGATTTGCGGCCAATTCTTTTGCCATGCCAATGCAATCAGTATGCCGTTGCTGACTCACGGGAGTCCGCACAAGTCATTTGCGGTCTAGAGTCTCTGATAGCCGCCAAGGCAAAAAAGCCGCTGGTGAGTCTCCCAGCGGCGCTGGCGATTCCTTTCAAACAAAAGGCGGCCGTGACTTCAGCCGCCCTCGCAAGTTTACCGGGTTTGCCTCCTCAGCCCAGGGTCCGACTTCGCTAGAAGCCGAAACCGAAAGTAATGAATGGCCCGCCGTAGTAGTTTCCGCAGTACGGAGAATAAGGATAGCCATAGTAGCCGTAGAACGGGTAGCCGCAGCCCGCGTAGTAGCCACCATAGTCGGGCCAATAGTGGCGATGATGGCGGCGGTGGTGGCGAAACGCATAGTGACGATGACGCCACTTGCCCCGATGTGAAAAATGACGCCATTTGCCGTGATGACCATGGCGTCGCCATTTTTTATGGCCCTTATGACCCACAAGCTCTACGACAGTGGTCATCTCAGCTTTTTGCACGCCAGCGCCGATGGCCAAAGGGCCTGCTGATGCACCTAGAGGCAGCATCATCATTGAACCACCAATGGCCAGAGCGGTCAGCAAGGATTTGAAGTTCCGCATACTGTCCTCCCAACATTTTTTATGTTTACGCCTCGCAATTCTATATCGAACTGCAAATGCAGCAATGCTCCTTCGGTCCTAGTCAACCGTTCATTCATTATCGCGTAGCAAGTGGTGCTCACACGGGCACCCACAGCTATAATGGCAGTGTTTATGGAGCTTGCGCGTGGGAGCCGCGGGGCAGGTGGTAGACTGACCTCTTGATCCCCCCAACAGCGAAGGCCCCACCGCCGGTTTGGAGCCTTCTTGAACCTCAAGAGAGGTTCACTGCAAGAGAGCACAATGACCTCGCTCTCTTATTATTCACGTAGAGAACGCTCCTGGAATACCGACGTTCCCGGTCAAGCTTTAGCTGGGCGGCCTTGTCGCCAAAAACTGCGCTGCGCTGAACCAAAAAGCTCGTCCCCATCATCGGTCGTGATATGATAGCCGTTCGCAGCGCTGTCTGGAGCATCGATCACAGCTTGAACCGTTGCCCGGACAGTTTCCAGGGAATGGCTGTCATGGGTCAGCACATGCAGCAATTTCGGCTGCGGCTCGCCATTCCAGTGCAATATCTCAACAACTACCTTCATTTACGCACACTTACCCCGAACACACTCACCCTCGATTAACTGCGCCAACCTTTCGCAATTGCACGAAGTTCCCTGCCACTCAAAATTTTTCTCAAATGCGAGAAATTTGCCTCGGCGAGGGTCTGCGCTCGGTGGACTACCCATGTTTGGAGCCTCCGTGCTACCTACTTGCCGGGTTGGGTTGCCGTGAGAGGGCGCCATCGAGGGGACCTATGACTGCCGACGAAGATGAATTGGCTCCCGTCGAAGAGCTGCTTGCCACGACCGACTTCGCAGCCGCGCTCGACAACAATCAGTTTAGGCGGTTTCTCGATTGCATTCCCTTGGCGATCGCCGTTACCGAGCTTAGGAACAAAGAGCGCATCGTCTACGCCAACCCGAAGTTCCAGAAGCTGTCGGGCCGCCTCACCGAGGAGCTCCACGGCAAGCCCTTGACGGTCTTGCATGGGAGGGGCGAGGGCGAAAGTGCCGGGCGCGATCTCGGGCGCGCCCTCGTCGAAGGCAACGAGAGGGTCGGTACCTTCCATATAGAGGCCTTGAATTCGGATCCGATTCTCGTTGATGCGTATTCCTATGTGATCGATGACGAGCGGGGCGATCACGCTTATCGCTTGGTTGCTTTGGTCGACATCAGTAATTGCGTAAGCGCCTGGCGAGAGCAGCTGGAACGTGAAATTCGCGACAAGGACACCGCTCTCAGAGAACTTCAGCATCGCGTCAAGAACAACCTGCAGATCATCACCGCCCTGATCCGCCTCGAGGCCCGCAACATGCCGATGGGGCCGACCAGGGAGCCATTCGATCGTCTCGCCGGGCGGGTCGAATCTTTGGCCCTTCTTTATTCGCTCTTGAGCGGCAACGATCAGTCGGAGGAAGTCGACCTCGGCGTCTATCTGAGCCAGATCGCCTCGGCCGTCATGAACACCCACGCGGTCGAAGGCATTCGTCTCGACCTGCGCATTGAGCCCTATCTCGTCTCGGTGAACGTGGCCATGCCGACCGGTCTGGTGGTCAACGAATTGCTGACCAACGCCCTGAAATATGCCTTCATCGGCCGCAACTCCGGAACGGTCAGTTTGCATAGCCTCCTTCACAAGGAGGGTTATCGGGTGGTCGTTTCCGATGACGGAGTGGGTCTGCCCGTGGGGGTCGAATGGCCGAAGCCCGGCGGGCTGGGCGTCCTCATCCTCGATACCCTGCGGGAGAACGCCAGGGCTGAGATCGAAATGCAGTCTTCTCCCGGAAGGGGAACACGCGTCACGATCCTCTTTTTACGTCGAGTTAACTAGAGATTGTCAGACTGAAAGAGCCTGTTTCGGCAACCGATCGCCTGCTAAACTCTCTCGGGGAGTATCCATTTGCCGCGAGGATGGAGAGCGATGAGCATCGTCAGAATTTGTACAAGTCTGATTGCAGCAGTCCTGCTGCTGCTCAGTCTCGACCGTGGCGCCTCCGCGTCTCAGTATAAAATCCCTGACGACTGCCTCGGCGACTGGAAATATTGCAATAGCTTGTGGATCGGCAGTTTCGGCCGTTTCGCGGGCCCGGCTTTTCTGTACCGGCCGCTTCCGCGTCTGCATGGTGTCATTGGCTGCGCCGAAGGCAAAGACATACTGGCACGCCAGGGATTCTCCAATGTCCGCAGCATCGAATGCCGCGCCCCCGCCTATACCTATGCCGCCCGCTGGGAGGGTCATGGTTTCAGTGTCAGGCTCAGCGCCCGCTCGGGGCGCATTCTGAACATCGTGCCGCGCTGAATTCGCTTGCATCATGGCTTGCACGATTTCGGACTGAAGAAGCATTTGAGGCTCGACTCGGCCGCAATCGTCTTGCGCGTCTTCGCGCGTCTTTTGTTGATGTTGATTTCCTTGCGCCAAGCAAGCGCGTAGCGCTTCCTGCCAAGCGTGCCTTTGAGCTGCGCCTTGCGCACCCGAGGCGAACTCGCCCGCTGCACTTGTCTTTCTGCCACAGCGCTCCGCTTTGGCTTTCCTGCCTTTGCTGCGATTTTTCTTTTCTTGCGCGGACTGCTCGCCTGAGCTGAAAAGTCCTTGGGTCTAGCGCTGTCCGCTACGGGTTCGATCGTCGATGGTCCCGGTGTCTGGGCCGCAACAGACGCTCGCTCCCGCCTGAGTCTCTGCGCCAGATCCGCCCACACCTCCCCCATCGCTTTGAGCTCTTCGGCCGCCGCTCCAGTCACACCCAGAGTGAAAAGACGCGCATCTGCAGCGGCACTTTGCCAGCACTCCTGGTTTGCGCCACTCTGCTCCGCTTGCAAACATTTCTGGGTAAGTTTTCGGGCGAGTGCCGGGATCTCGCTGATAAGCAGGTTGTCAGCCTTGGCCGCCTGATTGGTGATGGTGCCGCTCATGCTGAGATAGGCACACGTCTCGCGTTGCTGAGGCCTGCCATCGGCGCATGTTGCCTGGGCAATCGAGGGCACCCAAGCCATCCACACCAAAAAACTTACGAGCGCGCTGAAGTGCTGCGCCGAAGATTTGAACATTGTCCGCTTCCAACTGTCGCCTGTTGGCGCGGCTCATATAGGGTCTCAAGCGGCACAATTATGGCCATGAGGCAATCGCGACATTAACGATGCGTAACCTTCATGAGCCTGCGACAAGTTTGCTGGCGACGGCTAGTCCTCGGGGCAGGGCCAACTCTTGGGCACGTTGAGCCCTTGCGGCAGTTTTGTGTTCTGGTCTCCGCACGTCGTCTCGAGCTGCTCCTGAGTCAGATCTTTGACGCCGCTCAAATCCGTGCCTTCGAAACGCGCCCAGTAGAGATAGGCGCGCTGCACGGATACGCCGTTCAGATTTGCGCCATGAAAATTGGACCGTGGCAAGGTGGCGCCGATCATCATCGCCCCGGAAAGATTTGCATTTGCGAAATTGTTCCTGATGAAATCGCCTTCCGACATGTCGCTTCCCGACAAATCCGCACCTTCGAAACTGACACGGTGGAACTCGGCCTTGACCAGCCGCGCATTCTTCAGCGCCGCGCCACTGAACACGGCTCGTGCCGCCAGTGCCTTCTCCAGATTGGCGCCCGACAAATCTGCGCCTTCGAATGTCGTGCGCACGAGTTCGGCCCGTTGCAGATTTGCCTGGGTGAGCGTTGCTCCCGAGAACGCAGTGCCTGACAGGAACGCGCCCTCCAAATTGGCTCCCGCAAGATCGGCTTTCTCGAGCATCACCATCTGCATGTTGCACCCGTGCCAATCAACGCCCCCACCGGCTGGATCCTTGCAGCGGGCGGTGGCGGGACTGGCGAAGAGAAGCGCGAGGATGGCCACCGCTCCCGAAGCCTTATGAACCGACATGTCGCCTACTCCCTTTATGCTTTGCTCGAATTCAAGTAAGGCGCCGCGACCCTACCTTAGCTTGATTAGGCTTGAACCCTACCATAGTTTTCCGGGAAGCATTTTGCCAAAGCCTCACCCGGAAGGTCACCGAGAATGACTCGCATGATATTTTCCTCGCCCTACCTCCTGGGATTCGATGAAATTGAGCGCTTGCTCGACCGTGCCACGAAATCTGCAGGCGACGGATACCCGCCCTACAACATCGAGCGACTTCCGTCCGGCAGGGGAACGGGCGAACGACTAAGGATCGTTTTGGCCGTTGCGGGGTTTTCCAGGGATGATCTGGAAGTTACCATGGAGGACCGTCAGCTCATTATTCGGGGCAAGCAGAACGACCAGGCGCGTGCAACTTTTCTGCACCGCGGCATTGCCGCCCGCCAATTCCAGCGCACTTTCGTGCTCGCAGAAGGCATGGATGTCGTTGGGGCTGCCATGGAGAACGGGCTTCTGGCGATCGAACTCGCCCGCCCCGAGCCGACGCGCCACGTCCGGAAAATTGAAATTCGGGGCGACTGACCCCACATTACCCACCATGGGTCGGCCCTTTTGGGCACTCAATCACCGGTCCACAAGCGGAGGGTGAATAAATGGACGTGACGGCAACGAAAACCATACTCTCAGATATCGAATTTGCCCAATTGGGTGGCGGCCATCTGGCCTATATCCGGGAAATTGATCCCCACCAGGCCTCGATCCTGATCGGCGAGCTTCCCGGACCTCCGGGAACGCCTTTGTTTTGCCTCTATGCCGCCGATGGCACGCCTATGGCGATTTCGGTCAGCAAGCAGGCTGCAATGGCCAATGCGCTCGCCAATCAGTTAATGCCGATGCTGGTCCACTGAGCTTACGCCGCGTGAGACGTGGAAGCGGCAGGCTCCGTTAATATGGCATAGAGTCCCGCGGCATTGTCCGTACCTCTGAGCTTCTGCAGCACGGATGGATCCCGGAATATGCGCGACATCCGGGCGAGCGCAGTGAGATGATCCCCGCCGGAATTTTCAGGCGACAGCAGCAGGAACACGAGATCGACGGGCTGATCGTCGATCGAGTCGAAATTGATGGGCGTGACGAGCCGCGCAAACAGGCCGTACACTCGGTCAAGACCTGGGAACTTGCCGTGCGGAATGGCCGTTCCCTGTCCAAGTCCGGTCGATAGAAGCCGTTCGCGGTGCAATAGCGCTTCGAAAATCTGCCGGGAATCCAGCTTTGTGCGTTTGGCCGCTTGATGCGCGAGTTCCTGCAGCAGCTGCCGCTTGTTTGCCACCTTCATGGCAGGCGAAATGGCCTTGATCTCGATGATGTCCGAAAGCTGCATTTTCCTCGTCCATTTCGGTGAGTGTTGACGACTCACTTTTCCATCATACCTCAATCCGCAGGCAATTTGTCGGCCGATCCAAGGTCGATCCAGCCGATATTTCCGTCATTTCTGCGGTAAACAAGTCCGAAATTATTGTTTTTTGCGTTGCGAAACAGAAGAAAGGAAAGGTTCGAGATGTCGAGCTGCATCGCTGCCTCACCCACGGCGAGCTCCGGCACCTGATGCATGCCTTCTGCAACTATAACGGGGTTGAGATCGCTCGGTTCCTCGCCCGCCCCCTCATCATCGGATGCCTGAATGACGAAGCTTTTGACGTCGGAGAGAACGCCGGGCTTTAGGCGGCGATGATGGTGGTCACGCAGCCGTCGCTTGTACCGTCTTAACCTTTTTTCCAGATTATGGGCGGCGGTGTCGAAGGCGATTCGTGCATCGCCATCGACGCCATGCGCCTGTAGCACCATGCCGGTTGCCAGATGCAGTGTGCATTCGCTGCGGAACTGCGAGCGCTGCTTCTCCACCGTGACATGAGCGCTGACCGTGCCCTCGAAATATCGTGCCACATCGCCATTGAGACGCTCCTCCACGTGCTGGCGCAGAGCCTCTCCCACCGAGATATTTTTGCCGGTCACTTGGATTTGCATGTTGTTGAATCGCCCTGGCCCGCTCAGGCGGGATTTCGACTGCAGACCTCTGGCTGACGCGTCCGTTGTTGACGGGCGCGGAAACTAGTGACCGCTTTCCCCGAAGTCAACATGAATAAGAAGCTTTGCCGCCACGCTCCCTCAGGCGCCGCCACCACTTAAATGCTTCTCCCGCCGTCGCTGCACTGAGGATGGTATCCCCAACGCCTCGCGGTATTTCGCCACCGTTCGCCGCGCCAGATCGATTCCTTCCCCCTTGAGCTGCGTGACGATCTGATCGTCGGAAAGAACGGCCTGCGGCGTTTCCGCATCGATCATTTGCCGGATCCGGTGCCGCACGGCCTCCGCCGAGAAGAGGTCCTCTGCCCCGCTCGTCGATGAAAGACCCGTGGTGAAGAAGTACTTGAGCTCGAACGTCCCCCGCGGTGTCGCCATGAATTTGTTCGAAGTGACCCGGCTCACCGTAGACTCATGCATGGTGATTGCTTCCGCCACTGTCTTGAGATTCAAGGGTTTCAGCTTTGAAACGCCTTCGACCAGGAAGCTGTCCTGCTGACGCACGATTTCCTTTGCCACTCTCAATATCGTTCGTGCCCGCTGGTCGAGACTCTTCACCAGCCACTGCGCATTGGCGAGACACTCGCTGAGATAGACTTTGTCGCCATCTCTCTGCCCGCTGCGGCTGACCCGGGCCAGGTATTGTCGATTGACAAGCAGCCTTGGCAAAGTCTCCGAATTGAGTTCGACCAGCCAGCCGCCATCTGGCGCTGCCCGCACGATCACATCCGGAATGACCGCCTGCACCAAGAGACTGCCGAAAGTATTGCCCGGCTTGGGATTGAGCGCCTTTAGCTCTTTCACCATGTCTGCGATGTCGTCGCGCGATACCCCGCACAGCTTTTGCAGGCCGACGAAATCCCGCTTTGCGACGAGATCGAGATGGGCGATGAATTTCGCCATCGCCGGATCGAGCCGCCCTGCTTCCTTGAGCTGCAATTCGAGGCATTCTTGCAGATTTCGTGCGCACACGCCTGGCGGATCGAAGTCCTGCAGAATCTTGAGCACCCGCTCGACGTCGCTGACGTCCGCGCCGACAGTGCCGGCTATGGCGGCGACGTCGCCTGTCAGATACCCGGCCTCGTCGACCATTCCGATGAGCAACCCGCCAATGAGACGGTCGCCAGCGTCGTCGACATTGAGGTGGAGCTGCTGTGTCAGATGCTCGTAGAGCGTCGTCTCCCGCGCCAGCCGGCTGCTGAAGTCGCTATCCGGCGTCGTGTTGAACGTTCCCCCCCTTGACGGCGCCATCCCCAGCCAGCCGGAATCGCTTTGGCCTTGCGCTGCTGGCCTGGAATCCAGCTCAACGGCGTCTTTGGTGCCGGGTTTTGCTTGCTGCTTCTCATTCTCGCTGGCCTGCGAACCGGTTTCGCTGTCTGCTCCGCTTTCCGCCCGTTCGAGCAGCGGATTGCGTTCGAGCTCCGCCTCGACGAAGGACTGAAGCTCCGTGTGCGACATCTGCAGAAGCTTGATCGCCTGCTGCAGTTGCGGCGTCATCACCAGCCCCTGGGACTGGCGCAGTTCGAGCTTCGGCGTCATGGCCATGAGGAATTATACCACCGGCTGAATTCTCGGCTCGAGGCAAATCTGCCCGAGACGGCACCTTACAGGCTGAACTCCTCTCCCAGATACAATCGCCGGACATCGGCATGTTCGACGATCTCTCTTGGAACACCCTCCATCAGGACTTTGCCCTCATGGATGATGAGCGCCCGGTCGACGAGTTCGAGGGTTTCCCGCACATTGTGATCCGTAATAAGCACCCCGATTCCCCGAGACGTGAGCTGTCGCACCAGCTCGCGTATATCGCTGATCGCAATTGGATCAATCCCTGCGAATGGTTCGTCGAGCAGGAGGAATTCTGGACCAGCCGCGAGCGACCGGGCGATTTCAACGCGCCGGCGTTCTCCGCCAGATAAAGCCACAGCTGGCGAATGCCTGAGATGGGAAATTGAAAACTCATTGAGCAGACCACGCAACTTACGTTCACGCTGCGCCCTGTCGCCTTCGACGACTTCGAGCACCGCGCGTATGTTTTCCTCCACCGTCAGGCCACGGAAGATCGAGGCCTCTTGCGGCAGATAACCGATGCCAAGCCGCGCCCGCTGATACATCGGCAGCCGCGTCATGTCCTCGCCATCGAGACTGATCGTTCCCATGTCGGCGGCAATGAGGCCCGTGATCATGTAGAACACGGTCGTTTTGCCTGCTCCGTTTGGTCCGAGCAGCCCCACGGCTTCTCCGCGGTTCACCTGGAGGCTGACTCCTCGCACGACCGGACGCCGCTTGAAGCTCTTGCCCAAATTCAGGGCCACGAGCCCGCCTGGCTGAGCCGCTGTCCGCTCACCGCGCTCCCGCGCTGCGGGCACCTGCTCGCGGTGGAGGCGAGCCGGCAGTTTCAGCGTCCTGGCTCCCGTGCCGTAGGTCTTGTCCAAAATGGACCGCTCCTGCAATTACCGCTCAATTGCATTAAGAATGGGTGAATCTACCGTCGTCATTGCGTGGTCTTGGGCACGAAGCTCCCGCGGACGCGCCCGCCTGTCATCGAGCTGGTCTTCGCCTTGAGATCGGCCTTTAGTTTCGCTCCGCGGATGACCGTGCTTCCCTCGCTCACCACGACATTGCCGGTGACGGTAAGCAAATCGCCGGCGACATCGAGAATCGCTTTGTCCCCCGTGATCGTCTGTCGCGGTGTCTGAATTTTGACATTGCCTTGAGCGTCGATCAGGGCCACGTCCGTTCGCTTGGAACCGTCTGCCTGCTGCACGTCTCTGTAGGTGACGACCATTCGGTCGCTCGTCAGTCTCGTGCTCGTCCTTTGCGCATGCACATTGCCTTTGAACACCGCCCGCTTTTCGGCCTCCAGGACCTCCATGCTGTCGGCTTCAATATTCACATTCTGCGGCCCCGTTGCAGACTGTTTGATACTGTCGGCGTCGACCGTCTGCGCAACGAGTGAAGCGGGCTCCGCCGCAAGGAAGCCTGCCAACGCCGCCAGAAGAGACGCTTGCCGCAAGCTCTTTTCCAATCTTGTCATTCCATTGATCCTTTGCGGGCTTGCCCCCCGAACGTTGCTTTAACCCTATTGAAGAACAGAATTCGCGCCCCGTCGTCAATGATTTCCATGCCATTCGAGCGGATCACCCCGCTTGGGGAGACGACTTCCACCGGCACATCGCTGCGCAACCGGTGCTCGCCGATGTTGACACGCGCATTTTCCATCTTCGCCACGAATCCGTCTTCCGAGACGATGGTGACATTGCCCTCGAGCTCGATGATTTTCGACTTGGCGTCATATTGGGCATTCTGCGAGCGGATCGCCACATTTGTCCCGCTCTTGCGCTTGAGCTGTGCTTCAACCTCCTCCAGCTGCACCCTGTTCTTGTCCTTCTCGTCCTGGGTTGCATTGCTTGCCGTCACGGTGAAGGGTTGCTGTTCCTTGTCGAAGCCGGTGAAGCGCGAATGGCTGACGGTAACCTCCTTGTCGCTAGGCGCTGCAGTCGAAGGATCTGACTTCTCCTCCCTCACATTCGACTCCACCTTGAACGAAGTGAATGTGCCCGCTTGGTAGGCAAGCACCATGAGCATGCCCGCAGCAACGGCAAAGGACAGCCACGCCAGCGAACGCGATGCTCGAGGCAGGCGTGGTCGCGCTCGTCTGCGTTCAATGTGCGAATACATCCTCTTCTGTCCAGCCGGCGAGATCGAGCTCGGCCCTTACCGGTACGAACTCGAAACATGCCCTTGCCAGCTCCATCCGTCCCTCGCGCTGGAGGATCTGGTCGAAACGAGCCTTGACCTCATGCAAATAGATGACGTCGAGCGCCGCATACTGCTTCTGTGCATCGGACAGAATGGGCGAGCCCCAGTCCGAACTCTGCTGTTGTTTCGACAGATCGATGCCGAGCATCTCCTTGACGATGTCCTTGAGTCCGTGCTTGTCCGTATACGTCCGTGCCAGCTTGGAAGCGATTTTCGTGCAGTAGAGCGGTCTGACCTTTGCTCCGAGATATTGCTTCAGCATCGCGACATCGAACCTGGCATAATGAAAGACCTTGGTGACGTTCTCGTCTTCCAGGAGCTGTTTCAGGCGCGGCGCATCGAACGTCGTCCGGTCGAGCTGCACGAGATGCGCATTTCCGTCTCCGGCGGAGAGCTGCACCAGGCACAGTTTGTCGCGCCTGGGATTGAGACCCATTGCCTCCGTGTCCACAGCCACGACCGGCCCGAGTTCCACTTGTGCGGGCAGATCGCCCCTATAGACCTTGATTGCCATGAGCTGCGATAGTCATCCCGATTTTGGGCCCCGCTCGGTCCCGCTGCCTCAGCGAGCCCGACTCTACGCTACCGCAAATGGTGCCCAGAAGAGGACTCGAACCTCCACGCCTTTCAGCGCTAGTACCTGAAACTAGTGCGTCTACCAATTCCGCCATCTGGGCATCGTCGGTTGTTTATGACCCGGTATATCTAATGTCAACTGAACCGCTGTTGAAGCCTGGCACTATGCAATTCGCGTCCCCGCCGCTACAACCCTGCTCGATCAAGGATGAGGTGATCGATGCCGCCCCTGGTGCCTGACAATTCCCACAAGCTCATCACCGTCATCGGCGGTTCCGGTTTCCTGGGCCGGCACATCATTCGCGCGCTCGTCAAGCGCGGCTACCGCATTCGCGTGGCGGTGCGTCGCCCCGATCTCGCGATCCACGTCCAGCCGCTCGGAAAAGTGGGTCAGATCGTGCCCGTCCAGGCCAATGTCCGCTATCCGGATTCGCTCGCCGCCGCCTGCGCCAGCGCCTATGCCGTCATCAATCTGACGGGCGTGCTTTATGGTTCGGGCAGCCAGAGTTTCGAGGCGGTACATGTCTTCGGCGCCGAAGCTGCCGCCAAGGCCGCGGCAGGCGCCGGAGCGGCCATGTTCATCCACATCTCGGCTTTGGGAGCCGACAAGAACAGCCCTTCCGATTATGCACGCACCAAGGCCGAAGGCGAGCTGCGCGTTCTGAACGCCTTCCCCGGCGCCATGATCGTCCGGCCCTCGATCGTATTTGGACCTGAGGATCAGTTTTTTAACCGGTTTGCCGCGATGGCGCGCTTCTCCCCCGTTTTGCCGATCTTCGGCGGCCGCACCCGCTTTCAGCCGGTCTTCGCCGGCGACCTCGCCGATGGCGTTGACCTCCTGGTGGAGCGCGGCTTGGCCGACGGTCGCATTTATGAGTTCGGTGGCCCGGAGGTCTATACTTTGAAGCACCTCGTGCAGTTCACCTTGCGTACGATCATGCGCAGACGTCTCGTACTTTCACTTCCCTTTGCGCTGGGGCACACAATTGCCTCTTTTCTCCAACTCCTGCCGAAACCTCCGCTCACCACCGACCAGTTGAAACTGCTCAGAATGGATAATGTCGTCAGCCGGGAAGCCGAGCACGAGAACCGCACATTGCGTGGATTGGGAGTATCACCGCGGGATATCGAGGCCCTCGTCCCTTCCTATCTTTATCGTTATCGCCGCGCCGGCCAGTTCACCGAGGCCGA